>JACCDM010169482.1_pt1 | contig 11304 bp, 7 predicted proteins | sample 7445851 | NCBI WGS metagenome assembly JACCDM01 (sample SAMN15323438, study PRJNA562643) | freshwater metagenome | isolation source: river surface water | place: USA:Blue River Watershed | collected 2017-08-16
CGATTACCGTGCCAGTTCCAAAGCGAAAGATGTCTCGTTCGAAGACACGCTCACGCCGCTCAATGTGGAAGACAACTGCAGCATCACTTGCAGCATGCCCACAGTGCCAGCAGCCAAAGCTCACACATACAGCTTGCCCAACCTGCGGAACATATAACCGCCGCCAGGTTCTCGAGGTCTGATCTGTTCGCTTCTTTAACTGCGCAACTCGGGATTACATTAAAGCCCGAATTGCTCGAGTTAGCTTTTACGCATCGCTCATTTGCATATGAGTCAGGTGCAAAAGAAACAAATGAACGTTTAGAATTTTTAGGTGATTCAGTACTGGGTTTAATTGTTACTGAAGAGCTTTACCTTCGTTATCCAGATCTAGATGAATCTCGGCTTTCGCCGCTTCGTTCTGGAATCGTAAATATGCGCGCGCTCGCAGATATAGCGCGCACCCTTGAACTCGGTAAATACATTCGCTTAGGTAAAGGTGAAGAAGTAACCGGCGGACGTGATAAAAACTCATTACTCGCCGATGCGCTGGAAGCCTTGATTGGTGCTATCTATCTTGAGTGCGGATTTGAAAGCACAACTACCGTGGTTCGCGCGCTAATTAAAGAGACTTTAGAAAGTGCAATGGCTAAGGGCGCGGGACTAGATGGCAAGACCGCTCTCCAAGAATTAGTTTCATCACTTGGAAAAGGCACCCTTGAATATTTAGTAACTGAAGAAGGCCCTGATCACGATAAGAGTTTTACCGCTGTTGCAATAGTTTCAGGAGAAGCGGTCGCACAGGGAATCGGTAAGAGCAAACGCGAAGCCGAGCAATCTGCAGCCCGCACCGCCTACGAAATACTCTCAACCCTCAAGTAGTACTTCACTTGCGTCGCGTACATAAAGACGCCACCTAAACGGTAGGTTTACGCCGTGTATTTAAAGAGTATGACGCTGAAGGGATTTAAATCCTTCGCATCGGCAACGACGCTTCGCCTTGAACCAGGCATCACCTGCGTCGTCGGTCCAAACGGCTCTGGAAAATCTAACGTTGTAGATGCGCTCACTTGGGTAATGGGTGAGCAAGGCGCTAAATCTCTTCGCGGCGGAAAGATGGAAGATGTCATCTTCGCTGGAACGAGCGGACGTGCACCTCTTGGGCGAGCAGAGGTTTCGCTAACAATCGATAACACTGATGGTGCACTACCAATCGATTACACCGAAGTAACAATTTCACGCATTCTCTTCCGCAATGGGCAGAGCGAATACCAAATTAACGGCGAAGCATCGCGCCTGTTAGATATCCAAGAGCTACTCAGCGACTCCGGTATCGGACGCGAGATGCACGTAATCGTTGGCCAAGGCCAACTCGATGCGATCTTGATGGCAACACCGGAAGAGCGTCGTGGTTTTATTGAAGAAGCAGCTGGTGTTCTAAAGCATCGCAAACGTAAAGAGAAAGCGATTCGTAAGTTAGATTCTATGCAGGCCAACCTCGCCCGCGTACAAGATCTAACTGTTGAACTTCGCCGCCAACTTCGCCCGCTTGGTAAGCAAGCAGAAGTTGCTAAGAAGGCCGCAACAATTCAGGCAGATCTGCGCGATGCAAAGCTTCGTCTGCTCGCAGATGATTTCATCTCACTTTCTAAAACTTTAGATGCAGAAGTTGCCGATGAGACCGCGCTACGCGAACGCCGTTCATCGGTTGAAGAAGAGCTCGAGAAAGTCAGAGCACGAGAAGAGTCCCTCGATGCCCAAGCTGCATTTGAAAGTCCACTATTAGTTGCAGCGCAAGAAAATTTCTACGCCCTAAGTGCGCTTCGTGAAAAATTCCGCGGCACACAATCGCTTGCGCAAGAACGTTCACGTTTCTTGGCTGAGGAAGCTGAAGAAGCGCGCAGCGCTGGTCGCGATCCAGAAGCCCTTGATCAAGAAGCTGCAGCGCTACGCCAGCAAGAAGCGCAATTACGTAGCGAAGTAGAAAATGCTCGTACTCATTTACAGATGACTACCGCCAAACTTTCTAACGCAGAGCAAGCGCTCAAAGTTGAGGAAGATAAAATCGCTGCCGCAATGCGCGCAATCGCAGATCAACGCGAAGGCACCGCCCGCCAAGAAGGCCATATCAAATCTTTGGCCGCGCGTCTTGAGGCGATCGCTGAAGAAATCGCTCGCTTAGTTAAGGCACGCGATGAAGCACAGGCTCGCGCCGAAAGCGCACAACGCGAGTATTCAACATTTGAAATGGATATCGCAGGAGCAGATGCTGGCGAACTTGGTCTCGACTCAGAATTTGAAGTTGCCAAGAAGGCGCTAGAAGTCGCAAAGTCACAACTTGCTTCGCTAATCGAATCAGAGCGCGCCGCTGATCGCGAACGTAACGCCACCGAATCTAAATTGGAAGCGATGCAGTTAACTTCGCAATCACGCGACGGGGGAGCGGCGCTAGTTCGTGATTCGCGCGGGCTAACCATCCTCGGAAGTATCGCCTCACTTGTCCAAATTGATTCTGGATGGGAATCAGCAACGGCAGCAGCCCTGGGCACTCTTTCTGATGCGATCGTTGTAAAAGATCTAAATTCTGCGATTAGCGCCCTCACCACAATGCGCTCAGAAAATCTCGGACAAGCAGATGTTCTTGTCTATGAACCGGGTTCACATAATTCAGCTTCAACTCCTGCGGGGTTAACTGCTTTAAGTTCACACGTTCGCTCATCTGAAATTTCAGATTTATTAGCTTCACTCCTTGCCAACACAGTTGTCGCCGACAACGCGCGTGAGGCAGAAGGAATCATTCGTTCCCACCCGGGTGTAACCGTGGTTACTCGCGATGGTGATGTAATTACTGCAAAGCGGGCGCGCGGCGGTTCAGCCTCTTCCACCTCTTTGATCGAAATAAACGCGCTAGTTCAAGATCTACAAGCAAAACTTGAGACCATCACACATAACTGTGATCGCATCAAATTTGAGATCTCATCCGCGCAGGCCGAAGTTGACTCGAAACAGAGCGCCTTCGATATAGCACTTTCTAAGTTAAACGAATCAGATGCCCGCATCGCAGCGCTTACCGAACAGCTTGCAGTTGCTGGACAAAATATGAAGTCAGCTTCTGCTGAAGTAGAACGTCTAAACCTTGCAATCGCTGAAGCTAATTCGGCGAAGGGTCGCGATGAGAACGAACTCGCGATCGCATCAACGCAGCTCCAACAACGCGGAGATATTGGCGAGCCTGACCATAGCGCCGCCGAAACTCTGCGCAATGAAGTCTCACTTGCACGTACCGCCGAAGTTGAAGCACGTCTTGCGGTTCGCACCAGCGAAGAACGCGTTGACTCAATCGCAGCTCGCGCTAAGTCACTTGAAGATTCAGCAAACGCCGAACGTGAAGCATCTGAACGCGCCGTGTCTCGTCGCGGTGCACGTGCCCGTGGCGCACTCATCTCTTCAGCTATCGCAGAGGCCGCATTTGAAGCCTTAATCCACATTGAGCGATCTATCGCTAAGGCAGCAACTGAACGTGCTCGCCTGGAAGCATCTCGCTCTGATCGCGAAGGTGAAACACTCACCGTTCGATCACGTGGACGAGAGCTAGCTGCTGAACTTGAGCAGTTAACTTCTTCGGTGCATAAAGATGAGATCGCTCGCGCTGAACAACGAATGCGCATCGAACAACTCGAATCAAAGGCAGTAGAAGAACTCGGCGTTGATATAACCACGCTCGTTAATGAGTACGGTCCGCAAAATGATGTTCCAACCTTTATCGAAACCGAAACCGGCGAGATCGTGGCGACAGAGCTCATTCCTTATCGCCGTGATCAGCAAGAAAAGCGTCTTGCAGCAACGGAACGTTCGCTTACTTTGCTTGGCAAGATCAACCCATTGGCACTTGAAGAGTACAACGCTCTAGAAGAACGCCTTAAGTTCTTGGCTGAACAGTTAGAAGATCTAAAGCGCACCAAGAAAGATCTGCTAGATATCATAAAGGAGGTCGATGATCGCGTTCAGCAAATCTTTATGGAAGCTTACGAAGAGACTGCAAAGCACTTCGAAGATATCTTCTCGCGTTTGTTCCCTGGTGGAGATGGACGTTTGATTCTCACTAACCCGGATGATCTGCTCAATACAGGAGTAGATGTAGAGGCTCGCCCACCAGGAAAGCGCATCAAGCGTCTCTCCCTTCTATCCGGTGGTGAAAAGTCACTTACCGCTGTTGCGATGTTGGTTGCGATCTTTAAATCTCGCCCAAGTCCGTTCTATGTTCTCGATGAAGTTGAAGCAGCACTTGATGATGTGAACTTGGGACGTCTACTTGTAATTCTGGAAGAACTTCGCGAGAGTTCACAGCTAATCATCATTACCCACCAGAAGCGCACCATGGAAATCGCGGATGCGCTTTACGGCGTAACAATGCGCGGAGATGGTGTCACTGAGGTAATTTCGCAGCGTCTGCGCGAATCTGATACTGCTTAAGGGCACTTCTTAATGGGAATCTTTAGCAAGTTCATCTCCAAAATAAAAGGTGAATCCACCGCAGATCCACTTGATTGGCAAGAACTTGAAGCAGAACTGCTTGCCGCAGACCTTGGCCCAACGCTTACTTCATCGATAATCAAGGACGCCAAGTCAATCAAAGGCGATGATGCGCTTGCCTCGCTTACCCAGATGCTCAACTCAAAACTTTCCAAGAAGTCGCGCGAAATAAGCCGTTTAGCGCAAACCTCTGCAATAGTCATTGTTGGCGTCAACGGAACAGGTAAAACAACATCTGTCGCCAAACTTGCTTCATCTCTAAAGTCTTCTGGAACATCTGTGATGTTGGCTGCGGCAGATACCTTCCGCGCCGCTGCTGTCGAACAGTTGCAGACCTGGGGGTCTCGTATCGGTGTTGAAGTTATTTCAGGTAAAGATGGCGCAGAACCCGCATCGGTCGTTTTCGATGCCGCACAACGCGCAGCCGGAGAAAAGGTTGAACTCTTATTGGTCGACACAGCAGGACGCCTTCACAATAAGAACGATTTAATGGCCGAACTTGGCAAGGTAAAGCGCGTTATCGAAAAATCCTTGCCAGTATCAGAAGTCCTATTGGTTATTGATGCAACTACCGGACAAAACGGAATCACCCAAGCAAAGATTTTTACTGAAGCTGTTGAAGTAACAGGTTTGATCGTTACCAAATTAGATGGCAGCGCCCGCGGGGGAGTTGCCCTTGCGATTGAGGCCTCACTCGATATTCCAATCAAATTTGTGGGCACCGGTGAAGGCGAATCTGACTTCGCCGCATTTGATCCAGAACGCTACATCGCAGGCTTAATCGCAGACTAAACCCTGACTTAAAGGGTGCTGCTGCGCGCGGCCGTAACACGTATGTAACAAAACCAGGGATTTTGTGACCCCGTCTTAACCTAGAAAACGAGCCTACGTAACGCGCGGCGAGCATCTTTACCCCATCTCAACGGCGAGGTTCACTCATTGTTTTCTACCTCTATAAAAAGGAAATAACTAATGGAAGAGATTGTTCTTAATTCAGGCGATACCGCCTGGGTATTAGCAAGTACCGCTCTCGTTCTACTTATGACACCAGGTTTGGCGTTCTTCTACGGCGGCATGGTTCGCGCGAAGAGCGTTTTAAATATGATGATGATGTCGATGGTTACCATCGGAATTGTTAGCGTGCTTTGGGTTATATATGGTTTTGAATTGGCATTTGGATACAAAGCCGACTCTGCTTGGTATGGAAATTTCTCACTTTCTGGTTTAGGCGGAGTTGTTAATGACTTCACAAACAATGGTGGAATTTATCCAATCCCAGTTCTCGTATTTGCAGCATTCCAGTTGATGTTCGCAATCATCACTCCAGCGCTTATTTCAGGTGCGATTGCAGATCGCACAAAGTTCACTGCTTGGGCGATCTTTGTTGCGATTTGGTCAACTCTGGTCTATTTCCCAGTTGCACACTGGGTCTTCGCCTTCGGAAATAAAGTTGGTGACACAATTACTGGTGCCGGTTACCTAGCGAGCAAGGGTGTTCAAGACTTTGCCGGCGGAACCGCAGTACACATCAATGCAGGCGCAGCTGGATTGGCGCTAGCGATCGTGATTGGAAAGCGAATTGGCTGGCGTAAAGAATCAATGCGTCCACACTCACTGCCTTTGGTGATGTTAGGTGCCGGACTTCTTTGGTTCGGTTGGTTCGGATTTAACGCTGGTTCATCGCTAGCAGCCAACGGAACAGCAGCATTGGCTCTGATCAATACTCAGGTTGCAGCAGCCGCCGCAGTTCTTGGCTGGTTGCTTGTAGAAAAAATTCGTAACGGACACGCAACTTCACTTGGTGCAGCATCTGGTGCGGTCGCAGGTTTAGTTGCAATTACTCCTGCATGTGCATTCGTTGCTCCTTGGGCGGCAGTAGTAATCGGGCTGGTTGCCGGTGCAATTTGCGCGCTCTCTGTCGGAATCAAATACAAGCTGGGCTTTGATGATTCACTCGATGTAGTTGCAGTTCACTTAATCGGTGGAATCTGGGGATCACTTGCTATCGGCCTCTTCGGCTCATCAGCAGTTAACAGTCTCAGCCTCGACGGCATCTTCTACGGTGGCGGTACCGCGCTACTTGGTAAGCAAGTGCTGGGCGTTGGACTTGTCTTCGCCTACTCATTCATTGCAACGCTGATCATTGGTTACGCAATTGAAAAGACAATCGGATTCCGCGTAAAGAAAGATGCTGAAGTTGAAGGTATCGATCTAAATGAGCACGCAGAAACTGCTTATGAAATGACAAGTTCATCACGAGGAGGTTCATTGCTATGAAGTTAATTACCGCTATCTTGAAACCGTTTAAGTTAGATGAAGTCAAAGATGCACTGCAAGCTGCAGGAGTAACCGGGATGACTGTCTCGGAAGCTAGTGGTTTCGGTCGCCAGCGTGGCCACACTGAGGTTTATCGTGGCGCCGAATACACCGTTGATCTAGTACCAAAGGTTCGCCTTGAGGTATTGGTCGATGATGCTGATGCAGCGGCAATTGTTGATGTCATCGTTAAAGCGGCATCAACAGGTTCAATTGGTGATGGAAAAGTTTGGACAACGCCAGTTGATTCAATTGTTCGCGTACGAACCGGTGAACGTGGAACGGATGCGATCTAGGGGATAAGTCGAGTAAGTAAGATAGCTACATGGGTACTCGTGAGCGACGGGAGCGATCGAACGAGAGCGATCGCTTCCTGACCTCGCTATTTAGCCAAGTACCAAATGTAGTAAGTGGGGTAGCACTCGCCGCGGTCGGAGGTTACGGCCGCGGTGAGCTATCTCCAGGATCAGATCTAGATATTCTCTTTTTACATACCGGGAGAATTGACGAAAAAGCTCTCGCAGAACTAGTAAATAAGATTCTCTACCCACTGTGGGATAAATCTTTTAAGGTCGATCATTCGGTTAGAACTAGATCTGAAACTCGTGAAAGCGCATCCAGCGATTTAAAGGTAGCGCTGGGGCTACTCGATATTAGATTGATTTGTGGTGATCCAGATTTAGTTGCAGCCGTACAGCACGATGCCATCGATGATTGGCGCAGTAATTCACGCGAGAGATTGCCGGAATTGCGCCGCTCACTTGCCGAACGCCATCTTCGCGCCGGAGATCTCGCCTATCTCCTCGAACCTGATTTGAAGGAAGCAAGGGGTGGCTTACGAGATATCAACGCACTTCGCGCTATATCTCTGTCAGGTGCCGTATCTGTCTCACTAGAACATATCAGCAGTGCAGAATCTGTTTTAAACAACGCGCGCGAAGCATTGCACACTGTTACTGGTAGAGATAAAGATCGTTTACTTTTTCAAGAGCAAGATAAAGTTGCTGAACTTTTGAAATACGCTGATGCAGATGCGCTCATGAGCGATATCGCACAAGCCGCTAGGTCAGTTGACTATCTCCTGGAATCTACTTGGCATCGTTTTGATCATCGCGGCAAAGATGGATTGGGGCGTTTCTTAAAGAAACCACGTACAACGCAGATAGCTCAGGGCATCTCAATTGCCCATCAAGAAGTATTTATCGATGAAGGTTTTAACTTTGCCAGCGATCCGGTAATTGGATTACGCGCCGCTGCAATTGCAGCGCAGGCAGGACTTCCCGTTTCTCCTTCAACGTTGCAAGCGTTGGCTCATGCTTCGCAATCAGGAATATCTAAGTTGCCAAACCCCTGGCCAAGATCCGCGCGCGAGAATTTAATTGCGTTAATTGGCGCGGGTGCGCCGATGGTTCGCATCTGGGAAGGTCTCGATCAAGAGGAGATTCTCTTCGATTGGTTGCCGGAATGGCGAGCAGTACGTTCCTTGCCACAGCGAAATGCTTTGCATCGCCATACCGTTGATCGACATATGGTTGAGACAGCGGTATTTGCTGCAGCGCTAACTAGAAATGTGCACCGCCCAGATTTGCTCCTCTTCGCTGCGCTTTTCCATGACATAGGAAAAGGTACGCAGGAAGATCACAGCGATCGCGGTGAGAAGTTAATCGAACCGCTGGCGCGCCGCATTGGATTTGATGAGGACGATATTGCGACTTTGAAGCTATTGGTTAAACATCACCTTCTTCTCAGCGCGACTGCAACGCGAAGAGATTTAGATGATCCAGCAACGATAGCTAGCGTGACTGCGGTCATTCCAGATTTGCAGACTTTGGAACTCCTACATGCGTTGAGCATTGCTGATGGACAAGCTACCGGCCGAGCTGCTTGGAGTGATTGGAAAGAGAGCTTATTAAGCGAACTCGTAAGTCGAGTTACTTCGGCGCTCACAGATAACACCATTGCGCGACAACCTGAGTTCACAAACGAACAGAGAGTCTTGGCTGATACGGGTGTACTTCAGGTCAAAATCGAAGCACGTGATCCTGACTTTGCCATTGAAATCATCGCCCCAGATAAAACTGGGCTGCTCTCTATCGTCGCCGGAGTTCTCAACCTTGCTAGGTTTGATGTCCGCTCCGCGCGCACCCAAACGATCGGAAAGAGTGCGATCATGAAGTGGATTGTTACGCCAAACCAATTTGCACCATCGGTAGATGAGATCGCGATTAAGGAAGCGATTGCGATTGCTCTTGAAGATGCATCTGATTTAACTGAACGGATTCAACGGCGCGTGGCTGATTATGCAAATATTCCATCAATTCCAGTTCCACTTCCCATTATTGAAACCTTCATGGATTCGGCAACTGATGCAACCATCATCGAAGTCCGAAGCCATGACCGTCCCGCACTTTTATTCGGAATCGGTGATGTAATCACCAAATCACAAGTAGATATTCGCTCCGCAATCGTTACAACTTTGGGGGCGGAGGCGATTGACACCCTTTATGTAACTGAAATTGGTGGGGGAGCGCTCTCTCCCGAGCGTGCCCGAGAAGTGGCCAATCGATTATCCAGCGCCCTGGCTTAATTAACCTTTCAAGTAGTATTGCCACCTTATGTTTGACAATCTCTCCTCCAAATTCTCCAACGCATTCTCATCGCTGCGCTCTCGAGGAAAGATTTCGCCATCCGATATCGAAAATGCTTGCGCTGAGGTGCGAACAGCGTTGCTCGAGTCAGATGTAGCACTTGTTGTTGTTGACAGCTTTATCGATCGCATTCGCAGTAAATCGCTGGAAGCGCTTCCGACTCTGCAATCTGGAACAAATCAAGCTCAGGCAATCTTTGAGATTGTAAATACAGAATTAGTTGAAATCCTGGGTGGTTCAGCTCGTCGGGTTCGCTTTGCCAAGACCGCGCCAACGGTAATCATGTTGGCTGGTTTGCAAGGTGCGGGTAAGACAACTTTGGCTGGAAAGCTCGCCAAGTTCTATGCCGACCAAGGCAACACTCCACTGCTAGTTGCATCTGACTTGCAGCGACCAAATGCAGTAAACCAATTACAAGTAGTTGGTGAAAGCGTGGGAGTTCCGGTCTTTGCACCAGAACCGGGCAATGGAGTTGGCAATCCAGTAAAGGTTGCCGAACAAGGAATTGCGCACGCTAAATCAAAGTTGTACAACATGGTTATCGTCGATACTGCCGGGCGCTTAGGTGTTGATGAAGATTTGATGCGTGAAGCAAGCGCGATTCGAGATGCAGTTTCACCAGATGAAATCCTCTTTGTAGTTGATGCGATGATCGGTCAAGATGCCGTTCGTACTGCTCAAGCATTCCAAGATGGAGTTGGTTTTGATGGCGTTGTTCTCACCAAACTAGATGGTGATGCGCGCGGTGGTGCCGCGCTTTCAATTACCCAAATAACCGGCAAGCCAATTATGTTTTCATCAAATGGTGAAAAACTCACCGACTTCGATATTTTCTATCCCGATCGCATGGCCTCACGTATTTTGGGACTTGGCGATGTAGCAACTCTTGCCGAGCAAGCTAAGAAAGCATTTGACGGAGAAAGTTCTGCGCGCCTTGAGGAGAAGTTCGCGCGCGGTGATGATTTCACTCTCGAAGACTTCCTTGAACAGCTTGAAGCGATGTCGAAGATGGGCTCTATGTCCAAGCTGCTCGGAATGTTGCCTGGCGCTGGTGCGATGAAGAAGCAGATCGAAAATTTCGACGAATCTGAAATCGTGCGCACTAAATCAATCGTTCAATCTATGACGCCAACCGAGCGTCGCGACCCTAAGGTTTTAAATGGTTCTCGACGTGCGCGGATCGCGCTCGGAGCTGGTCGAAAAGTTCAAGATGTAAATGCTCTGGTCGATAAATTTGCAGCGGCGCAGAAGATGATGAAACAGATGCGCAGCGGCAAGGGGATGCCTGTCGGAATGGGTATGCCCCCAGGGATGTCGATACCTCCCGGAATGGGCGCACCTGCTCAAAAGAACGGGCAAACACCTGCCAAGAAGAAGTCCAAATCTGGAAATCCCGCCAAACGCGCCTTGGAGGAGAAGGGCTAGAGCCCTGCTCTGACCACGCTCGGATTTCGCATCTACACGCGTAGATGGCAAGATTAGCCTCCTGTTGAGGGGCCCTCTACCCCCACAACATCCATATCCACAGTTGTATCGAATACATGCGCACCCCGCTGCATTGCTAAAGATGCGACACACTTTTTAGGAGCACTACTTCTTTGTCTACAAAAATTCGCTTAATGCGCATGGGAAAGATCCGCACACCATTTTTCCGCATCGTTGTTACAGATTCACGTAAAGCACGTAACGGACTTTCAATTGAAGAAATTGGTCGTTACGTTCCAGGACAAGAGCCATCAATCATGGAAGTTAACTCAGAGCGCGCGCAATACTGGCTCTGAGTCGGCGCACAACCAACTGCCGCCGTAGAGGCGATCTTTAAGGTCAC
>JACCDM011834221.1_pt1 | contig 11300 bp, 10 predicted proteins | sample 7445851 | NCBI WGS metagenome assembly JACCDM01 (sample SAMN15323438, study PRJNA562643) | freshwater metagenome | isolation source: river surface water | place: USA:Blue River Watershed | collected 2017-08-16
TGCCTTTTGGTATGTTGTCTTATTGCGTAGGTTGCAGCATCACTGCGCTTGCCACTGTTGCAATGTAGGACAATGGAACGGTCTGTTGGAAATTCTTGACATTGGGTGAGAATATTTTCCATGGGCACAGGTACCCCTCCAATATTACATTGCTCAATTTCGTAGCTTTCACGAATATCAACCAACAGGTGAGGAAAGCCTTCCTCTTTCCATTTTTTTAGTTCGGCAGGACTGATATGCATTATTGTCTCATTTTTTGTGCTATCTCTTCGGGTAAAAATTGGAAAAACGTATCGCCACGTAATCCTCTTCTTAGGCACTCCAATGGAATAACCTCATTTTCTGCAATGTTACCCAAGTTGACATTTGCACCCATATGTTTGATGAAGTACACTTGCTGCGCTTTCTTGGGCGCCTCCCAAATGATATTTTCCAAGGCTACCTTTTGCAAGATGCGGTTGATGAGCATAACATGAGCTTGGCCATTAGGTCGGTAGATACCCACGGTGCCGCTTTCTCTGGCTTCTGCAATTACTTTCCAAGATCCAGCTTGTAATTCAGTTTGCATCATTTTAATCCACTTACTAGGTGAAATTAAAATTCCTTCCTCTTTTGAACCTACTTCAGAAAGCACGGTGTAATCTTTGGACAAATTTTCAATCCACTTGCATTTCTCGTCATGTGGAATGGAAATAGAGCCATCAGAAACTTCAATGGTATTCAATCCTAATTGATCCACATATTTTTTGTAGGCATCGAGTTTGTTTCGGACAATAAATGCCTCAAACAAAGTACCACCGAGATATACTTTCATTCCGGCATTGTGGTACAATTTAATTTTCTCTGTCAAATTATTAGAGAAGGCAGAAGTTCCAAATCCCAATTTAACTAGATCCACATATTCTGCAGATGAGTCAATTAAATCTTCAGCTTGTCTGGTTGAAAGGCCTTTGTCCATTACCATGGTTAATCCACTGTTTCTGGGTCTTTTTGGTCTTTCTGGAATAAAATCTAATTCGTAATTCATGCTAATGACAATTATAAAATTGTTTTTTTGTTTTGGTATGGAGGCCAATCGAGCAGGTCAGGATAGTTCATTTCTATTTCTTCCAAATCTTGTTCGTCCTCAACATCGTATATGTGCTCCAACCATTGTGTAGCCGTTTGTAATAATCCGCAAGCGTGCAAAAGTACTAACTTTCGGTAGCCTATCATTTTGCTGTCAGGAATCAATTGCAAGCCTTGCTCGGCATATTGTAATCCTTCGTTATATTTTTTAAGTTTGACATAAATGTCAACCATTAAAGTCCAAGTTTCTTCATCGTGTGGTTTTTGATGAATAAAAGCCTCCGCTCTTTCGAGTGCTTCTTCGAACATATCTAACTTGGTCAAAAGCTTAATGAAAACAGTGAGATACTCTTCATTTTGCTGATCAAATTCATAAGCGACACGTGAGAAGGAAAGGGCTTGAGTACTTTGGTCTTGGTCGTCCAATACAACAGCCATTCCTAAATAGGCATCTGCACATCTTTCATCCAAATCGATGGCTTTCTGATAATAAGACTTGGCTTTTTCCATTTGAGACAATTTCTCATAACACTCACCCATATGGCAATAGGTGGTTGCATCTGGCGGCTCAATGGAAAAAGTTGACTCTAGGGTTTCTATGGCTTTTTGAAATTCCTTTAACTTGAAAAGTGCTTGAGCTTTATTGATTAACGCCGGGGCAAAATCAGGCATCAGGGCATTGCTAAAATCATAGGAGTCAACACTCTCTTGTAAAAGATCTAAGTGTTGCTGCAAGTTGCCTAGACAATACCAGGCCGGGAAAGACATGGGACGCTCATCAACCAAATCTTTAAAGAAGTTCATTCCTTCAGCTAATCGCTGCGTGGTTTCAAAACAATAGGCAAGTTCGTAAAGCAATGTCTCGCTCTCGGGACGATTGACAATAACGCGTCTCAAAAGTGAAATAGCCTTGTCCACTTTATTGGCATTCTGATATTCCAATGAAAGCTCTAATGCAATATCATCAAAATTATCTCCCTCTGAAATTTCTAAGGCCTGCTCCAAATAATAAATCGCTCGATCGTGCTCATGAAGTTGGCTGTAAACTACAGAAATGGCCATCAACCAATCTAATTTCTCTTCGCCATAAGCATCAACTTTTTTCAAAATATTCAACGCCTTGTGTAATTGACCCAAACCGGTATAAACCTCAGCTTCTCGGATGGTTAGAACCGGATGATTTGGAAATAGGTGATGCGCATGATCGATGACCAATAAAGCTTTTTGAAATTGAAAGTGATCACTGTAATAGAAAATCAAATCCTCCAACTCTTCGGAATCGAAATAGTAGGAGTCATTGTCTCTGACCATTTGTTCAAAGCGATGTAAAATTTGACGAAAATCGTCTGATAAAAATGAGTCTTCGGCCATAAGATGGATTGACTTATCAAAGATAAGAATGTATGAGGTGTATCACCCCTTTTTCTAATCAACAAATGTGAAAAACTCAACGGCTAATATTTAATCCAGTAGTATAGGATTTTAATGTACTCATTGTTGGTGTATATCAATCCACTCTCTGATTCCCACCAATGATTGGGATCGAAGTCTTTTTCAATTGCGCCAAAGAATTTGATGTTAATTCCGGCGGACTCAAATTTAGGTTGAAAGGTTTGGCGGAGTCGTCTTAAATGATATTGTCCAGATACAATTGTAATGGAGGTTATACCATGTTTTTGGCAATAATTCAATAATATTTCGGCTTCTTCTTTGGAACTTGTGCCAGCATTAATCGGATGAATATTGATAGGGTTAACTCCGCATTGTTCCATTTTTTTTTGTGTCAAAGCAGCCTCGTAGGTTTGGATACCAATGGCAGCCAATTGACTGGGTCTGTTTCCTCCGGTTGTTATGAATTTTGCATCTGTCTGGGTGGATGCGATCCAAGCCGCTGCTTGCCCTCGTTCAGCACTATTACCTCCCAAAACTGCATAATAGGGTGCTCGGAAGTCATGATCATCTGCCACCAAATATTTTCCAATACCTCTGAGTATCCATGTGTGTAGAAGGGTAAAAAGCAAAACCATGATGAGTAAAACTCCCAAGAGTATCCATCTTTTTTTGATTGACTTTGTTTTCTCCATCATTTTAAATTCAGCCAAGGTGCACACAAATTTTTTAGTTGAACTTGTGACATGTCAATGTCTATTCTGGATAATGCGGAGTGCGCATTTTGTAAACCCAATTCAGAAATATCGTGATTCAAATTCCATTTTTGCTGATGAATCCAATTCTTGGCTTCTTCAACATTCAAATGGAATTTCTTCTCAATGACGTTTGGAGAGAGCGGGTCATTGATAAACAACTGCACTTGCCTTTGGATCATCTCAATAATATTGAGTAGAATCTGACTATTTTTATCGATGCAAGCTTGAGTTGCAACAACTAAAAAGCCGGACCATGGGGCACTGAATTCTCCTACTTTTTTTACCAATCCTTGGTCTACAAAGGGCTGGGTCATCCATTTTTCCCAATAAAAATAATGGCAGTCTTCCGATAGAGCTTGGATGCCATCATCTAAATGATGAACTACTTTAAATTGATTATCCTGAATTGATACTCCATTTTGCTCAGCATGAATCAAGGGCATCAGATGTGATCCAGAACCTTTGCGACTAATTGCAATTTGGGTGGCCTCATCAAAGTATACGGTGTCTCGCTTGTTGGAATAAATACCCCATTGCAACGGTGACTCGATATAGCATTGAATAATCTTTGCATTCAATCCTTTTTGAACGGCGGCCATATAACCTTCTGTCAATAAAATGGCAACATCTAGGCCTCCATTGGCAAGTGCTTGTGTCATTGCTCCTGTACCACCTGGAAAAAAATTCCAACTGATTTCAGCTCCCAATGTTTGACTTTTGTTTTGTTCAAAAGCCTGAATCCATGGAAGATTAAAATGTTCTGGCACTCCGCCAATTTTAATAAAAGGAATTGAATTCACTTAGTAGCCTCCCAATCTTTTTCGCATGATCCACTCAGTGGAGAATAGCGCGATCAATAACAAATACAAGGGCCAGAGGTCTATCCATTCTTCTCGTGTGCTTTCATCGTACGAGACAGAAACAAGACTTTTTTGCAATTCTAAATCTCTCATACATTGATCAAGCTTTGAAGGGGAATAAAAATTACCCCCGGTTGTTTGAGCAATTTGTCTGAGGTTGTTATGTTGTGCAACTGTTTGTATCAATTCTAATTGGATATCCTCAACAGTAAAAGAACCTTCTTCTGTGTAATCCTTGCTGCCATTGTTGGCTTTGGCTGCATATCTGTAAACACCTGGTGAGAGTTTGCCTAGACTTAAAAAATATTGATTGTCTTTGGGGACAAAATGATATTCTAAGGCAGAATTCTTTTCATCCCATACTTTTAAGATAATATCCTGATTAGGAAATGGTTTGAGACTAGCGTCTAACAATTGAGCTTGAAAGAGAATATTCTCATTGATGCTCCAAGTTTTCTTGCTGGTAATTCTCAGCAATCGATCTTGATTTTTGTTAGACAAATATTGAACCCACGAGCGCAACATCTCGTCAAACAAAATATGATTTTTTTGATGAACATAATTGTGGATTCTCCATTTCCAAAGTCCTTCACCCAGAACAAATCCAATTGGAGTCTGCATCGAGGAGCCAAAAGAGATCAAGGGATATTGCGTGGAGAGCGTGCCGATTTTTTGAAACAAATAAGTCTGCATGCCCTCGGCGGTTGTAAGTCTACCAAATGGAATCTCAAGAGGAGGAAGCTGAGTTAGCAATTGTTGAAGTCCATCGGGATATTGAAAACTAGAAAAGTCATTGTTGGTTTGAGCTATCCTAAGTTCTCGATTGCCATTGGTTCCTTGAAAGGAAATTCCTAATTTCAATGTGTTCAGTAAATTCCATTGGGTATTGCTTGTAGCGATGTGAAGTGCGGGAATATTTTTTTCTTGAAATTCTTTGATCAAATTCAATTGAGATGCATTTTGTGGCATGCCATGAAAAATAACCATTCCATAATCACTTAATTTACCTTTCCAGTCTGCTGCTAGTTCATAGGAAATGCTGTGAGAGTCTGACTCGTCAAATGCACTTCTAATGGCAGCAATGTCAGGATGTGGAGATCCTGCGAGTAGCAAAACCTTTTGACGCTCGTCTAAAACCTGAATATAGAAATCCAACTGATTGTTGGATTCACTTTTTTCTTGACTAACCGGTTTTACTTTAATTGTATAGCGCTGAGTGCCTTTTTCCTTGGAAGTGACCTCAAAATTTTCATTGATATAAGTCTGTGGAGAATCAAAATATATGTCTTTTTGCGCTACAACTTGACCTTTGTGTTCTATGGTTATCTGAGTCTTTTCCCCCTTGACTAGGTTACCTTCTATTTGAACTTGAACAGGAAAACTATTCCCTATGAAGGTAGTTTTATTGGCTTCAATGTCTTTGATAGCAACATCTCTGTACATGGTAGTATCCCCAAGACCAATTGTGTAGAATGGAACTTGCATGTTTTGCGCAACGTAAAGAGGCTGAAATCCTTGGTTAAAAATCCCGTCTGATGCAACCACGATAGAGGCTAAATTTCTTCCTGCATAACGGGTTGAAATTTGATCTAGAGCTTGACTCAAATTCGTAGATGAACCACTGAAGTTTGTGCTGTCCCACCCTGGGGTCAGTTCTTTATCAAAGCAATAAAGTACAACCTCTGCTTTGGATTCAAGTTGCTTTAACTTTTCTTCAAGTTGATCTTTAACCTTTTGGTCTTTGTTTTCACCTATTGAAGCACTGTTGTCAAAAAGTGCAACGATGATAGGCTTTTCTATAACGTGATTCTCCCACTGTGTAATGGGTCGGAGTAAGAGTAGTGCAAGTAAAGTAAAAGCAAGAAAACGCAAAGATGCCAAGGACCAAATGACATTCTTACTAAAGCGATTTCTCTTTTTTTCTTGGAAATATAAAACCCCAGACACAAGAAGGCCCGCTATGATGCAGGCCCAAATGTATATCGCGGGATATGTCGTGTAAATGTTCAAAATAAGTTTGAATTACATGTGCATTCCACCACAAACGTGAATGGTTTGTCCCGTGATGTAGCTGCTCATATCACTGGCCAAAAACAAAGTTGCATTTGCAATATCTTCAGGTGTACCACCTCTTTTTAATGGAATTGAATCTCTCCATTGCTGAACAACTTTTTCATCCAATGCGCCAGTCATTTCAGTTTCAATAAAACCTGGTGCAATGGCATTACAACGGATGTTTCTTGATCCTAGTTCAGCGGCCATACTTTTTGTAAAGCCAATGATTCCAGCTTTGGATGCAGCGTAGTTGGCTTGTCCTGCATTTCCGGTTACACCAACAATTGAACTCATATTAATCACTGATCCGCTTTTGGCTTTTAACATCGGACGAATAACTGCCTTGCTGAGGTTGAAAATAGACTTTAAATTAACGCGAATCACTTCGTCCCATTGTTCCTCCGACATTCTCATCAGCAAAGTATCACGGGTAATTCCGGCATTATTTACCAAAATATCTACAGTGCCAAATTCTTCTACAACTTGATCTACCAATTTTTGTGCAGCATCAAAATCTGCGGCATCACTTTTAAATCCTTTGGCAACCCCACCATTGGCGCTTAATTCAGCCTCTAAGGCTCTGGCTTTGTCGTCAGATGATGCATAAGTAAAAGCTACTTTGGCACCCTGAGCAACAAATAATGCGGCTATTCCCTTTCCAATTCCGCGAGATGCTCCGGTTATGATGGCTACTTTTCCGTCAAGTAATTTCATGTCTTAAATTTTTACAAAGATAATGTTTTAATGCAATGTGATTTTATTTCTACCCAAGGTGACTTGCCCTTGGTTTTCCATTTTTTTAAGTAATCTTGAAATTACTTCTCGAGAAGAATGAAGTTCATTGGCAATCTCAGAGTGTGTGGCTAAAATTACTTTTTCAGAGTTTAGCTTTGCTCTCGACTCTAACCATTTTTCAAGACGATCGTCGAGTTTTTGAAAAGCGATGCTATCAATGGTTTTTAATAATTCCTCGAAACGAGATTGATAGCTTCTAAAAATAAAATGTTTCCAAGATGAGTATTTGTTGCTCCACTCATCTAAAACCTGGGTAGGTACAGCGATGATTTTGCAGTCTTCCTCTGCTACTGCTCTGATATTGCTGCGAGCATCGCCCATGCAGCAGGTAATGGCCATAGCACATGTTTGGCCCTGGGTGACATGATAAATCAGCAATTCTCGACCATCATTATCTTCCCTCAAGATTTTCAAATTTCCGGAAACTATCAATGGCATGAATTTGATGTATTGGTCGATGTCAATCATCATTTCACCTTCCTGGATCTCCATCCAAGTACCCTTTTCAAGAATTGCATTCTTTATTTCTGACTCATACAAATCAGGAAATATTTGTTGCAAGTTTTGCAAATCAGAAGATTCAATTTTTCTGCTTTTCATGATTATTTAGAATTTGCTCAAATACCTTAGACATTTCATGGGTAAGTGAACGTCGTGAATACTTTTCTATGCCACTTGATGAAATTGTAAGTGGATTTTGTGATAGGAATTTTTTAAAATTTTCAATAAGTATATTTTCCAATGCCTTTGCATTTTCAAAGTCCGCACAAGCGCCTGCTTGACTGTCTTGCAGTATTCTATTCATTTCTCCATCGGCAGGCCCTATGGCAATGATAGGCCTTTGGGCAGCCAGATATTCGAAGAATTTACCGGTTAAAATACTTTTAGCATTGCCGCTGTTGTTTACCAATAATAACAACATTTGAGCACTTTGCTGCATCTCAATGGCTCTTGCATGTGGCATGTACTCGATGAGTTCACAGTATTTTTCTAAATGATATTTTTGAATGCTCTTCCTAACACCGATGTCTGTCTTTCCAATCAATTTCAGTTTGAAATGCTCGCTAAATCCAGGTAATTCGAGCGATAATTTTTGGATGACCTTCCAAAGTATGTCGTGATTTCTTGCGGGTGGAATGCTACCTACATGCACCAATGTAAATCTCTCATCTACTTGAATTCCTTGTTGGAATTCATCGTCATAGCCATTGGTGATACAACGGGTTTTTTTGGCCCCTTTCCTTAAAAAGTCATCTGCATCCTCTTGGGTAACTGTCGTAACAAAATCGGCTTCTTGTATTACTTGAAGTTCAAGCTTACGGTGTTTGTTATCCGCCCATCGAGTGAGCATCAATTGATCATAGAAATCGATATTGGTCCAGGGATCTCTGAAATCCGCTACCCACGGTATATTCAGCGCTTGGCTAACTCCCTTGGCTATCATGTGCATGCTATGGGGAGGACCTGTTGAAACGATGATGTCAACTTTGTTATCCTGTAGGTAATGCGAAAGAAATTTAATAGAGGGTTGTATCCAAAAGCAACGCGCGTCAGGGATGAAAAAATTTCCTCGAACCCAAACGCCTATACTTTCTGTCTTTTTGGGTTTGTCAGATTCACTTAAGAATCCGGTATTGATTTTTTCGGTTGGTTTTACACCTACCCATTTTTTGTACCAATGGTAAGGTTCCCAAATGGGTTGTTGGAGAATTGTAATCCCAGCAGGAATATCTTGTTTTAAACTGCTGTCTTCAACCGGCCTCTCTGGGTTGGAAGGTGTGTATACGATGGGCTCAAATCCAAACTCTCGGAGATATTTGACAAATTTCAACCAACGCTGTACCCCTGCACCGCCCGATGGTGGCCAATAGTAGGTAATGATTAATACTTTTTTTAAATCACTCATTCTTAGAATGGCAAGATATGGGGTTTCCAGGTAAGCGTAGGATTGGTGGGCTCTCCGGGGATTACCGATAACATCGCAGTTACCATGCATTGTTTTCTCAATACAACGGTAGGCCTGGAGGGATGACTTACACTAAAAGTCATTTCCAACTGAAGTGTACCATACAACAAATCTTTGGGGTTCACCTTGGCTTTCATGACGCCATCGGTGATGATTTCACTTTCCATTACCCCCATCGCATCATCAATGAGCATAACAATATTAACTCCGTCATTCCTGAATTCATATTCGCCCAAATCCAATTGAAAGGTCACTTCTACCGGCCCCTCACCAACTGCGATATCTTCAAATACAATATTTTCTCCTTGTGGTACAATGTTTCCTCCAAAAGCTAGGGCATCGGAAGAGATGAAAGGGATGGTGATTACTCTTCCATTTTTCAATTGAACAGACCGCAAGCTCTCGTTGTCTTGATCAAGAACATAAGCAAACTGGTCGATTAAAATAAAGTCAACAGGGGAGTGGAAGGCCGCATCTTTTCCTTTGCCATCTTTCCACCCTTCTATCTCACCTCCAGCGATAAGTCTTGGTTTACCTTTTTTAATTTCCCAAATGCTATTGTTGCTTTTTGATATACCGATTAACTTTTTACCGGATATAGTCATTGCACTCCAAGCTATGTTTTCACCACCAATTACGGGTTGACAATACCCGTACTCATATTCAATTTCTTTTTGTGTAACTGCATCTATGTAACTTCTTTTCTCTTTGAAATCGATTTGCCAAGCTGTTCCATTACTCATGACAACCCAGCCCATTTTGCCTTTTATATCCAATTGTATTGGGAATATTCTATTTCCTTTTTCGTCGACAAGAGGTAACCTAACAACTTCTCTAGCGCCGCCACTAATGGGATCTAATAGAAAGACTTGGTTATGACTTGCGGATAGTACAAAAATTTTATTGTTGTCAATTACAATATCAGTGGGTAGTCCAAAGGCTTCATACCCTCCATTGGTTGCTTCTACAGATTCTGCAAAATCTTTTCCATTTCCAGCGACGGTAAATACCAATTGACTGGCCATATCAACTGCACGTATCCGATGATTAAAGCAATCTGCTACGTAGATAAGGTCTTGCTCTGGTTCATGGGCAACTCCTTTGGGGCAATTGAATTGAGCGCTCAAGAAATTGCCATCTGCAAATCCGGGTTGAGGGGCACCGATAATTTTTGCAATCTTACCATCAGCGGAAATTTGATGGATGCGGTGATGGCTTGGCTCTGTGATGAGGTAGCTATTTGATTTATACTGGGCAATGTGACTAGGAAATTCAATATTGGCATCAGCCCAGTAATGTGTTTCCACACTATCTTTCATCTGCCAATATCTTAGTTTTCCTTTAAGCTCGGGGGATTCACTAAGTTTTTGAATTTCATTTAGAACATCTTTAACTACTCCTGGTCCTTCAAAAATTTGCAAAGCCTGGCCACCAGGTCTCCCATATAAACGTACTTGTAGGGGACCTGAAAATTGGGGTTGCTTGAACTCCTTAAAATCGGCACACACGACCAACGGGTGTTCCAAGTTTTCACGTTGTATCAAAGAGTAATATTCTCTTCGCGGTTGAGGTTGACCAATAGGTGCCTGAACAGCACTAATCAGTTGAACTTGAAAAAGGTTTTTGGATGCGGTCATTAACTGATGAACTTGTTCCAAGGCAATGGGATCTTCAGCATCCCAAATCATCAACACAACAATTTTATCATTGATGTTTTCCAACGTAATCGGGTAGGAGGAGTTGAACCAAACGGAACCCTTTGAAATCCTATCAATTTGGGCTTCCAAAGTTTGGAATGCGCAACACGAAATAAGAGCGATGGACAGGATAATATGTTTCATAGTACAAATAAAAAAGGGAACCACGAAGATGGTTCCCTTTCTTGTAATTTCAAAATATTGAAAGTTATTTTACTGCATCTACAACGGCTTTGAAAGCTGCTGGATGATTCATGGCTAAGTCAGCCAATGCTTTGCGGTTTAACTCAATACCTTTGGCGTGTACTTTTCCCATGAATTGAGAGTAAGACAAACCGTGGATACGAGCACCGGCATTGATACGAGCAATCCACAATGCACGGAAATTACGCTTACGTAATTTACGACCAATGTAGGCATAGGTTAATGCTTTTTCAACTGCGTTTTTGGCTACGGTCCAAACATTTTTTCTAGAACCGAAATAGCCTTTGGCCATTTTAAGGACCTTTTTTCTTCTCTCGCGAGAAGCTACTGCATTTTTACTGCGTGGCATAATTTTTTGTTTTTTGAAGGTTGGTGGCTTTTGCGCTTATGACCAACAATCGGGTTAAACTTGACCTTGCTTTTTGAGTCAATGAGCTTGACTTAGGCGAGCAATTGAGCCTTGATTGATTTTACATCAGAAGGGTGAACCATCGCATCGTTACCCAAA
>JACCDM010324382.1_pt1 | contig 11299 bp, 7 predicted proteins | sample 7445851 | NCBI WGS metagenome assembly JACCDM01 (sample SAMN15323438, study PRJNA562643) | freshwater metagenome | isolation source: river surface water | place: USA:Blue River Watershed | collected 2017-08-16
CCAACTTTCCTATTTTGGTCTTCCTGACCGGTTGACTACAAGTTCAGGTACCTTCCCGTTTGAAGACCTCGCCAACGGGGGATTTCGTGGACTGCAGCTTCTAGGACCTACCCCAGCAGGAGGAAACTTAACCCTCGAATTTATGGAACAGCGGGGAGCCAACCACGATGCCAATTTTCAGGATGTGGACGGGACGGAAATCATGTATCAACTCTACAGTCATTTTAAGGTGTCGGCAAATCCGAATCTAAGCCAAGAAGAACTAGAGCTTCGAATCTCAGCTGATAGTCTCTTGCTAGACCAAATGGAGGACTTGCGCGTGGTGAGCAGAGGTAAAGCTGCCCCAGGCCACTCTATTCCTGGAGTACTAGACAGATACCCTTGGGCAAAAAGAAGGCTAAAGTGGTCTGAACTCTTTGTTAGTGAGTTTACAATTGGGAGCTACCGGGAGGTAACTCTACTTCCCCTTCGTAAGCAAAATTGAAAAGGAAAGTGGGCAAGATTTTCAAAACGGATCCAAAGGATTTTCGAAGATTTCCCTAACTTTCTAAGAGTAGCCTCAATAAACCCATGACCTTACTCTTTGTAGTACTTACCATTGCCCTGTTGGTCTTACTGATCGTCTGGGCCAAGCTCAATCCTTTTCTATCCTTTCTCATTTCTGCCATTGCAGCTGGCTTTCTGTTGGGACTACCCGCAGATCAGGTAGCCAGCTCAATCCAAAAAGGAATGGGTGCGCTTTTGGGAGACTTGGTCATTGTGATTGTAACGGGAGCCATGCTCGGAAAATTAGTGGCAGAAAGTGGGGCCGCCCAGCGAATTGCTGGGTTCTTAATGGGGGTGTTTGGGGAAAAATACATCACTTGGGCCATGGCATTAACCGGCTTAGTGGTAGGCATTCCCTTATTCTACAATGTAGGCTTTGTTTTACTCGTTCCGCTCGCTTTCACCCTTTCCTATCAATACAAATTGCCTGCGGTGTATGTTGGTATCCCCTTACTCGCAGCCTTATCGGTTACTCACGGCTTTCTTCCTCCTCATCCCTCCCCGGCAGCCTTGGTAGGCCAGTTTGGGGCTAATATGGGTCTCACACTACTCTATGGAGGGATTATTGCCATTCCTACCATTATCCTAGCAGGCCCTTTACTCGCTCCATTTCTCAAAGGAATTTCCTCGCAACCCTTGAAAACCTTTCAAGCAGAGCCTAAGCCTGAATCCGAGCGCCCAAGTATTGGGAATAGCGTGTTTACTGCCTTACTTCCTGTAGTACTTCTTGTAGCGACGACCGTTTTATCCTTGTCCGTTTCCATAGATGATCCCCAGCGCCCACTACTCAACTTTCTAGCGAACCCTAGTGTGGTCATGCTGGTTTCTGTAGCCTATGCTACTTATTCTTTAGGTCTTCGAAGGAAACAGAGCATGGTGCAGCTGATGGACATTTACACGGTGGCAACCAAGGACATTTCCATGATCCTATTGATAGTGGCGGGAGCAGGGGCTTTGAAGCAGATTTTTACAGATTCAGGAGTAAGTATGGCCCTAGCAGAAGGCATTCAATCTTGGGACATGCATCCACTAATTTTAGCTTGGTTGATTACTGCAGTGATTCGTGTTGCTGTAGGTTCGGCCACGGTAGCCGGATTGACTACAGCCGGCATTCTTGCCCCTTTAGTACCCACGCTTGACGTAGATCCCAATTTATTGGTGCTCTCCATAGGAGCTGGTAGCTTGGTGTTTTCCCACTTTAACGATGGTGGATTCTGGATGTGTAAAGAATACTTCAACCTGAGTATCAAGGATACTCTGAAATCTTGGACACTGATGGAAACAATCGTAGCAGTGGCTGGATTAGGTGGAGTATTGCTATTGGATCTGCTTCTAAATGTACTTTAACAGTTCTTCAAAACTCTAAGCCAATGAAAATACTACCTTTAGGTCCCATGTAACTTGCGAAATATTAATTTACTTACCACTCTCAATACCCTATCCTATGCAAAGTCCTGAGCAGAATTTTGAAAAACTTGGCTTGATTCTTCCACCTGCACCTAAGCCTTTGGGCGTATATACTCCAAGCCTTGTAGTGGGTAATTTTCTCTATTTATCCGGGCATGGAACTGTAAAAACCGATGGTAGTCTGATTATTGGAAGAATTGGGGAAGACCTAGACATCGAACAAGGGAAGCTTGCCGCTCGACAAGTGGGACTTGCGATGCTGGCCACCATCAAGTCCTCCCTTGGCTCCTTGGATCGAGTAAAGCGGGTAATTAAGATTCTTGGCATGGTCAATTGCGTTTCATCTTTTGAAAGACATCCCTACGTAATGAATGGATGCAGCGAACTTTTTGCTGAGGTTTGGGGTCAAGAACTGGGGATAGGGGTCCGGTCCGCAGTAGGAATGGGGTCACTTCCTGACAATATCCCTGTAGAAATTGAGGGAATGTTTGAACTGCACTGAATATTAGGGGTCTACTAACGCCTTGTAAGATTGAAATAAGGCCAGCACATCACGCACATAGGTTACCGCAGTATGGCCTTTCGCATATCCACTTTTCACCACAGGATCACGATAGTACTTTGGGTCACTTTTAAGGTTTAAAAAGTAGGAGACATCCTTCCAACTTTGGGTGTTTTTTCGATACTTCAAAGTCAATCTCCAGGCATCTTCCACATGTCCTTGGCCGATGTTGTAGGAAGCTAAAATAAATTTAATCCGTTCGTTGGTTTCAGGTACCCTTTCTAGCCAAAATTTATCCAAGTACTGAAGATACCTCACTCCTCCACCTAGGGACTCCGCCGGATCATTCGGATTGGCCACCCCAAATCGCTCCAGCGTTACTGGCATCAATTGCAACAAGCCTTGGGCACCAGCATAGGAAATGGCGCTAGTATCAAATCTTGATTCTTTATAAACTAAAGCCGCTAATAGTCTCCAATCCCATCCCAAGGATTTTGCATTATCTTGAATCAATTCATCAAAAACAGAGATCTGGTTTCCTCCAAGTGAAGAATACGTACTCGTTGAGCGATCGTATTGATTTTTAGAGTTTAAAAAATATTTAGCATAGGTACGATAAATAAACACCTCCTTATTATCAACCAACCAGGTGTTGATGGCCTGAAGCAAATCTGTAGAGGTACTCCGAAGTGCCCAAGTGACAAGACCTTCTTTGGAAACATCTAGTCCCAACTGAAGCTCATCGTAGTAAGTGGCATTGGTTTGAGCTACTGTTTTTTCAGCTACCGTCCATTTTACTTCCTTTTCCGCCACCCGGTCTAGTAGGGTCTCTTCGTGATCCGAGACTTCTAAGATGTTAAAACCAAGATTTAATGAATCCTTAAGTTGCTCGAGCTGTTTGGAATACACAGCTCCTTTACGCACGACAACTGTATCTTTACCCAAGCTATCCCAATAGAGCAACTTTTCTCTTCCAACAAGGACTGTACTCAACGAACCAATTGGTTCCGTAAAAGAAACCCCTCGTTTGGTATCGGTATTTTTCTGCAAATTCATCGCAATTAAATCTATTCGGCCATCTGCCAACTGGGAAAAGGCTTCATCTATATCTGAGACTACAATAAATTCTACCTGAACTCCTATTTGCTTACCTAAATCCAGAAGAAGTTCGTATTCATAGCCCATCCTTCTTCCTCGATAAATATAGTAGCTACTGGAATTGTTGTCTACGGCGACACGGAGGCTTCCGCGGGCTAGAATCCCTTCTTTGTCGAGGATAAATTCTGGTTCTGAGGACTTGTAAAACCAATTATTCAGGTAGCCTAGGGTGCCTATCCCTAAAAAAATCACTACTGCAATAAGTAGTACTCCTTTCTTTTTTTCCATTCTAGTGGAGCCTAACTCCGCTTAGTTTGGATAATCTTGGCAAAGCCTATGCCAAATTAACTCCTGTGATTTTCGCTTGTACAAAAAAAAAGGAGGCCTAAGCCTCCTTCTTTGTTATTGCTCTGGAATCTCAAAGTCCTCCAAACTGTTGGCAAAGAAAATCTTCCCCGACAGGCGAAGCAGTTCAATCTCCTGTTGTTTGATCTGAAAAATGGAGGTAATCAGTCTATTTTCTGCAGAAAGAAGGTTGACCTGGGCATCTCTAAATTCAAGATAGGAGGCAATCCCCAAGCGGAAACGTTCCAAAGCGATTTCTGAATTTTCTTTGGCCACTTGGTAATTTTTCTCCTCAATGGAAAGTAAACCCAAGTTGGTGTCATAGGTATTGTAGGCTCGTTGAATGTCTGACTTCAACTGGATTTCATACTGCTCCAAGGAGTAATCTTGAATGCGTTGATTCACCTTCGCACTTTGAATACGTCGATTGAGTGAGAGTCCACTAAATAGGTTGAAGGTGATCGTCCCTCCATAGTTGAGCCCTTGGCGTTCATTTTGGATCAAAAAGCCAGCATCTGAATTGAATACCGAGTTCGTAAAACTTGAATTCAAATTGATTCCAGGAAGCCGGGATGCTTGCAGTTCTTTAACGCGGAGAAACGCCTCATTATTTCGCCGTTGATTGACCAATAAAAGCTTGTTTTCCAAGAAGGCACTTTCATAAAGAGCTTCAAGGGTCAAGTATTCTCCAATAGTTATAGTACTATCCTGGATAGCATAATCCGTATCTGGATCTGCAGCGAGTAACTCATTCAGGTTGACTCGGGCATTTTGAATCACTTGAATCTGCGTCATCAATAAGCTAGAATCCCCATTGTAATCTACCTGAGCAGCAAGAAAATCTCTTTTCCCAGCCCCTCCCAAATCGTACTGTGCTTTGGCAATTTCCAATCGTGCCTTACTCAATTGCAAGGTTTGCTGGAGCACTTTGTACCGCTGCAATTCCAAAATCAAGCGGTAATAGGCCGTAGAAATACCTGCTACTGTGTTCTCAACAATTACCTTTGCATCTAAATCACTGATTTCTTCCAACATCCCAAGTCGACGGATAGTCACAAAGGATTCAGGGCGAAAACCGTAAATTCCAACTACACTGTAGGCTTTGTTTTTGGATTTGGCAGCATCAATCTGACGCGGATTATTAGGGTCACTGACAAAAGTCTGGGTTACGTCCTCCGTTGAAAAAGTTCGTAGGTAGTTGGCATTCAGCGTAGGCATGAATAGTGTTCCCGCTGCCGCTTTTTTATCGAGCTCCCTCAGGTTACGATTTTCGACTCCGATCTTCACTTGAAGGTTATTCTCCAAGCCCAACTGAAGTGCTTTTTCAAGGTCGAGTGTTTCTTGAGCTTGAGCCCAAGCCCCAGTCAAGCACAGGATGGCTAGAAGCAAAAGTGTTCCTTTTTTCATGAGATTTTTGCTAAGACTCCTTTTTTAGAAGTAAGGTAGGTATATACGGCAGGGATAATGAATAGGGTCAATACCGTAGAAAAGGCTAGCCCACCAATAACTGCAGCTCCCATTGGCACTCTACTTTCCGCACCAGCGCCTAAGGCCAAGGCAATTGGTAGAATCCCCAAAATAGTAGACATACTGGTCATCAAAATCGGTCGCAATCGAGATACCGCGGCACCAAAAATTGCTTCGTCTACATCCATTCCTTCTTCTTTCCGTTGATTGGCAAATTCAACAATCAAAATGCCGTTTTTGGTTACCAAACCAATCAGCATGATGATTCCGATTTGACTAAAGATATTCAAGGTAAAGTCAAATACCCAAAGGGTAGCCAAGGCGCCAAAAATAGCCAAGGGAACCGTAAACATGATGGTCAATGGATCTGCAAAGCTTTCAAATTGTGCAGAAAGGACTAAGTAAATTAGGACCAAGGCAAAAATAAAGGCAAACAACAAGCTGTTGGAGCTCTCTCTAAATTCTTTGGAAGGTCCAGTCACATCCGTGGAATAGGAATCATTCAAGACTTCCTCAGCAATTTTGTCCATCTCATCCAACCCTGCACCAATAGTCACCCCATCCGCCAAGTTTGCGGAAATGGTGGCACTCACAAATCTATTGAACCGATATAGCTGTGGAGGTGTACTTTTCTCCACTACGCGCACCAAGTTGTCCAGTTGAATAAGTTCTCCATTGTCTCCTCTCACGTAGAGCATTCGCAAATTGACCGGCTCATTTCGGTCTTGAAGCTGCATCTCTCCAATCACCTGATATTGTTTGCCTCCACGAATGAAGTAGGCAAAGCGCTGTCCTGAGTAGGAAAGCTGCAGCGTACGGGCAATTTCCTGCACCGATACCCCCATGTTTCTTGCTCGCTCCCGATCAATCTCAATTTCGAGTTCGGGCTTGGTAAATTTAAGGTTGATGTCTGTGAAGATAAAGGCTGGATTCTGGGAAGCTTTTTCTAGGAAGGGTGGAATTACTTCCTTGAGTTTTTCCAGGGTAGGCGCTTGAATCACATATTGAACAGGAAGACCTCCACGGCGATCCCCAATGGAGGCCGGCTGCTGGGCAAAGGCACGTACAGCAGTTACTCCTTTGAGTGAAGCATTGACTTGCGTAAAGATCTCCTGTTGGGTACGGGACCGCTCGGAAGCATCTGTCAAAAAGAGACGAATAAATCCCGAGTTGGTATTTGCTGTACCCCAGCCAGGTGAGGTCATGCTGGTAATACCTGCTAGTTCCGAGGAAGGAATTTCCTTGGCTAACTGTGAATTCAAGTCAGTAATTACCTGATCCATAAATGAGAAAGTAGCTCCCTCAGGGCCCGTCATGTTGATTCGTAATTCGGATCTGTCCTCCATAGGAACCAACTCGGTTTGCAGGTTAGAAAACAACCAATAAATCCCGAAGCCCATGAATCCGATGATCGGAAAAGAAATCCATCTCACCTTCATGAATTTGGTGAGCGTTCGTTCGTAGAATAAGTTCAACTTGACAAAAAAGGGCTCAGTGAATCGATAAAAAGCATTCTGCTTTTCCCGGTTTTTCAACATCCGCGCGCTAAGCATAGGAGTCATTGTAAGGGCCACAAAGGCAGAAATCAATACAGATCCAGCTACTACGATTCCAAACTCTCGAAATAGTCTCCCCGTCGTACCTGTAAGGAAAATCACAGGCAAGAATACTGCCGCTAAGGCGATGGTCGTTGCGATTACTGCAAAGAAGATCTCCTCAGAACCTTTGGCCGCAGCTTCCATCGGTTTTTCCCCTTTTTCTATTCGGGCATAGATATTCTCCAAGACCACAATGGCGTCATCCACCACCAGTCCAATCGAGAGTACAATACCCAAAAGGGTAAGGACGTTGATGGAAAAATCCATCAAGTACATGATAAAAAATACACCGATGAGCGAGATAGGAATCGTCACCACAGGAATAAAAGTGGTTCTCCAATCTCTCAAAAAGAGAAAGATAATTGCGACCACCAAGATAAATGCGGTAATGATGGTTTCTTCAACTTCTGAAATCGACTTGCGAATGTATTCCGTCCCATCAAAGCCTACCTCTACCCCAACATCGGCGGGCAAGTCCTTTTTGATAAATTCCAAACGCTTGTAAAACTCATCCGCAATTTCAATGTTGTTGGATCCAGGAAGCGGGACCAAAACCACTGCAACCATGGGAACCCCATCTCTACGAAGTAAGGTTTTCTCATTCAAGGCAGAGAGCTCTGCCGTACCAATATCCTGAAAGCGAACAATATTGGTTTCACTTTCTTTAATAATCAATTGATCAAATTCTTGAGGGGAACTCAAGCGGCTTTTGGTCCGTACAGAAAGCTCAATGTTCTGTCCTTCAATTCTTCCAGAAGGGAGCTCCACATTTTCAGATTGAATTTTGCTGAGCACATCCATGGGAGTAATTCCATAGGAAGCCATTTTCAGCGGATCCATGCGCAATCGTATCGCATATTCCTTTTCTCCCCAAATCTGAACCCTACTCACTCCAGGGATGGTTTGAAGGCGCTCTTTAAATACGTTGTCCGCAATTTCTGTAAGCTCAAGCAAGTCACGCTGATTACTTTTGACATTGACCCCAACGATGGGCTGGGAATCGGCATCTGCCTTGGATACAACTGGAGGATCCGCATCTGGGGGCAGGCTACGCTGTGCACCAGAGACCTTGTCTCGCACATCATTTGCAGCAGCTTCTAAGTCCGCCCCTACTTCAAACTCAACCGTAATATTACTTCTACCGTCAGCACTGGTGGAAGTGAGGGATTTGATACCTTGGATTCCATTGATTTGCTCCTCAAGAGGTTCGGTGATTTGAGCCAGAATTACATCAGCATTGGCACCCACATAGGAGGTGCTCACATTGATCACCGGAGGATCTACAGAGGGATATTCTCGAACCCCCAAAAGTGAAATGCCTATCCCACCAAAAATCAGGATAACTAGAGACATCACGATAGCCAGTACAGGCCGCTTGATACTGATACTTGAAAGACTAGCCATAGGACCGCTTAGTTTTGTAGTGTAGGCTTGATGGGCATTCCCTGACGTACCTGCATCACCCCAGTAGTGAGCACCTTATCTCCTTCAGCCAAACCTGAAAGCACCTGCACTTGCGTGTCTGTACGCGTACCGATTTCAATCATTCGCTGCTCTGCGTTTCCATCGGCACCTACAACGAATACTTTGTAACCCGACAATTCGGGAATAACGGCTTCCGCTGGGACAAGTAGCGCATCTTCTTTCACATCCAATACAAAGCGTATTTTGACAAACATCCCCGGTAAGTATTTACCGCTTTTATTGGGGCTTTGTGCTCTAAGTTTTATCGTACGTGTAGCTGCGTCCACCTGCGGTTCAAAGGCATACACTTTCCCCTCCACTTCTTCTTTAGAAGATTCACTACTAAAAAATATGGATGAGCCCTCCTTCACCAAGTCTGCATAGCGCTCTGGAATGGAAAACTCCAATTTGATGGGATCAATGTTAACAATACTAACAATGATATTGGACGCATTGATTACTGCTCCTTCGGAAACTTGACGAAGACCCAATCTCCCGTTGAAGGGTGCTCGAATCACGGTTTTTTCCAATTGTGCCTCCACCAATTTGATGTCCGAAAGAGCCGTATTGTATTGGTTCAATACAATGTCGTATTCTTCTTGGCTAATGGCCTCTCTAGCTAAGAGCTGCTTTTGTCTGGACTCCTGAGTTTGAAACAACTTTTGGGTGTACTGCAAGCGCTGGTACTGTGCTTGAAGCTCGTTGTCATTAAGATACAAGAGTGGCGTTCCCTTGGTTACGTATTGACCTTCCTTAAAATTCACCTTGGTCACCAATCCACTGATTTCAGGTTTGATATCTACCGATTCATTGGGTAAGATGGTGCCTGAAACCTGCAGCTGATTATTTAAGGTCTCCTTTTTAAGTTGAATTACATTAACCGCCAGTGGATCTCCTCCCCCACCTGAAGGACCCCCCGAAGGTGGAGCACCACCTTCGGGTTGAGTTCCCATTCTTGGATAAAAATAGGCTAGAGCAAGCAGCAGGAAAATGCCAAGAACTAGAAAGATTTTGGTTTGTTTTTTCATCACAAAATTGTGCAGTTACTGTTGGTTTTTAATAAAGGCGAGAGCAAGTTGATTGAACTCCTCTGGTTTTTCTACATTGACCACATGGCCACATTGGTTTAACACCTCAAGAAGGGATTTTTTATGCGCCCGAATCAAAAATTTGACAGGCTCAAGAAACATTACATCCTGATCCCCCATCACATAAAGGGTCGGAATCCCCAAGTCTTTTTCCTTGAAATAGTTCAAAAGTGGATTGATGTCCTTGGTCAGTTTAAACCAGCGGATAAATTCCTTTTGACACAATTTCTGTGCTTCATTGATAAATAGATTGCGCGATTCTGCATGCTGTCTCCTAGGCATAATCACGAAGGCAAAAAGCCGATACAGCCACATGTAGGGAATCACTCGTTTGAAGGTATTTCCTAGGAAAACCAACACCCTACTTTGCGTATTCAATCGTGTAACAGCACCAGCCATCACTAAAGATTTGACACGCCCAGGTTCCATTTCTGCCAATTGTCTTGCCAAAATGGTTCCCAACGATACCCCCATAAAATGAGCTGGAGGAAGCTGGAGATGATCCAATACCTCGATTATGTCTTTGGTCACCGCCTCAAAGGTATACTGCTTCTCCCAAATGGCTTGAGGCATTTCTGCAGATTTACCATGGCCACGAAGGTCGATAAGAAGCAAATTGTATTCTTTTTGAAAGTCTCTCAACTGCTTATGCCATACCGCAGAACTACCTCCTGCGCCATGGATGAAGACGACCCACTCGCTGCTTTGTGCGTGTATAAATTGCTTGAAGTATAACATGAACTACTACGTACTTGAGACCTACTTAATGCCGTGTGGCAAATATACCACAGATTTTTCGCTAAACTTTAGAAAACATAGGGATGGCAAATCCTTACCACCAATGGGAAATAAGAGGGATATTGGTTCTATAGGAAGTTACGAAAGGTTTAGTACCCATCCAAGTGCCGCATGGTGAAAAAAAAAAGCGCCCCGAAAATCGGAGCGCTTTCAATTTATTCGAAATACGGATTAGTTGAAGATATATCTCAAACCAAACTGCATTCTCCATACGTCAGCCACACCAGCAGTTGCTCTGTAGGTTTCAGTAATCAAGTCAGTTCCAAAGTTTCTCAATCTGTACTGAGGTCTGCCATCTGCACTAGCAGGGCCACCTTGAGCTGAAGAAGGAACAACTAGAGGCTGCGTAGAGTTGAAGGTCTTACCTACACCGTAATCCGAATCAAGCAAGTTGCCTACGTTCAAAATATCCACACGGAATTCTAAGGTATTCTTCTTTCCTCCGATGTTGGTAAACAACTGCTGTGCAAAAGAAAGGTCAGCACGGTACACCATAGGCATAATTACTGCACCTCTTTGAGCATACTTACCACGATTAGCGCTCAAGTACTTGTCTTGCAAAATGTAAGCTTCCCAAGCATCCGCTTGTTCTTGTGCAGTAAACGTCTTGCCACTTGCAGTGTATGTTTGGAAGTTCATTTCTGCTTTTGTCTTAGGGATATAGATCAAGTCGTTGGCAGTACCACCGTCATTGTTCAAGTCACCACCAAACACGTAGCTTGCGTTACCGATAGTTCTACCTTCCCAGAAGATAGACACGGAAGTATTTCCGAACTTGAAGAAGTCTTTAGAGTAAGATGCGGTAGCAAAAACTCTGTGACCCATGAAGTTGGAAGAATAACCTAGGCCTGGGTTGTTTGGATCCCTAGTTATTGGATTACCAAACCAAGTACCTGCTGCAATGGATCCTGGATCCACTGTATTTTTAGCTTCACCGTAGCTATAGGCAGCTTTCAAGAATAGACCGTTTGTAAATGGTCTTTCCA
>JACCDM010565087.1_pt1 | contig 11293 bp, 10 predicted proteins | sample 7445851 | NCBI WGS metagenome assembly JACCDM01 (sample SAMN15323438, study PRJNA562643) | freshwater metagenome | isolation source: river surface water | place: USA:Blue River Watershed | collected 2017-08-16
ACGCCGCCTTCCCGGCTGCCGCAGCGCGAGAGGTTGGATTCGAGGCAACTCCGCTGCTCTGTGCAGTCGAAATTGATGTCCAAGGAGCGCTCCCACGTGTGGTTCGAGCCATGTTTACCGTTGAAACCGAGCTATCGAGCGCTGAAATTTCTCATATCTACCTAGGTGGAGCTAAGGCTCTTCGTAGAGATATCGCTCAGTAAGAGCTTGCCATGACCCTGTGCCACGTAAAGATTGTTGGATCTGGACTGATCGGATCGAGTATTGGCCTTGCACTGACCGCAAAAGGGGTTGAGGTCACGATGTCAGATATCGACCCAGCGGCCCAAGCTCTAGCTCACGACCTCATGGGTGGGAAGTGCTCTGAGCTTCCGTTAGATCTAGTCATCATCGCGTCACCCGTGTCTACGATTTCACAAGTCATTCAGGAACAATTATCAGTAGGCCTCACTTGTGGCTTTATGGATATATCGTCGGTAAAAACTAATCCTCTACTTCAGGTTTCATCATCAAAGCTTGATAAGAGTAACTTCCTGCCGACTCACCCGATGGCTGGCCGCGAAGTTGGGGGAGCGGAATCCGCTCGCGCTGATCTCTTTCAAGCTCGTCCTTGGATCATTGACTCAACAGGGGTAAGCGCTGAGGTGCTCACTCTCGGACGGGAAGTTATCGACCTCTGTGGCGGCCACGTAATTGAGATGGCAGCTCCAACCCATGACAAGGCAGTCGCCTTGGTCTCGCATCTGCCGCAAATTCTTAGCTCGCTACTTGCAGCCCAGCTTGAGGGTGCGCCAGCGGAGTGGCTCGATCTGGCTGGAAGCGGACTTCGAGATACGACGCGAATCGCTGCCTCAAGCCCACAGCTCTGGCGAGAGATTATCAGCGCCAATCAAGAAGCGCTCCAACCGTTGATCGATAAAGCAATTGAAGATCTTCAAGATTTAGCTCGAAAGTTACGCGATCCAAATGTCGTTGAAGACTTCATTAAGAGCGGTAATCGCGGCCGCGCAATGATTCCTGGAAAGCATGGTGGTGCAGCACGCAACTACACATACCTTCCTGTCGTTATTGAAGATAAACCTGGACAACTTGCTGCACTCTTTGATGAGTGTGCAACTGCGCAAGTAAACGTGGAAGATTTATCAATTGAGCACTCTCCTGAGCAGTACACCGGACTGATTACTCTTGCACTTTCACAGAGTGATGCCGAGAAATTGCATTCACATCTTCTCTCGCGCGGATGGAGCGCTCATTCACCTCGCTAAGTGGCGAGATATCTGCAATTAGTGCGCGATAATAAGCGCATATAAATAAGTCGACTTGTACACAGAGAGGTTTGGGTTGAACATGATTGTTGTTGCACTTGATGGCCCAAGCGGAGCTGGTAAGTCGTCGACCTCAAAAGGAATAGCAATTCGTGCGGGATGGAATTATCTCGATACCGGTGCGCTCTATCGCGCAGTTGCACTTGTTGCGCTTGAGATTAAAAGCGATGAAGCAAAAGATATTTTGGCGCATGTTGCGCTCAACAGAATTTCATTCAACGCAGATCCAAAGGCGCCGGAAATTTTTCTGGGGGAGCGAAACATCTCAGAAGAGATTCGTACTCTCAACGTAACAAATAAAGTTTCTTTAGTCGCAGCAGATCCGGAAATTAGAGCAGAGTTACTTAAACTTCAAAGATCAATCATTGAAAAAGCTGAACGAGGAATTGTCGTAGAAGGTCGTGATATCGGAACTGTTGTTTGTCCTGATGCCGCGCTGAAGGTTTACCTCACTGCAGATATTGATGCACGAACTTCTCGACGAGAGAGTGAAATTGCAGATACTTCTGTTTCAACTGAGATAGTTGCGCAATCCCTTACCTCACGTGATGAGCTCGATTCATCCCGCAAAACAAGCCCTTTAGCAATGGCATCTGATGCCGTGCATATTGATAGTACTGAATTGAACTTAGAAGAGACTATTGAACGAGTGTGGGAACTTCTAGTAGAGCGTTCACTTCTCGGATTACCGATCGTTGCGATTCTTGGTCGACCAAATGTTGGCAAGTCAACACTCATCAATCGTTTTATCGGTCGACGCGAAGCAATTGTTGAAGATACACCTGGTGTTACTCGCGATCGCGTGCAATATGAATGCGAGTGGGGCGGTCGTCGTTTTATTGTGATGGATACCGGAGGATGGGAATCTCGTCCTGATGGAATCTCGGTTGCAATCTCTGCCGGAGCAGAACTTGCAATGGAAGAGGCGGACATTCTCGCTTTTGTCGTCGATGCTCAAGTAGGAGCACTCGATGAAGATGACGTCATGGTGCAAGAACTTCGTAAGGCGAAGAAGCCAACAATATTGATTGCAAATAAAGTCGATGGCGATCACGACGAGGCAGATGCACATGCGTTATGGAACCTAGGGCTAGGCGAACCACATTTTGTATCCGGTCTTCATGGTCGCGGATCAGGAGATTTGCTCGACACTATTGTGAAGTCACTTCCTGAAGTTGGACGTGCGCAAACTCAAGATGGTTATCGCCGTATTGCACTCATTGGTCGTCCTAACGTTGGAAAATCAAGCTTGCTCAATGCACTCGCTGGAGAAAACCGTTCTATTGTTGATGATGTTGCCGGTACAACTCGCGACCCAGTTGACTCATTGATTGAACTTGGTGGTCAGATTTGGCGTTTTGTTGATACTGCTGGAATTAAGAAGCGTGCTAATCAGGCAAGTGGAACTGACTACTACGCAACGCTGCGAACTCAAACGGCACTTGAGCGTTCTGAATGTGTTGCACTCGTTTTAGATGCATCAGTTCCAATATCAGAGCAAGATTTGCGCATCATCTCGATGGTTGAAGAATCTGGAAAGGCGATGGTTCTCGTACTGAATAAGTGGGACCTCGTTGACGAAGATCGCCGCGACCAATTAGAGAAAGAGCTCGATCGCCACCTCGGCCATATCGAATGGGTACAGCGAGTCAACGTTGCCGCTAAGACCGGTTGGCACCGCGATCGCTTGGCGCCAGCACTTCGAACAGCACTCTCTTCCTGGGAGAAACGCGTTCCTACCTCGAAACTCAACTCATTCCTTGGTGCGCTCATTGGCGCAACCCCACCGCCAGTTCGCGGCGGAAAGCAGCCAAAGGTTTACTACGCCACCCAAGCCGGCATTGCTCCGCCCAAGTTCGTTGTCTTCTCATCTGGCTGGATCGAAGCCTCCTATCGCCGCTTTATTGAGCGTCGCCTCCGTGAGGAGTTCGGATTCCCGGGAACTCCAGTCCAGGTAGCAATCCGAGTCAAGGAGCGCGAGAAAGAGTGAAGCAATACCTGACCATTCCCAACGCCCTCACAGCGTTACGAGGGTTAGGAGTTCCTCTCTTTATCTGGCTTGCTCTCGATAAGCAGGCTGATGGTTGGGCAGTTTTCGTTCTCGCGATCGGCGGAATCACTGACTATCTCGATGGCAAGTTGGCGAGAATGTGGAATCAGACTTCCCGTTTCGGTGAATTGGCTGATCCTGCAATCGATCGCGTTTATATTTTGGCGACTCTCATTGTGCTCAATCTCCGAGATGCCCTGCCGCTCTGGGTGATACTCCTTTTACTAGGAAGAGATCTCGTATTAGCGCTCGTCACCGTCGTGCTCACCCGTAAAGGTCTACCTCCACTTCAGGTTACCTACATCGGCAAAGCCGCAACATTCAATCTTCTCTACGCATTTCCGCTCTTGCTACTTGCTCTCAACGACTCAGTAATCGGCACCATCGCCTTTATCTTTGGCTGGGCCTTTGCAATCTGGGGAGTGGCGCTCTACACCTTCACCGGTGTTTCCTATTTCCGGACTGCATTGAATGCCATTAGAGTGCAGCCATCGAATCGCATTATTGAAATCGACTAACTCGAAACGAAAAGGGCGACCATGTCACAGATTCCAGCAGAGCTTCAATACACAAAAGAGCATGAATGGGTTGCACCAACAGAATCCGCTGGAACTATTCGTATGGGTATCACTGACTTCGCACAAGGCGCACTAGGCGACATCGTTTATGTGCAGATGCCAAAGGTTGGCGAAGCAGTTGTTGCAGATAAAGTCTGTGGCGAAGTTGAATCAACTAAGTCGGTCTCAGAAATTTTCTCTCCGGTAAGCGGAACAGTTGTAGCAATTAACGATGCACTCACCAGCGCTCCTGAACTTGTGAATTCAGATCCCTATGGCGCAGGCTGGCTAGCGGAAATCTCAGTAAGTGGAGAGCCGACAGGCTTACTTACTGCAGCGCAGTACGGCGAAATCACCGGCTGATACGCCAGCTTGAAAAAATTCCAGTAACTCTCTAGTGTCAGCCTCAAGTTGAAGGTGAGCCCGTTTGCGCGGGCTGTGGCTTCATTAAGGCAAAGAGGGGAGTGCTCATGGAAAAGCCAGTCCCATCTCATGAAGTCACCACAACCCTCCATCTTGGAGTGCGATCAGTAGCCGACTCTTCCCCAGTGGCTCTGATTGAGAAGCTCATCGCTGAATCAACAGCGGAGGAGCAGGTTGTCCTCCAAGAGGTCATGCGCGGTAATGGCGAGAATGCGATGGTCTTTATCCATCGTGGCCCATCGCGTGGCGCTCGATTCCTTATTACTTCAGCAGGTGCAACTATCGGCCGTGCTCCATCGAGCGATATTTTCCTCGATGATGTCACTGTTTCTCGTTCACATGCAGCGATTAAGCGCGAAGGAAGTAGCTTCATCTTTACAGATGCTGGAAGCCTCAACGGTTCTTACATCAACAATCAACAAACTTCATCTCACAACTTGGTAACAGGTGATGAGATCCAAATCGGTAAATTTCATATGCTCTTTATCGGAGCAGCATCGCAATCAGGGGAGAAATAAGTGAGCGTTCCAGCACGTGCCTATTTAAGTATCGGCGAAGTATTAACAAAGTTGCGTGGAGATTTCCCTGATATCACTATTTCAAAGATTCGCTTCCTCGAGTCAGAAGGTTTGATTGAGCCACAGCGCACACCATCTGGCTACCGTAAATTTACAAGTAATGATCTCGAACGACTTCGCTATGTTCTTCTTGCTCAGCGCGATCAGTATCTTCCGCTGAAGGTAATCAAGGAGAACCTTGACGCTCTCGATCGTGGTCTAGTTCCAACTCCTCAAGGAACCGCTGTTCCTCGTCCAACTCTTGGTCTAGCAACTGTTGATGGCGAGATTGCACCATCTACATTTGGCGAGCAGTCAGAGATGCGCCTTTCCCGCGATGAGCTTTTGAGCGCTTCTGGCCTTGAAGATTCTCAGTTGGTAGAGCTTGAGTCATTTGGACTTATTGTTCTTCGCGGTCGTCACTACGATGCTGATGCGCTCTCGGTTGCGAAGGCAGTGGCTGAGATGGCTTCATTTGGAATTGAAGCTCGACACCTGCGTTCATTTAAGACTGCAGCTGATCGCGAAATCGGTTTGATCGAACAAGTGATTACTCCTTACACACGTCAGAAGTCGACTGAGTCGAAGGCACGTGCTGAGGAAGTTCAAAAGGAGATCGCAGCTCTTTCAGTGCGACTTCATGCATCGCTCGTTCGTAGCGGTCTTAACCGTCCACGCTAAATACTGAAAAACTTGCGATGTATACCTTGGTGGAAGTTGTCGGTGTTCGCATCGAGATGCCATCTAACCAACCCATCGTTCTATTGAAGGAGATGGAAGGGACGACCTTCCTTCCGATTTGGGTGGGCTCGGTCGAAGCGACTGCTATTGCATTTGCTCAGCAAGATCTAAGACCACAGCGACCACTGACCCATGATTTGATCGTCGATTTGCTGGAAAGTACCGGCGTAAGTCTGACCGCCGTACACATCACTGATATGAAAGATGGAATCTTCTTCGCCGAGCTCCAATTACGTAACGAGGATGGCCCAATTGCGCCGGTATCTGCGCGACCATCGGATGCCATTGCCATTGCGCTTCGCACCAAGACCAACATCCTTGTAAATCAGGATCTGCTGGCGAGCGCCGGTATCCAGATTCCCGCTCCTGGGGCGGGCGAGAGCGAAGAAGAGGTGGAGGCCTTCCGCGAATTCCTCGACCATATCAACCCAGAAGATTTCGCCTAGGCGAGCGGAAAACCTTCAACCTCAAGTAGAGGTTTCGAGCGTGTCGCTCCCGCCCTTGAAGGCTCCGAGAACCTACCCTTAACCATTCCTCCATCCCCTGGGGAATTTATAGGAAAGCGAGCCCCCTCTCGTGACAGAGCAAGAACTTCAGATCGGTTACCGTGGCGCAACTGCATGTTCGGCTGCAGGAATTACCTACCGCCAACTCGATTACTGGGCACGTACTGGTCTTGTAGAGCCATCAATTCGCACTGCACATGGCTCTGGTTCTGCTCGCCTCTACGGTTTTCGCGACATTCTGGTTCTCAAGATTGTGAAGCGCCTCCTCGATGCAGGCGTATCACTTCAAAATATTCGTACCGCAGTCGATCATCTTCGCAATCGTGGTGTCACAGAGCTCGAACGCATCACATTGATGAGTGATGGATCTTCTATTTATGAATGTGCAAGCGCAGATGAGATTGTCGACCTTCTTGCAGGCGGCCAAGGTGTCTTTGGAATCGCCGTTGGCAAGGTCTGGCATGAAGTTGAGGGATCACTCTCAACCTTGGCTGGAGAGTTTAATGGTGAACAAGTAGGTGGCGAAGGTAACGATGAACTATCGCTGCGTCGCAAGGCTAAAGGCGCTTAATCACTTCATAACCAGTAAATTGCACCCTAGTTCGTGGAGCATATCCAAGAAGTAGGGGAGTCCTGTGAGTCGTTCATTTGAAGATCGCCATATCGGTCCAACACATTCCGATGAGAAGGCGATGCTCGCAGCTCTTGGCTACAAAGATCTCCCATCCTTTATCGCAGATGTGGTTCCTTCAAACATTGCTATCAATGGTGTTATTGAGTCAGCGCTAGGGGAGGGCAAGAGCGAGGTTGATGTTATTGCTGAACTTCGCTCGATTGCATCAGAGAATAAGGTTTATCGGTCACTTATCGGAACTGGTTATTACGGAACGATCGTGCCGCCAGTTGTAAAGCGAAATGTTTTAGAAAATCCAGCTTGGTATACCGCTTACACCCCATATCAACCAGAGATTTCCCAAGGTCGCTTAGAAGCGCTCTTTGCATTTCAAACTATGGTCTGCGAACTCACCGGTCTCGACATTTCTAATGCATCAATGTTGGATGAAGGAACTGCTGCAGCTGAGGCAATGACACTTGCTCGCCGCGCATCCAAGTTAAGTGATGACGCAGTCTTCTTAATGGAAGAGCATGTGCATCCACAGACGAAAGCAGTAGTTCTTACTCGCGCAAAGCCGCTTGGAATTACTGTTGTTGAAATCGATGCAGGACATGTTGCGCGCGATGGCTATGACGGAGAATTCTTCGGAGCGCTCTTGCAATACCCAGATACAACCGGCGAAATTCTCGATTATTCAAAGTTCACTTCATATGCGCACGAGCGCGGCGCACTTGTTATTGCCGCGACTGATCTCTTGGCGCTCACTCTGATTAAGGCGCCAGGGGAGTGGGGCGCAGATATCGCTGTAGGTACCTCACAACGTTTCGGTGTCCCAATGGGCTTTGGCGGACCACACGCTGGCTTCTTGGCAGTTCGAAATGGTCTTGAGCGTTCTATGCCAGGTCGCCTTGTAGGTCAGAGTATTGATTCGACCGGCAAGCCAGCGTTTCGTTTAGCGCTTCAGACTCGCGAACAACATATCCGTCGCGACAAGGCGACTTCAAATATCTGTACTGCCCAGGTACTGCTCGCGAATATGAGTGCGTTTTATGCCATGTGGCACGGACCGGCAGGTCTTCGTGCGATTGCGGAACGAGTTCATGACTTTGCATCTCGACTACAAGTTGCAACCGGATCAAGAAATGGAAATGTCTTCGATACAGTAACCGTTGATGTCAAGACAGCCTCCGAGATACATAAGAAGGCAGCAGATAAGGGAATCAACTTTGGTCATGTCAGCGCTACTGAAGTTCGTATCTCCTTCGACGAAGAGACAACCGAGAGCCTCTTCGCTGATGTTCTCGCAATTCTTGGTGTTGGCGATGCATCAACGAAAGAGATCGCAGCAGAATTTAAGCGCACCAGTTCTTACCTGACTCATCCTGTCTTCAATACCAATCACTCTGAGACGGGAATGATGCGCTATCTGCGCAACCTTGCAGATCGCGACCTTGCGCTAGATCGCACCATGATTCCACTCGGTTCATGCACGATGAAGCTCAATTCAGTGACAGAGATGGAAGCTGTTACCTGGCCAGAATTTTCATCACTTCATCCATTCGCACCAGCAGATCAAACTATTGGTTCACGTAAGTTGATTAAGCAGCTCTCTGATTGGTTAGTTGCGATTACTGGTTACGACGCAGTTTCTTTGCAGCCAAATGCTGGTAGCCAAGGTGAATTTGCCGGACTTCTTGCCATTCGCAACTATCACGATTCCCGCGGTGATCAAGCGCGTAACATATGTTTGATTCCATCAAGTGCCCACGGTACAAATGCTGCATCTGCTGTAATGGCCGGCATGAAGGTTGTCGTGGTTGAGTGCGATGAGAATGGAAACGTTTCGGTTGATGATTTGAAGTCCAAGATTGCAGAACATTCAGGTGCGCTTGCAGCGTTGATGATTACCTATCCATCAACTCACGGTGTATTCGAAACAGCGGTCTCGGAAATCTGCGCCCTGGTTCATGATGCTGGGGGACAGGTCTATGTTGATGGCGCAAACCTCAACGCACTTGTTGGTGTTGCTCAACCAGGAAAATTTGGTGCAGATGTTTCGCACCTTAATCTTCATAAGACATTTGCAATTCCACATGGTGGTGGGGGACCGGGCGTAGGACCTGTTATCTCTCGTGCACATTTGGCACCGTTCCTACCGAACCATCCACTTGATGAATTAGCAGGGCCTGCATCAGGTCCTGGTCCAATCTCAGCTGCTCCATATGGTTCAGCATCGATCTTGCCAATCTCTTGGGCTTACATTCGTTTGCTCGGTGGGGAAGGGCTTACTCATTCAACTCAGGTAGCGATTCTCTCTGCCAACTACATGGCCGACCGCCTCAAGGGCGCCTATCCCGTTCTCTACACCGGGGCTAACGGTCGCGTTGCACATGAGTGCATCTTGGATATTCGTGAACTCACCAAGCAATCCGGCGTTACTGTCGATGACATCGCTAAGCGCTTAATGGACTTTGGATTCCATGCGCCAACAATGTCGTTCCCGGTTGCTGGAACTCTGATGATTGAGCCAACAGAGTCGGAAGATATCGCCGAGATTCACCGCTTTATCGATGCCATGATCGCAATTAGGGCTGAGATTCAGGAGGTCATCGATGGCAAGGTAGCCATTGAGGCTTCAGCGCTGCGCCATGCGCCTCATACCGCCCTCTCCGTGACCTCATCCGACTGGGATAGGGCTTACCCACGGGAGAAGGGGGGCTATCCAAAGCCTCTCGAGGGCTTTATCGCCGGCGAAATCATCGGTGCCCGAATGAAGTATTGGCCACCGGTAGGTCGTATCGATGGAGCTCATGGCGATAGAAATCTCGTCTGCTCCTGCGCACCCGTTTCAGATTACGCCTAAGCGGGGGTGGGTCAGATTACTCTGACTTTACATAATGTAACTTATCGGCATTAGGTCGAAGCGTGCGAGCCAGGCCCCAGAGCGTTGTCTGCCAGAGAGCTTCCACGACGATCGCTTTGCTCATCTTGGAGACTCCATTGACTCTCTCTACAAATGTAATCGGAACTTCACGCTTTGATGCGCCAGCGAGATCTGCAGCCATTGCCATTTCAATTTGAAAACAATAACCAGTTGCCGTCATTTCACTCAGATTGAGCTTTCTTAATAAGGAAACTGAATAAACACGGAAACCACCTGTGAGGTCGCGCAAAGGAATTCGAAGGGCGATTCGGGCATACGCAGTTCCTGCACGTGAGAGTAATTGGCGACTGAGCGGCCAATTGACGACCGATCCACCCTTAATCCAGCGAGTTCCGAGAGTTATCGACAATTGAGATTCATGGCGAGCATCTAGCATCGCTGGCAAATCTTCAACTCTGTGCGATCCATCCGCATCCATTGTGACAACATGTGTGTACTTATCGCTCTTTAAAACTTCAGCAAATCCGGCTCGATAAGCCGCACCTAAACCAGCTTTTCCTGGACGTCTGATAATGGAAACCCATGAGAGTTTGAGGTTATCGACAATATCGGCGGTTTTATCCGGAGAATTGTCATCGAGGACGATCACATCGAAATCTCGTTGATTATGTAAAGTCGACAATTTATCTAGTAGCTCAACGATTGCAACAGATTCGTTATAGGTGGGAATGAGAATTACCGGCTTCATGATCTTCGAAATCCCCTCCAGCTTGCTCTTGCTAAAACTAATAGGGAGAAGAGTATTACGAGCATATTGATAAGTTCTCCATATCGGAGTGCAAAATTCTCATGAGAAAGTGCGCCCACCGCAGACATAAGAGAGCCGGTTTCACCATCTTTGAGGGTCTGTGTGACCTCTCCCCTGGCGTTAATAAAGGCCGTGGGGCCGGTGGTTGAGACGGAAACGATATTTCTGCCGGTTTCAATCGCTCTCAATCTAGTGATTGCAAGCTGTTGATTACCCTCAGAACTACCAGCGAAGGTTGCGCTATTTGTGAGAACGGTAAGAATATTTGAATTCTTCGCACTTTCACGAACTATCGAATCGCTGAGTATCTCGTAGCAAATGATGGATGAAACCGTAACCGAACCTACCGAGTGTCTCTGGAATTGAGTTCCGCGAGTGAAATCAGTAACTCGATCGGTATGAGGTGAGAGTTTTGAAGCAATATTTCGTAGCGGAATGAACTCTCCAAAGGGCGTGAGATAACGTTTTACGTAAGTAGTTTCTACCGAAGCATCTTTAGCGAATTTCATCGCAGAATTTGACAGAACTTCTCTATCGAGAATAGCTCCTGCAAGTAGAGGAATCTGCGTTCTCTCCTGCAAATTCTTAATCTTTCTCCTTGCAACCTCATTTCTTTCAGGATCGACATCTATTGCATTCTCCGGCCAGAGGATCAGATCATCTTCAGAGGTAAAGTCTTTGAGTGTTGTCGCGATGTGGTTATCTAAAACTTTTTGTGCACGTGCGTTGAATTCCAGTCCTCGCTCTGGCACTCCCCCTTGTACTGCTCGGATATTGATTTCAGTTGAGATAGTTGAATTGATGTTGATCAATTGAATGAGTGCAA
>JACCDM011671437.1_pt1 | contig 11291 bp, 8 predicted proteins | sample 7445851 | NCBI WGS metagenome assembly JACCDM01 (sample SAMN15323438, study PRJNA562643) | freshwater metagenome | isolation source: river surface water | place: USA:Blue River Watershed | collected 2017-08-16
AAAAGCGTGAATATATAGCAGAAGGTACTCCTGTAAAAATATTTTTAAAAGAGTCTACCGAACAATTAAATGAAGTAGTAGTTACCTCAAGAAGAAGAAAAGAAGTTGCACAAGATGTTCCCATTCCTATTACAGCTATAGGTGGAGCAAAAGTAGCAGAAACGGGTGCATTTAACGTGAATCGTTTAAAAGAATTGATTCCTTCAGTTCAATTGTATTCTTCTAATCCAAGAAATACATCCTTAAGCATTAGAGGTTTAGGAACTACATTTGGTTTAACGAATGATGGGATTGATCCTGGAGTGGGTTTTTATGTGGATGGGGTGTATTATGCGCGTGCAGCTGCTACCACCATGGATTTTATTGATGTGGAACAAGTGGAAGTGTTGCGTGGTCCTCAGGGAACTTTATATGGGAAAAATACCACTGCAGGAAACTTCAACATTACCACTAAAAAACCAAGTTTTACTCCAAGCTCCACGTTTGAATTGGGATATGGTAATTATGGATTTGTGCAGGCAAAGGCCTCTATTACAGGTCCGATCAGTTCTAAAGTAGCTGCTCGATTATCCTTTTCAGGCACGCAACGCGATGGATTGTTATACAATATCAATTCACAACAAAATGTTAATGATCTGAATAATTTAGGGTTTAGAGGACAATTGTTATTTGTCCCTTCAGATAAGATAAAAGTGACCTTAATCGGAGATTACACACGTCAACGTCCGAATGGATATGCCCAAGTTTTTGCTGGTGTCGTACCCACACTACGTGCAGCTTATCGACAATTTGATGCCATCATTAAGGATTTAAATTATTCAGTTCCATCAAAAAATCCGTTTGATCGTTTAATAGATACAGATACGCCTTGGAGGTCGAATCAAGATTTAGGGGGTGTTTCAGTGAATGCAGATATTGCTTTGGGAGCCGGAACTTTAACCTCCACTACCGCTTGGAGATATTGGAATTGGGATCCTTCTTCAGACCGTGATTTTACAGGTTTGCAGGCTTTAAAATTATCTCAAGCCCCTTCCAAGCATAATCAATATTCGCAAGAATTACGTTGGTCGGGTTCTTTACACTCAAAAGTTTCTGCGGTTTTTGGGGCCTTTTATTTTGCCCAAGATTTGAAATCTGATCCAGATCAGACAGAAGAGGCAGGGAATGCACAATGGCGTTTTGCTCAAAGCACTACCAGTGCCCTTTGGAAAACACCTGGATTATTTGATGGATATGGAATCAAAACTCGTCAGAACATGAATACCCAGAGTGCAGCGCTTTTTGGTCAATTGGATATTGCTTTAAGCAATAAATTAAGTTTGATGCCGGGAATTCGCTACAATTACGACCGTAAGCAAATTAGTTTTGCCAGAACCACTTATGGAGGTTTGCAAACGACCGATCCAGCTTTGATCGCCTTGAAAAAATTGGTCTATTCAGACCAAAGTTTTAATGCGGACATCGATAATACGAATTTCTCTGGTCAGATTACTTTAGCCTATCGTTTCAATAAATCTTTGAATTCATTTGCCACCTATTCAACAGGATTTAAGCCCGTCGGGCTTAATTTAGGCGGATTGCCAACCCTAAATGGACAGCCCATGTTGGAACTTGCTACTGTAAAGCCAGAATCGGTTCAGCATATTGAATGGGGACTTAAGACTCGTCCGGGTAAAAATGCAACTTTAAATGCAACCGTCTATCGAACCTCGATTTATGATTATCAAACCAATGTTCAAACAGCTGATTTGGCCGTGAATAGGGGATACCTTGCCAATGCAGAGCAAGTACAAGTGCAGGGGGTAGAAGTCGAAGGAACCTTGAGTTTGACCAAGCATTTTACTTTTTACGGAAATGTAGCTTACGCAGATGCGAAATATGTTAGTTTCAAAAATGCACCCGTGCCATTGGAAGAAACCGGAGGGCTCAGCTTCAAGGATATATCAGGAGGCGCATTGCCAGGTGTATCTAAGTGGGTAGGTTCAATTGGAGCAGAATATACCGCTGCCGCAAAATTGTTTGGTGAGATTGGTGAGTTTTATATAGCTTTAGATTCATATGGAAGAAGTGATTTTTCATCTAGCCCTTCACCTTCAAAATATTTAAACATTACTGGATATAATATTTTTAATGCAAGAGTAGGTTTTAAAGCCTCAAAAGGCTTGTCTATTCAAGTTTGGTCAAGAAATTTAACGGACATAAATTATTTTGAGCAGTTATTGCCTGGAGGAGGAAACGCCGGTCATTTTGCTGCGGTGTTGGGAGATCCAAGAACGTTTGGCTTGACCTTAAAAAATGTTTTCAATTAGTCTATTTAATTAGTAGGATAAATAGCGTATCTTTGTGAAATGAATCAAAGGTTATACCTTATTTTATTTCTATTTATCGGGTTTGTAGGGAAGGGGCAATCGATACAACACCAAAATCAAATTTGGGCTAATTTTAATTTGCAATTCCCATTGAAAAATCAGAAGTCATTTCAATTGGAGTTTAGTGAGCGTGTTTTTACAGAACCTTTGCAACATGCTTTATTTGCAGTTCGTGGGGTGTATCGTTTTCCTGTGCATAAGAAAGTAGATATAGGAGTTGGTTTTGCTAATTTTAATCAGACGCCAACAGAACCAACTCTTCAGCCTCGTTTATCCATTCCAGAGTTTAGGCCTAACTTGGATTTGATTTACAAAAAACCTTTGGGTAAAATAATACTTGAAAATAGAGTTCGTATTGAACCTCGGATGTACCAAATCCCTAATGTAACACGAACAGCCTTAACGGGTGTGGTAACTTTGGGTGCTGTTCGTTGGAGAAATCGTTTGCAGGTTATGGGAAGCTTTCACAAATGCGTTGATTATCGAATTGGTGCAGAGATATTATTAAACTCGGCTGTAAATATTCCAACGCGTGAATTCGATCAATTGAGAACGATTATGGGATTAACTTATAAATTCACACCAGCTTTTCAAGTAGAAGGAGTATATATATATCAATTTCAATCAAAGAGTACTTTTGATTATTTCGAACGGGATTTATTATGGTTTAGTTTCCAATACAAATTTTTGAAGCATTAGTCCTCAATCACTAATTCCTCAAAATTGATACTTTTGGCACGTGCAAAAAAACGCCAAGATAATAAGGCCGCTGAACAAATCAAACTTGCAGTAAGTCCTATCCACACACCAACTGCCCCGATATGTAAATATATGCCAAGGTAATAACTTAGGGGTAATCCGACTACCCAATACGAAAAAATAGTAATCGCCGTTGGGAATTTTACGTCTTGTAATCCTCTTAATAAACCTAAAGAAACGGCTTGAATACCATCAAATAGTTGAAAGATGGCTCCCCAGGTTACCAGATCCATTGCTATCGTAATCACAGATAATTCTTGTGTATATCCTCTGATTAACCAGTATTTTCCAAAATACATGATCAATGCACATGCTCCCATGAATACAATGGTAATTTTTAAGGCAGCATTTCCAGAGATTCTGATCTCCTGATGAGAACGTTCACCAATGGCGGTTCCTACCTGAATCCCACCCGCAGAGGCAATGCCTGTTGCAGCCATATAGGTTAGAGATGCCATGTTAATGGCAACAATATGAGCAGCTTGTGATGTAGTGGATATCCAACCCATCATCACAACAGCCATGCCAAAGGTGGCAATTTCAAAAAATCCTTGCATGCCACTTGGAACACCTACTTGTATAATTTTCTTTTCAATGACCCAAGGTTGGTGGTGATGCTTTCTTGATAAATAAGGTCGGTAAGACTTTTTGCTGTAGACATAAACGGCCATCGTGACAGCCATAAAAATTCTAGCTAACAAGGTGGCAATACCCGAACCAAATAATCCCATCGCCGGTATGAATTTCCAACCTTCAATTAGTACTACATTTAAAACGATATTGATCAATAAAGCAATGAGCGTGATAATCATCCCCACTTTGGTGTCCTCTAAACCATCAGTAAATCCTTTGAAAGCACTAAAAATAAAGATGGGAAAAATAGAAATGGAAATCACCATTAAATAAGGAATTGTTAATTCCTTGTTGATGGCTGTTTGTCCGAATAAATCATATTGCCATGCAATAAGGCTAATGATGAATAAGGTGGCAACTCCTAAAAAGACTGCTACTCGCAAGGCTGCTCTTAGCAAATTGCCACATTCAGAAAAATCGTTTTCTGCTTTGGCTTTGGAGATCATAGGTGAAATGATTTGCAAGCAAATCATACCAATCACACCTATGGTAAAAAAGATAGATCCTGCCATACCTGCAGCCCCTAAACTTTCAGCTGCTAGGTTTTTCATTTGTCCAACTTGCACGGTATCTGCCAAACCCATTAACATCACTCCCAATTGTCCAATGACGATAGGGATAGCAAGTTTAATGGTGGAAGAAATTTTGGACATGGAGGAAGTGTTCAGTTGAAAGTTGGAAGTTGAGAGTGGAAAGTGATTAATAATAAATAAAAAAAATGTTCAACTCTCAACTTTCAACTTTCCACTTTTTTAAATGCGTACAATCTCAGCACCTAATGCATTCAAACGCGTATCGATGTTTTGGTAACCGCGATCGATTTGTTCAATGTTGTCTATGATAGAAGTTCCAGAAGCAGATAGGGCAGCAATTAATAAGGAAACTCCAGCACGAATATCTGGCGAGGACATGCGAATTCCTTTTAATTGTTGTTTTCTGTCGAAACCAACTACAGTTGCTCTATGCGGATCACAAAGGATTATTTGTGCACCCATTTCGATTAATCTATCAACAAAGAATAGGCGACTTTCAAACATTTTTTGGTGAATTAACACCGTACCTTTTGCTTGAATAGCTGTTACTAATACAATAGATAATAAATCAGGTGTGAATCCTGGCCAAGGGTGATCAGAGATAGTCAACATCGATCCATCAATGAAATTCTCTAATTCATAATGCTCTTGAGATGGGATATAAATGTCATCTCCTCTGAATTCCATTTGAATGCCTAATTTTTGGAAGACTGTTGGGATAATTCCTAATTCAGCAATTTGGCAATTTTTAATAGTGATTTCAGATTGAGTCATGGCTGCCAATCCAATGAAGGAGCCAATTTCAATCATATCTGGCAACATGGTGTGTTCTGTACCACCTAAAACTTTAACACCTTCAATAGTCAATAAATTAGAACCAATGCCAGAAATTTTAGCTCCCATGCGATTCAACATTTTGCATAATTGTTGCAAATATGGTTCACAGGCAGCATTATAAATTGTTGTTGTGCCTTCAGCTAAAACAGCAGCCATTAAAATATTGGCTGTACCCGTAACTGATGCCTCATCTAATAACATGTAGCACCCTTTTAAGGCAGAAGCATCTACTTCATAAATTCCTCCATCTTCTGCAGAATAGTTGAATTTTGCACCTAATTTCATGAAACCAAAGAAGTGCGTATCTAATCTTCTTCTACCAATTTTGTCTCCTCCTGGAGAAGGAATACGGCCTTTTTTGAATCTGGCCAATGTAGGTCCTACCAACATGACAGATCCGCGCAAAGCAGCGGCTTTTTTCTTGTACGTATCCGATTCTAAATAATCAATATTTACTTGAGAAGCATCAAATTCAATACTCGATTCACTTAAACGACGCATTTTAACTCCCATATCGCCTAAAAGATCGATTAATTGGTTGACGTCGCGAATGTTTGGAATGTTGTGAATGGTAACAGGCTCTTCAGTCAAAACCACTGCACATAAAATTTGCAATGCTTCGTTTTTTGCGCCTTGAGGAGTAATTTCACCTTTTAACTTTCTGCCACCGGTAACTTTAAATGATGCCATAAATATGCTTATTTTTTATTTCTGTTGTTGAAATTTCTATTGTTTCTAAAATTATTGTTATTTTTTCTGTAATTCTGGTTGCGGTTGTTATTACTACCAAAATCATTTGAACTATAGGCGTTTCTTGCATTGTTAGCTGCACGTGCATGTCCCAAGTTTTCTTGCGACAATTCTTGCACCACCGCTGCTAAGCGATTCTCCGACATGTCTAATATGTTTTGCCAAATGACCGAATCATCTACGCTGTCTTTGTTCCAAGTCACATAAAAGCCTTTCATTAATCGAGCAATATAAGCTACCAATAGCTTTTTTTCTTCCTCTTTCTCTTCTGACATGGCACGTAAAATCAACAATTCAACATTGCGTCCATAGTGTTTAAACTTTAGAAAATGCTGGTTGTAATTTACTTTTTTTGGAGCTCTACCTACTGATTCAGGAGAAGGGGGAGGATAGGGTCCTTGTACGTCCAATTTAAAATTCGACATGATGTACAAATCATCCCAAAGCTTTTTGTAATAGTCTTGGGCATTATCCTTCATTCCAGGATGAATTTGTTTCATTAATTCAACCAAAATAAAAGAATATTTGGTTCTTTTTTCTTGGTCGCTGATCGTTAAAATGTGATCAACTAATTTTTGGACACTTGATCCATATTCTTTCATAAATACTTTTTATACGTTATCTATCTACCAAAACTTAATAACATGAATAAGTTCGGTATGGAAACCAATAAAAAAACGATGACCGACCAAATAGACATCACTAAAACCGCCCCAGCCGCAAAATCTTTTGCTTTCTTTGCCAATGGGTGTTGTTCAGGTGAAGCTAAATCGACAATTCGTTCTAGGGCTGAATTAAATAATTCGGCTGTCCAAACCCCTGCAATGGCCAAAGTAATCCATAACCAATCAGTCGCTGAGAAGTTTAGGTAATTGCCAACAATTGCGACAGCAATTGTGCTAAATGCATGAATTTTTGCATTTTTTTCTTCCTTAAGCAGGGTCAAAATTCCATTCCAGGCATTTTTCATGGATCTTAAAATTCAGCTGATTTAGGTGTACGCGGGAAAGGAATCACGTCGCGAATATTACCCATTCCTGTTACAAATAAGACTAAACGCTCAAAACCTAATCCAAATCCTGCATGAGGTGCCGATCCGAATTTACGGGTTTCTAAATACCACCAAATAGATTCTTCTGGAATTCCTACTTCCCTGGTGCGTTGAACTAATTTTTCTAAATCGTCTTCACGCTGAGATCCACCAATGATTTCCCCTATTCCAGGGAATAATACATCCATCGCACGAACGGTTTTTCCATCCTCATCTTGCTTCATGTAAAAAGCTTTGATTTCTTTCGGGTAATTGGTTAGAATAACAGGTTTTTTGAACTGTTTTTCTACCAAATAACGTTCATGTTCCGATTGTAGGTCGATTCCCCACTGTACGGGATAAACGAATTTGTTTTGTTTATGCGCTTTTGAATTTAATAATACTTCAATTGCTTCTGTGTATGTCAAGCGTTCAAAGGTATTATCCACTACGAAACGTAATTTTTCAGAAAGCGTCATTTCTGATTGCTCTTCTTTTTTCTTTGTTTTTTCCTCGTCTAACAAACGTTTTTCAAGGAATGCAATGTCGTCTGCACAATTGTCTAAGGCATATTTTACCAAGTATTTGATAAAATCTTCAGCCAAATCCATATTATCTTTTAATTCATAAAAGGCTACTTCAGGCTCAATCATCCAAAACTCGGCTAAGTGGCGAGTGGTATTGGAATTTTCAGCACGGAAAGTGGGTCCGAATGTATAAATTTTAGATAATGCCAGCGCACCTAATTCGCCTTCTAATTGTCCAGAAACAGTTAAATTTGTTTCTTTTCCAAAGAAATCTTCTTTATAATCAATTTCTCCCTCTTCATTTAATGGAGGATTTTTTGCTGGTAAAGTGGTTACTCTAAACATTTCACCAGCACCCTCGGCATCTGAACCTGTGATGATTGGTGTATGTAAATAAAAGAAACCATTATCGTTGAAGTATTTATGTACGGCAAATGCCAATGCGTGTCTAATACGTAAAATGGCCGAAAAAGTATTTGTTCTTGGACGTAAATGAGCAATTTCTCTCAAAAACTCCAGTGAGTGTTTTTTGGGTTGTAAAGGGTATTTCTCTGGGTCTGCTGTGCCATACACTTCAATGGAAGTAACTTTTACCTCCACAGCTTGTCCTTGACCTTGCGAGGCAATTAATTTTCCTTGTACACAGATACAAGAACCAGTTGTTACTAATTTAAGGGTTTCTTCCGAAACCGTATTTTCTTCTACTACGGCTTGAATATTATGAATCGTTGAACCATCGTTCAAAGCAATAAATGCGACTGATGAGGATACACGCTTGGTGCGAACCCATGCTTTTACAGTAATGACTTGTTCAGCAGGTCGCTGCTGAAGGATTTCTTTTATTTGCATAAATTTATAAGAAGGGCAATTAATCAGTAAAAATACTAAAAAGAAGTGATTAAAGTGACTAAAGTAACTAAAGAATTTCATGTACTTTAATCACTTTTTCACTCTAGTCACTTTTTCATATCTTTGTTCATGGGCAAATTGGTACTCAAACTTTCTCAACAGCAAAAATTATCTCCACAGCAAATTCAATTCGTGAAATTGTTGCAGATTCCTACAGCTGAATTGTCAACTCGTATAGAAGATGAATTGGAGGAGAATCCTGCTTTAGAGGAGGGCCCAGAGGAAACAAACGACTTTGATGAGCAGGAGATTAGTCATGTAGATGATTTAGAACGTGAGGAGTTTGAGGTGGACGATTATTTACAAGACGATTATGCTGGCTATAAAATGGCCGGTGATTCATATGATCCGAATGAAGAAATGAAAGAACGCCCTGTGGCTGTTGTTCCAAGTTCTGAAGAGTTTTTGATGATGCAGGTGGGTTTTGTGGTGGCTAATGAACGCGAACAGGTAATTGCGCAACAGATTATTGGATCGTTGGAAGATGATGGGTATTTGAGACGAAACTTGGAAAGTATTGTCAATGATTTAGAGTTTACAATTGGTTTTGTAACTAATTTGGAAGAGGTGGAACAGGTACTATTGAAAGTTCAGCAATTAGATCCACCGGGTATTGCTGCACGAAATTTACAAGAGTGTTTATCGATACAATTACATCGAAAAAATCATGGAGATGAATTAACGGAATGGGCAATTCAGCTGATTGATGAGCATTTTGAGGCGTTCTCAAAAAAGCATTTCCCTCAACTTCGTCAGAAGTTGAATCTCTCTGAAGAGCAATTTAAACAAGTAATTAACCTTGTTACAAAATTAAATCCACGTCCAGGTGGTACTTCTGATGGTGATATAGCACCTATTGTACAACCAGATTTCATTGTGACGAATGTAGATGGGAAATTGGAAGTGAAATTGAACGGGAAAAATGCACCGGAATTGCGAGTGAGTCGGTCATTTCACGAGATGTTAGATACTTATGAAAAGGGGGGGAAGGAAAACAAGGAAGTAAAAGAAGCAGTGAGTTTTATCAAACATAAGCTAGATGCTGCCAATTGGTTTATACAAGCCATTCAACAGCGCCATGCCACGCTGTTGAAAACGATGCAACGCATTGTAGAAATTCAATATGCCTTTTTTTTATCAGGTGATGATGCTAATTTGAAACCGATGAAAATGAAGCTTATTGCGGAATTGATAGAAATGGATGTTTCAACTGTTTCACGCGTAGTATCTTCCAAATCGGTACAAACAGATTTTGGTATTTTTCCGCTCAAATACTTTTTCTCAGAAGGAATCACTCATGAATCAGGCGAAGATTTTTCAACTCGAGAAGTAAAAAATATATTACGCGAAATCATCGAATCCGAACCGGCAGACCAACCCTATCCCGACGAACAATTAGAAGAATTATTACTTGAACGCGGTTTTGTTGTCAAACGCCGCACCGTTGCCAAATACCGTGAACAATTAGGAATTGCTGTGGCAAGAATGAGGAGGAGGGTTTGAAGTTGAAAGTTGAGAGTTGAAAGTGTATGGTTTAATATTGAGTTGATGATTTAATATTTTTGTTTAACTTTCCATTGTAAATTTTCCACTTTCCACTTTCAACTCCCATGCGCCATCTCACCCTCATCCAACACCCATCTTACTGGATCATTCAGCTGAATCGTCCGGAGGTATATAATGCATTGAATGCAGAATTGATCCATGAAATTAGAGAAGTGGCTGAACGAACGCGAAGTAATGAGTTGGTGCGTGCTTTGATCATTACTGGCACAGGGAAAGCCTTTTGTTCTGGTGCGGATTTGAAATCGGCCTTAGTGGATCCCGACTTAGGCAATGTGTTGCGAGTATCCTATAATCCGATGATCATGGCATTGCGTAGTTTAGAGATTCCGGTGATTGGAGCCATCAATGGTATTGCTGCAGGTGCGGGTTGTAGTTTGGCCTTGGCTTGTGATTACTTAGTTGCGCAAGAAGAGGCGGTGTTTGCAGAGTTATTTGTACAGATTGGGTTGACATTAGATGCAGGTAGTACAGCATTTTTAATGCAATCGGTTGGTTACCATAAAGCTTTTGAAATTGCCAGTTCAGGAAGAAAGATTTTAGCAAAAGAGGCGAAGGAATTAGGTTGGGTCTCCGAAATTATTTCTGCATCTGATTGGGAAAAAAGATTAGAAGAAATTGGAGCCGAGTGGGCATCAAAACCCACACGAGTATTGTCGTTTCTTAAAAAAGGACTTCAAGCGGCATATACCAAAAATTTGGAGGAAGTATTAGATATGGAAACAGAGCTACAATCCCAAGCCGGACGCACGGCAGATTTTGCAGAAGGAGTAATGGCTTTTTTGCAAAAAAGAAAAGCGGAGTTTAGGGGGAGGTGAAATTTGAAAGTTGAAAGTGGAGAGTTGAAAGTTTTTTTATTTTTTTTAACTTTCAACTTTCAACTTTCAACTACATTTCCTACCTTTGCAGTCCCGATACAGGGAAATGGTTGCGTAGCTCAACTGGATAGAGCATCTCACTACGGATGAGAAGGTTTGGGGTTCGAATCCCTACGCGACCACGAATAAATAAATTAAATGCCTTTAAATCAACGATTTAGAGGCATTTTTGTTTTGATGGTACAACATAGGTACAACAATTTTTTCTATGTATTTATGATAGTGCCGAGAACACCCCCCATCAATTTTCATGTGATTTACTAACTTCCAAGAAGTTAGGATGTAATAAATTAATATAGCATTAATCGAGTTTAAATCATTCAATCTATAGGCTAAAACATTTCACCTGGTAAAGGAGCCACATTGGACAAGCCATCAGCAATATCGCCTTTTTTGTTGTCTATTAGAGACTTAGCTTTGCTGCATCTTTTCTTATATTTACTATATGAAAACACTTCTTTTTATTCTAACCTTTTTACTCTGTGGAAATTTATTCTCCCAAA
>JACCDM011391654.1_pt1 | contig 11287 bp, 8 predicted proteins | sample 7445851 | NCBI WGS metagenome assembly JACCDM01 (sample SAMN15323438, study PRJNA562643) | freshwater metagenome | isolation source: river surface water | place: USA:Blue River Watershed | collected 2017-08-16
CAACAAGATGTTTGATTCAACACAGACAACATCCATGTCTGGCCGAATTCTTGCTTCGATTGATGCCGCTCGAGCACTGCTTGAGCGCCACGGTGAGGAACTGATTGGCCCGGTTATTGAAGCAACCGAGCGCGGTCGTGCTGCACTGGTTGCCGCTGGCATTGAGGTAATTGATGGCGAATACATTGACCCGCTGAAGCTTGTGATTTTGCTGAGCAGTTGCGGCGCCGACGGAAACAAGATTGAGGCAGATCTACTGGCCGCGAATATCGATGTTGAAATGGCAAACCGCGACCTAATCATTCCAATGATTACTTTTGCTGATACACCAGACCGCATCAACGACCTGGTTAAGAAAATCATTGCTTCCGTTCAAGCGCACCGTGGTGAGCCGCGTCCGATTGAGATTCTGCCGGCGTTCTCAATTGAGCCCGAGGTAGTGGTAACTCCTCGAGAGGCATTCTTTAGTGACTACGAAGTTGTTGCCGCAGAAGATGCCGTTGGCCGTGTTTCAGCCGAAATGATTTGCCCATACCCACCGGGTGTGCCAGTGCTTTCGCCGGGGGAGCGAATCACCGAGGCAGCACTCAGTGCGCTGTTCAAGGCGCGTGACATGGGAGTGCGAATCGCTTTCGTTGCCGACCCAACTTTGCAAACCCTAAAAGTACTGCCTAGGGAATGAGCCACATGGAGTCACAAATAAATTCAACTGCCGCCGAAAAGACGGCGAGTGAAAACATGACTGGCTGGCAAAAGCGCGTAGCCATCTTCATGACTGGCCAGACCATTTCCATGTTTGGTTCGTTCCTGGTGCAGTACGCGATTCTTTGGCACCTGACCCTCAGCACAAAGTCTGGCGTTGTGCTGGCGCTTGCTGTTGTCTTTGGTTTTGTTCCGCAGGCAATTGTTTCGATCTTTGCCGGAGTTTGGGCTGACCGGGTAAATCGCAGATTGATGATTATTGCTTCGGACTCAGCTATTGCACTTTCTACTCTTGGTCTTGCACTGCTGATGCTTTCCGGGGTAGATGACCTTTGGTTGATCTTCTTGGTGATGGCCGTGCGTTCAGTTGGTGCCGGTGTGCAGATGCCAGCGGTGTCGGCGATGATTCCTCAAATTGTGCCAAGCGATAAGTTGATGCGCATCAACGGCATCAACTCCACAATCCAATCGGCAATGGGTCTGGTTGCCCCGGTTGTTGCGGCAGCGGTTTACGCAAACTTCTCTATTGTTGCTATCTTCTTCGTGGATGTTTTCACCGCGATTATCGGTGTTGGTATGTTGGCGCTAATCAAGGTGCCTTCGCTTGAGCGTGTGAACTCCGATGAAAAGCCTTCCTACTTTGCCGACCTAAAGGACGGCTTGAATTACATCTTTACTCACGATCTAGCTCGCTGGGTGATGGTGGTTTTTGCCGTGGTGTTCTTGCTTGCTGTGGCGCCGTCAAATCTTTCGCCATTGTTCATTGCGCGAAACTTTGGCACCGAGGTCTGGAAGTTAACCGTTGCTGAGGTGACATTCAGCATTGGTATGGCCGTTGGTGGTGCGCTCTTGGCGCTGCTGGCCAACAAGGTCAACCGCATTGCCATGATCATTGGCGTATCGATTTTCTTTGGTTTGCTTACCATTGGCATGGGGCTAAGCACCAACCTGATTGTGTTCTGCATTTTATTCTTCGTGATTGGTGTCGCCGTTCCTTCGTTCTACACCTCGGCCATGACCATGCTGCAGGAAACCGTGGAACCCGAGCGTCAGGGTCGCGTATTTGGTTTCGTTGGAATTGTGATTGCGCTTGCTATGCCGGTAGGTATGGCCGTACTTGGGCCTCTTGCTGATGTGATGCCTATCGAGACTCTGTTCATCATCAGTGGTATCGCGATGGTTATCGCGGCTTCAGCTGCCGTGCTGCTACCTGCGGGTCGTCGGGCAATTGCTGCGGCTCACGCAGGTGTTGGAAATGCCTCGGCTACGCCTTCAGCCGCTGATGGCGAAGCCCCTAGCGCCTAGCAAACTCCAGCAACCCAGCCAAACGGCTAATTGCTTTCACGTCTTCAACATTGTTGAAGCGCGTGCGAATTAGATCCGGGCTAAACACCAGATAACTGTTTGTTTTGGCACGAGAGAGCGCGACGTTCATTCGGTTTCGATCTAGCAAGAACTCCAAGCCGCGCGGAGCATCATCTGAGGTTGAAGCAGCCAGAGAAATAATCACGATGTGTGCCTCACGACCCTGGAACTTATCTACGGTGCCAACTTGTACCTGGGTAAGTCCGGCAGAGTCGAGTGCCGTGCGAATTGCATCCACCTGCGCGTTGTAAGGGGCGACAATCAAAACTTCTTCTTGCCCTACGTAGTTAAGGTGTTGCTGCGTGAGAGCTAGGACAGCATCTACTTCCTCAGGAGAATGCGAGGAGTTACCAATGTGCCGCACCGGGTGCAGTTCGAAACCTGGGGTGAGTCCTGAGACTCTCTGAGATGCTGCATCTGGGTGTGAGTGCAGGCGATTCTGGTACGACAGCCAAGAAACCGGGGCGTTCACACTCGGATGCATTCGCCTGGTGACTTCAACAAAGTAACCGTGCTGGTCATCAAGGATTTGTTGCTCGCCCATGTAGTGGCCAAGGGCAGAGTTATCGACACCGCCCGGATGAACCGCCTGCACCACCTGGGTTAGTTGCATAGGATCGCCGAGCAACACCATGTTGATTGAACCGCCGCCAACGGCGATGGCATCAACCAATGAGAACTGTGCCGCCTCATCAATAAAGATGTAATCGAATTCCTCTTGCAAAATGTAGCTACTGCAGAAAGTCCATGCGGTGCCACCAATAACGTAGCCACCGGTTTGCTTGGCTCGCCAATTCTTCATCACCGAATAACTAGACGGGGTGGTCCACTCGCGAGCAGTCTTGTCTTCCTTCTTTGGTTGCTTGGCAATCGCAGTACCAGAGACTCCGGCATCAATGCAACCAGCCAACAGGTTCTCTACCGCTGAATGTGAGTTGGCAACCACGGCAATCTTTTTTCCTTGTTCGACAAGGTGGGCAATGGTTCGGGAACCCAAATAGGTTTTGCCAGAACCCGGCGGTCCCTGAATGGCCAAGACTGTGCGGTGCATGCGCTCTACCGCATTTATTACAGCCGGAAGATAATCGTCACCTGAAACAGGCAGCAACGAACCATCATCAATAAGTGCAGGAGGCCTACGCATTAGTAGGTCCAAAGTGGCATTTCCGGTTGGTGCCTCAAACATAGGCGAGACCCACTCGTTGGCTAAGCCAAGCGAGTTTTCGCGAACCGCATCTTGTTTGCCACCGGCACGGATAAAGAGATCTTCAAAAATGGCATTTGGCTCAAAATTTGCATTGGCAATTGTTGTGACTCGCTTGAATGAGATTCGATTGCCGTCAATGGCAACCAAGGTTCCTTTATCGAGTTCGTTTTGGTTCGCGCCATAGCTGAAGCGCACATAAATTGCGCTGCCCGGTTTCAACATGAGTGTTTGACCCGGATCAAGAACGTAGGTGTAATCCAGAGTGATCTTGACCGTTGGGTTTAGGTGCATGCCATCAAAGCCACTTGCCTCGCGTACACAACCGGTAACGACAAGCGCTTTACGATCTGCATGAAGGGTTTCGTCTACTGCTTCGCGGCGGAGGTAGCGCTCACGAAAAGTGATCACTTCTTCACGCTTGTAGTAGAGTACCGAGAGCATGAGCGCCTGCCAGATCTTGGCGCGATAATCGGCATCGGTGTTTTCACCCCATCGCCAATCAGCAACGGCCTTAGCCATATGATCTGTTGCGCGCTGTAGCTCAGCTAGTTCGCGCTCGGCTTTGTTGGTTGCGCTGTCTTCGTCTTCTGGGTCAGCGGCCCACTCAGCTTTTTTTCTATCGACCGCCTGGCGAAACTCGGCGAACTTTGCGTGCGCGCCAGGCATTGAGGATAACCATTCGTAAAGCGCAAGGGTTGAGACGCAATCGTCTTCGTTGTAATCGGCAATTGTCTGAAGCACACGCTTGGCCTCAGCCGGATCTTGCTGAGTCAGTTGGCGATAGTAGTCGTATTCTTCAATGCTTGAGCCAGCATCAACCACTGTGCTCTTGCGGCCAAATTCGTAAAACGCTTCAAGCTTCTTGATTGAGTAGCTTGGCTGGCTGACCATGATTGAGCCCTTGACCACTTTATAAAGGTCAATCATTTTGCCCTCGGTGATTAGCCAGTCAACCTCTGCCTCCATCACACCGTGACGAGTAGCCAGTTTGTTGAGAGCCGTCACTTCGTAGGGTGCGTAGTGATAAACGTGCGCGGTTGGGTCTGTTTGCATTTTGTCGTATGCAAACTTCACAAAATCAGCAAATGCAACAGCCTCTTGTTCGCGATCGTGCGCCCAGAATTCGTGAAACTTCTTATCGCGAGTGATGGCTCCAAAAAGGTATTCAAGCCCGCCCTTTTCTTCAAAGTAAGGGAAGCCCTCCATGTCAAAGAAAATGTCATTGGCAGAAGCCGGTGGCAAAACTCCGATCTCCGGGTCATCAACAACAAGATAGGAGTGCTTGCCGGTTTCGCGGAAGCTTGTCTGTAACTTTGCCTGTTTGCGAAGCTTGTCAAAACTGCCAGGTACAAAATCGCTTGGTCGCTGCTCATCACTGGCCCCGGCAAGTGCGGTCATGGTGGTGATGCCGGCCTTTTTCAGTTTCTCAATCTGCGACTTATTTATGCCAGCAATCTGCACGAGGTGATCAACTTCTTTGCGATTGTGGTCACAAAGATCTGGATATTCACAGATTGAACAGGTGCTTTGAACTTCACAGTGCAGCGACAGGTGCTTTAGTTCAAAATCTTTCAAATCACCAGATGCCACTTGCTCGAACGCAGCCTCTAAGTAGGAGCGAGCCTGACGCATTGCAGGAACGATCTCACCCTCTTCAAATTGTTCCAGCGTGCGAGAGCCAAGAATCAAGCCATGCAGTGCACTTAGCTGGGCGTCTGCCTTTAAGCCCAGGGCATCAAGTGCTTCAACGTACAAGGCAACCTGCAGTAAGTAGTGCGGCTTTGCGGAGCTAGCTAATTTTGCATCCCAGGCGATGTAGCCAATTGCCCCGTGCTCATTCTTATTCGCGGCACGAGCCTTGGCCTGCTTAGCGGTTAGCTTGCCCTTTACAAATTCAAGGTCGTAATCGGCACGAACCAAGAAATCCGGGCGACCAGTGAACTCGGCTAGCCCGGAGCGGTGACGCAGTGCACCCTGATAAATAACGGGCACACCGGCGTGCATCAAGGCAACGGTTTCGGCAAAAGTGTCTTTACCCTCTGGGCGCTTGAAGTCCTCTGCGCCAAGAGAGGCGCGAAGTTCTTCCTCGATCTCGGACTCGAACTTGTCACCGTAGGCCATGGCCAGAGTCTTACCCTCTAGTGCGTAGGGCTCTACGAGTGACCGCACGCCAGGCATATCTAGTTCTTTTGCAATCGCCAACTTGATGCAGTGATCACAGGTGGCGGCGCGCATTAGGTCGCGAGTATTAAAGGCCCAAAGGCCAGCTGAATTATTTGCCGAATCTGAATCTTTTAATTTATACATGCGGATCTCTCCAAGATTTTGTTAGAGCTGGTCGCCCAGCTGTTTTCTTTATGGAGAGATTCTCGCACGCACCACTGACATTTAAAGGGTTGCTAACACCGCGTCTAGATCTGCTTTGGTTGGTGGCTCAGCCCCAGCACGCTCGCAAGTAATTGAGGCGGCAATGCCCGCGGTCCAGACGAACTCACGAAGTACGTCATCGCTTAAGTTCTGCAGGCGGTCAAATGGGTCAGTGCCTAGGGCGTCAACGTCAGAAAGCTGACCAAGTAGGTTGGCACAGAATGTGTCGCCGGCCCCAACGGTATCGACCACGTTGATTTTTCGCGATTCAACATCAAAGCGTGTGCGTGATCCATCTGCCGCCAAGCGATACACCGATACTCCGTCGCCGCCACGAGTAATGAAAACGTGACGGGCCGAATCGCCAATCCATTTCCAGACCACCTTGTCTACGTCTTCGCCATCGGCCATATCGTAAAGCCAGTGAATGTCTTCATCCGATGCCTTGATGATGTGCGAGATGTCGTTGATGCGTTCCACGCGAAGGCGCTCGTGATTGCGCTCAAAACCAAGTGCCGGGCGCATGTTTATGTCGTGGGAAATCGTCACAGACTTTTGCTTGAAGTGCTCGCGCGCCCAGTCCTCGATCACCAGGTTTCCCGGCCCCATAGCCATGGTCAAGCAACCAAACTGAATTGCGGTGGCGTGCATGTTTTCGAGATCGGCATCGGTTGGTAATTCCTGTGGAGTCCAACCCCAATCGGCGGTGCCGTTTACATAGAAAGAATATGAAGGAACACCATTTGAATCAATCGAGACGGTGACCGTGGTGGTTTGTTCTTTGGCATCGATTACGTAATCGAGCCCAACGTGATTTGTTTCAAGTTTTTCGCGAATGATTTTTCCGAAACCATCGCCCGAGATGCGAGCGAGGAATTGCTGCGGAGTGCCGCGCCTTGCTAGAGCGATTGCGACGTTGGCATTTGCGCCGCCAACAATCGCATTGAACGAACCCGCCTGATAGCGGTTTTCAATTAGGTCAATCAGGGCTTCGCCAATTACAAGGATCATGCAAAAAGTTTAGGGGGATAGGCTGGAGTCATGAACAGAATTCCTCTAGCTAATCGAGCAATCGCACTTCCGCTGCTAGGACTTCTAATTGCCTGGCTATGTTTCATGGGTGCAACCCTGGCTAACCTCTATGTGCCGCAACCTCAGTACGACAACATGGGCAACGCCATCTTTAAAGAAGAGATCTTTCAGGTTGCGCCATACCTATTTCTACTAGGCATCGCGGCCGTTGCTGTTGCCTCACTCTTGGCCCAAGGCCTGGCCATCAAGGCACGTGAACAGTCAAAGGATTCAAACTCATTGGCCCGTGCAGCACAGCGCTTCAGCACACTAGGAATCATCATTGGTCTTGCTGCTGGTGCAATTTTTGCAATCGGTAGTTTCCTAGGCGCTTTTAATGCCTACGCGGGTCGCGCAGACAATGTGGGTCTTCGCATCGCGAGCGTATACGTGCCAATTATCTTGGCCACCGGTCTTGTGGTTTACGTGCTGCTTGCAGCTTTTGTTTTTCGTCATGACGAATCAAACAACACCGATGGCAAAAAGCGCAAAATGTCTGATGCGCAAAAAGCACTTGGCCTTGGTTACGCAGTTCCTATTTTGGCGACTGCAGTGGCGATCATTTTTGGCCTTGGCGTTTACGACGTGACCCGCACCAACCTGCAGGTTTGGGTTTGGGTGATCATCATTGCAATCGTGGCTGCCGGTGTTGTTTGGGGAACAAGGTTCTCTGCAAAGGCAAAGTCCGCCAAGCAGGCTCCACCAAAGCCGCGCGCCGCTCTTGCTGCAGGTGCTTCAAATCTCAACCTGGTGCTGTCAATTATTTTTGGCTCCGTGGTGACAATCATGGCATTTGCTTTTGGTTCCGATGCAATTGCAAAATTGCAAACTTGGCCGCAACCGCCAGTTAACTGTGAGGGCATTGAATGTGCCACAGAGCCAACCATTTCTGGCCCAACCTGGACCTGGCTAATTCAGGAGCTTGCACCGGCAAAGGTGCTGCTTGCAATTGCTGTTGTTGGAATTTACGTGACTATCACCGAGCGCAATAAAGAGAGCAAGTAGTTTGAAGTTTTTTGCATCGGGGTTGTTGTTCGACAATGACGGAGTGTTGGTTGACTCGCACGAGGCAGCGAACGTTGCCTGGAGTCAGTGGGCCAGCGAATTTGCTCCGCACTTCAAGTGGGATGTTCCAGAAAACGCCGGTGTCCGCGCCGAAGACAAAGTGCGTGAGCACGTAGGACCTGAACTATTTGAGGTTGCCAATAATCGCATCAATGAATTAGAGCAGCTAAGCGCCGGAGAAACCGTTGCGCTTCCCGGCGCGGTTGAACTATTGCAGTCGCTCACCGCAGGAACCTGGACGGTCTGCACCTCAGCAAATGCCAACCTTGGTCGTGCACGCTTGGCGGCCGCGGGGCTGCCAGTGCCTGCACAGTTGGTAACCGGCGATGACGTTGAGCGTGGCAAGCCGTTTCCTGATCCTTATTTGCTAGGTGCCGAGCGCCTTGGTTTTGACCCAGCCGATTGCGTGGTTTTTGAAGATGCCCCGGCCGGTGTTGAGGCTGGAATCGAAGCGGGCGTGGGGCTGGTTATCGGTGTGACAGAGAAGGCCCTGGAGTCTCAGGCGGACATTGTTATCAAAGACCTCACAGGTATTACATTTGACGGAGAAGTGTTGTTCATTCCGGATAAATCCCGATTGCGATAAAGAGAGAAGAAAAAATGGCTGAAGTTACCTTTTATGGTGCCGACTGGTGCAGCGATTGCCGCCGCTCAAAGTCACTGCTGAACACCCTTGGCGTTGAGTACGACATGAAAGATGTTGAGCAAGATGCATCGCTGGCAGTCGAGGCTGAGGGAATCGCTGGCCGCAAGAACATTCCTGTGGTTCAGTTCAAAGACGGACACTTCCTGGTTGAACCAACTGATGCTGACCTGCACGCAGAACTTTCGAAGCGCGGATTAATCTAAAGCATGTACAACCGCCACGTTGTTGTTGTCGAAGACGAGTCGCTGCTTCGCGACTTGATTGCAAAGACTTTGGAGTCAAATGGATTCCAAGTTACGACAGCGGCAAACGCGGCAGATGCGGCTCGTGTATTTAAGGCAACTGACCCAGACGCAGTGGTCCTAGACGTTGAACTTGGACCTGGCCCAAATGGATTCGATTTTGCCGAATCACTTCACAAAACCGCACCCGATGTTGGCATCGTGTTCTTAACCAATTTGCCTGATGCAAGATTCGCGGGCCGCGAAACCAAAGATTTGCCAACCAATATTTCTTACCTACGCAAGTCTCAGCTGATTGATTCAAACGAATTGGTACATGCGCTAGAGGCAGTGTTGCACGATTCGATCACCGCAGACTTTCGACACGACCTTGAGGCTAATCGCCCGCTGAGTTCGCTATCCAAGAAGCAGATATCGGTGTTGCAGTTATTGGCCATGGGCTACACCAACGCCCAAATCGCAGACAAGCGCGGAACAACCATTCGTGCAGTTGAAGGAATCGTGAGCCGTATTTTTCAGGCACTAGATATTGATGTGCAGGCCGAGGGAAATGCCCGCGTTGAAGCAGCTGCAACTTATTTGCGCGCTTCAGGAAAATCACTGTCTGAGCTCTAATGGCTGAACGGTTTGTCACCCCAAAGACCAGCCTTCGCGAAGCAATTAATAATGCGGCTGGACCAATTGCCCTAAGCAATCGTGTGCTTTTGCAGTTTGCGCCTCTTTCTTACGCGCTGATTATCGGCAGTAGCCCGGCGCGACTTTCAGGCTCCATTCTTGACTGGTTCATTGTGGCGACCGTTGGCTACCTTGTCACTGTGCTGGTTTTGCTGGGATTTAGGGCAACAGTTTTGCCGGCAAAGCCCGGACGTGAACCCAAAATTCTTTGGACTTCTATTGCCTACCTTTTTGCCGGCCTAGTTCGAGGACTCGCTGTTTATCTAACCGGCGCCGCGCTGGGAGTAATGCCTGAGGCTGAACTTTGGTATCGCTTGTTAGGCGGACCGCTCTACGTTTACGGAACCATAGCCGTTCTCGCAATCTTTAATTCTTCTCGCCTGCGTCACGAGAAAACTCTTGCCGAACTTGAACTAGAAAAGGCAGAACTCGATGAGCTGCGTGGTGGTATTCGCGAACGAATTCGTTTGCAGCGCGCCGATCTACTTCGCCGAGTTCAGGTTGCCCTTGAACCGGCGGTTAGAGAAATTCAAACTGAACTTTCCAGCTCTTCAAAAACAGTTTCGGCGAAACTTACCAATCTGGTTGAAACTGTTGTGCGTCCACTTAGCCAAGATATCGGTAGTAACGAGCAATTTGATAACCAAGTAATTCAGATCAGTCGTCGTGCATCGGGTGCTTATTCAAAAAGCAGGTTTCCAAGCAGGCTTTCTGCCGGCGCGATGATTGTTCCAGAAATCGCGTTTTTTGGAACCGCTTCAATTGCAATTGCATCAAACGTAATTACATTTCCTGATGCGGTGCTGCTGACAAGCGTTGTGAGTTTGCTTGTTATTTTTGCAAGCTATAAAGCGTTCCAGCTTCTTCTAAGAAATGTTTGGGTGTCGTTTGTAATGGCGCTTTTGCTGTCGTTGGCAACCGCCGTAAGCTCAGCGGTTATTGCGAACACCACTCTTGGGTTAATGGGATTCATGCTTAGCCCAACGCTTTACATCCAATCCATATCGGCCCAGGTGATAATCACGCTTGTGTCCTTCTATATGCAGTTCTTACGCACGCAAAGAAAAGATGCTGAGTTAGAGATGACCAAGGTGGTTTCCGATCTTGCCATCATGAACTCCCAACTGCGTCAGGAAGTTTGGCTGAATCGCCGCCGCATCGCTTCAATCCTGCATGGAAGCGTTCAGGCCGCGCTTTACGCATCGGCAATTAGATTGGCAAAAGTTGAGTCTCCGAGTCCAGAGGAAGTCGCTTCTGTGCAGTCAGACATCGCCGCCGCGATTGGAAAGTTAGAAGCTAACGAGGGCGCTGAGAATTTCAAAGAGGTCCTCGAACAAATTAAGACAGTTTGGGACGGGGCAGTTGAGGTTGAGCTGCCAAGCATCGGTGTTGAAATTCAACAAAAACTGGAGGCGAACACAGTGGCCTCGACGTGTGCGGCTGAGGTGGTGCGCGAGGCAGTTAGTAATGCGGTGAAGCACGGCAAGGCCGAGCACGTGGTGATTGCCCTTGAGCAAACCGGGCCGAACCTGCTGGGCATCACCGTGACTAATGACGGTCAGCCGCTACCGGCCGAGATCGAGGCGGGCTATGGCTCGAGCATTCTTGACGAGGTTGCCTTTAGCTGGCAGTTGGAAAACCGCGGGGGATACACGGTTCTGGGTGCGGCTATAGCGATCTAAATTGGGTCTAGCCAAATCAAGGCTGCCAAGTTAGGCTTATAGCGTTACAGAAATGTGACAGTAGTCGTTTGCAGTACATCACTTGTTTCAAGTGGCCACAGAAGCGCCACCGCTGAAGATGTACCAGTCTTTTCCTCTAAATAAGATCTGCCGTTATGCAGAGTTTTTCTTGTGTGTGGGTTTAGCAGCTGTTCGACTAACCCACCGGTTCAAAGCGGCTACTCCCCGCCGAACCACACAATTGAATGAGGAAAAATTATGCCAA
>JACCDM010766012.1_pt1 | contig 11281 bp, 9 predicted proteins | sample 7445851 | NCBI WGS metagenome assembly JACCDM01 (sample SAMN15323438, study PRJNA562643) | freshwater metagenome | isolation source: river surface water | place: USA:Blue River Watershed | collected 2017-08-16
GCCGCATTGGTCAATACGCTGATGTAAAGCCTAATTTTCACATTTCGCTGATGCGGCATCAAATTAATATGTGAATTCTTACGCACACATCGCCCTAACGTTTGCCGTAGTGTAGAAATATCTATGGGCGATGACATAATGCTAAATTCGCGGACGTCTTTCATATCATAGCCCTCGCTAATTAATTTTGAGCCAACTAAACCCCAATATTCGAGCCCATACATGTTTTCGGGGGCATTAAATTTTATTATGGAGTTTTCTATGTTTTTCTTGTCAATGTCACTGTGAGCCATCACAAATCTCGCGGGGTAGAATTTGTGAGTTTGTAATCTGGTGTTTGTTTCGTTTGTATAATTTGCATAATTTACCACACTTGACTTATCGCCCGTTTTATGCTCCGAAAACGCAATACCACAGATCGCGCAAATTGTTGTTTCGACTGCTTCGGATTTTTCATCAATAAATCCGTTTGCTTTAAGTAATTCTTGGATTTGTAAAACCCCCGAATTACGCACTTTGTCGTGATAAATCATGTGCTTTCTACCAAAAGTTTCAGGATTCGCGGTTGGGTTTTTCTGCATCTCTTCGCGGATTTCAGCGAATACTGCAAAAATGTTATCGAGCAATTTTTTATATTTGCTGGAATATTCCCCAATATTTTCATATTTTAACCAGTCGCCAGCTATAGTATGGGCGTTATTTGAGCTTTTTACAATTTTGATGTTGTTTTCGGCAAATAATTGTTCATTGGCGTTGGATTGCAATGATCTTATTTCGCTTGTTTTAAAAATGCCCGTAGGGTAAACCAAATCAAAAAGACTGCGTGATTCGGTGCCAATAGTCACATTTCTTGGGTTTACAAGCTTGAAATTCCTTAAATTTAAATCTTTTAGGTTTTTAAGACTTGAAGTGTTTGGCGATGTTTCGTGTGTTTCGTTTATTTCACTCACCATATAATTCGCCCCGCAATCATAATCGCATTGCAATTGTTCTGTTTCTAACAAATATTTTACATAAGCTTCTGTGTGCTTTTCGCTCATCACACATTGCTCGAAAACCAAATAAGGAATTTGCTTAATTACCCCAATAGAATCTTGCGAATTAGCATAGTTTTGATGATTTTCTACGAAGCCAGATCGCAAACTACTATAATCGATTGGTTGCAATAGATCTCGGCGCTGGCCAATAAAATCCACGCTTGGCATATATTTCGGATTTAAATCCTGAATGAATGAAACCCGCCCAAAGAACAATTGTTCTATCTTATCAAGCGCGTCAGGGGTAAATTGTTTGCCTGAAACGAATAAATCGCTTTTATGAATTTTCCCAGAAGATGGTTGGAGGAGATTTAACACATCAACAATTTCAGTTGGCGAATTATTCATGGGCGTTGCCGACAAGAACACAGCGCGAATATTGGGGTTATAATCTAAAATATATTGGATTGCAACCCCATAATTGTTTTTCATGGATGAATTATAAATATTATGAACTTCGTCGCAAATAATGAGCGAATTGTTGAATTGTTCCAGCAATTCCTTGTTAATGTGAATTTTGCCAGCTTCAATATATTCCTTAATGATATCCTCTAACGCGGAACCGTACTGGATAGAAGCCTCGGCGACTTCTTCGTCTGTTATTTCTATTTTTGGTTCTTGTTGTTCTTTGGGCTTTTCATCTTTTGTTTCAGTTGGCACATTCTGTTCTGTGGTTTCTGCTGTTTCATTTTGTTCACTGACTACACTTTGTTCACTTTGTTCATTGACTTCATTCTGTTCACTTTGTTCACCACCTTGTTTCTTTTTCGCCCTTTCCATCTTTTTCTTCGCGATCATTGAGCGTAGCCGTTGGTTAGCAATTATTTCTAAATCTACCAAATTTACTTCGTTCGAAATAAATAATCTGTTGACAAGTTCTTGGTATCCAAAGAATTTATAAAAACCCCCAGTTTTTTTGTTAGTAATTCGGCGCTTTAAATTCCCATAAAACTCCTTATAACGCTTCACATCCGCGGGCATCCCTGCGTTCGCTAGTTTTTGCAGCTTATCAAGCTCATCGCGTTCTTGGATCGTAATAAAGCCAAATTCGGGGAATTTCAGAATCTCGCGAATAATATTTGATTTAGTGAAGCCAAAAATGAATACGCTTGGCGTACTTTTGTCTATTTCTGTGTACGATCGCATTGATGTTCCCGCGGCAACGGCCGCTAATTTGTAGATTTCGGCGAAAACCTTGATAAAAGCTTGCGCAATTGAAATTGCTACTAGTGTTTTGCCCGTTCCAGTTTGGTGCATAACAAATAAGCGTTTGTAGGGCGTATTCGGGTTAATAAAATTCGAGCAAAACAATTGATGCGATTGTATTTTTAAAAAACTGTTTCTTAAAGGATCATTTTCATTAGGATCGCGGAAGTTGCGCGTTGGGTCTATTTTGTATTGATAGAATTCTTTGCGATATAAGATATCCGTTAGGAATTTTTCCTTATGCGCGGAATCCGATGCTGTATGAGGGATTTTAGGATAATTACTCATTGCGCTGGGAGTTTCTTATGCAATTTTTTAATTATGAGACGATATATATTTAAATGTACATGAAGTTTCAGAATATTTAAAATCAAAATTAAGCAAATTGATAAACATCGAGTTTATAGAAAATAAAGTTCCTACCGCTGCAACCCGTATTTTTAATAGTTTATTATTTTCGGAAAGAAAATTCCGCTAAACATAAGCAAAAATAAAGCAGTTTATACTCATTTCTCTATTTTAATACGTCGTGGCTGTCGTAAAAGTTTCTATTTTTGTAACTTTTTTGTTAAAAAGTTGAGTAAAAAATTCAGAGAGCCAAAAATTTTTTTGAAAAAGTTGGGAAAAAAATTTCAAAAGTTTCAAAAATTTTTTTGACTCTTTGATTTTTCAATTTCTGTTTTTCTATTTTTTGATACAAAAATAGAAACTTTAGTAGAACGCGCAATATCACTTTTAGTATTTGCGATAATTGAGGACCTTATTTTAATTGTTTTAGAATAGCAGAAAGTAAAAGTTATATAATAATCAATAAAAATACGGGAGTTTACACCAATTTCGCTATTTTAATACATCGCGGCTAATGCAAAAGTTTCTATTTTTGTTAAAAAGTCAAGTAAAAAATTCAAAGAGTCAAAAAAAATTTCAAAAGTTTCTAAAATTTTTTGCTCAACTTTTTTCAAAAAAATTTTTGGCTTTCTAATTTTTCAGTTTCTGTTTTTCTATTTTTTGATAGAAAAATAGAAACTTTAGTAGAACGCACAATCTAATTTTTAGTACTTGCCACCATTGCAAGTTGTATTTTAATATTTGTAAGTTAACGGAAAGTAAAAGTCGCACATTCACCAATAAAAATACAGTTGTTCGGACTAATTTCTCTATTTTAAGACATCGCATTTTCTACAAACGTTTCTATTTTTGTAATTTTTTAACAAAAAACTGAAGTAAAAAATTCAAAGAGTCAAAAAAAATTTCAGAAACTTTTGAAATTTTTTGCTCAACTTTTCTGGAATTTTTTTTTGACTTTCTAAATTTTCAGTTTCTATTTTTCTATTTTTTGATAGAAAAATAGAAACTTTAGTAGAACTCGCAGTATCACTTTTAGTACTTGCTATGTTTGCAGGTTGTATTTTAATAGTTGTAAATTAACAGAAACTAAAAGTTATACAGCCACTAATAAAAATACGGGAGTTTACACTGATTTCTCTATTTTAATATATTGTGTGTTAGGTAAAAGTTTCTATTTTTTATAACAGAAGCAAAAAAAATTGAGTAAAAAATTCAGTGAGCCAAAAAAAATTTTAGAAACTTTTGAAATTTTTTGCTCAACTTTTTCAAATTTTTTTTGGCTTTCTAAATTTTCAGTTTCTGTTTTTCTATTTTTGATAGAAAAACAGAAACTTTAGCATCAGCTGTGGTGTCGTTTTTATTACTTGCCGCAATTGCAACCCTTATTTTCGCTGGTTTGTTTTAACAAAAAAGAAAAATCATATTTAAATTAATAAAAATAAGCGCGTTTATAATAATTTCTTTATTTTTTTAAAGCCGGCGAATTAGTACCCAAATAATTGCCCCACACGATACGGGGCTGAAGCTGCCGCAACCATACTTCCTGAAACCATGCGCGTATCAATCGCTAAATCGCAGTTCCCAGTTGACGGGTTGTAATTCGTAAATCTAGGGCACATCATCCGCGGGTATCCAGTGCTAACTCCTTCAGCAAAAGGATTATAATTGCGCAAGCCAAGCGGCTCGTACATGAAGAAAACCAACATCAAAACCAAAACGGCCAACAAAACATAAGACATCATCGTGAAAATAAATTGCAAAATAATAAGTTTATATTTTATACGTTATTAATTTTCGCGTATCAAAAAATAATAACGTATAAAATTTTTGATGTGGAAACACCGCGTTTTTAATTAGAATCCCATGGGTTCAAATCATACGCAGTGAAAGGCAATCCAGTGTAATTTTTCACAGAGCGCATTTCGACCCCTTTATCCATCATATTCACCCGAAAATCCCGCGCTGGGCAGAGTTCATCCGCCAATGGATCATCTTTTGGTTTTTTGCATCGTAAATCGGCGAATCTCAAGTATTTTCCTTTATCCTCAGGGGCCGCGTATGAGAATAAATCGCTTAAAACGCCTTTTTGGAATACGCGACAATTGGTCATGTCTGGGATTTCATAATAGCCGCCGTTTACTGACCATATGTTTTTGCGGAAACCTTCTGTTTTGTCTAGTTTATTAGCAATAAACAAAAGCAAAATTATCACAAACACCACAGCCGCCGATGTATATAAAATTATTGGTAAAATGTCTGACATATCACACAGCTCAATTATTTTAAAATATATAGAGTGATTTATATTTTGGTTTACATTTTATTTTTTCGTTTAAATTTTCATCCAATATCCGTAGGCCGAATTCTCATAATTTTGCGGAACCATTTGCATGCCATTTTCAACATTAATGTTTGGGTAATATTCATAGTTTATGCTATCAGGGGGGACTTTATATTCTAAGACTTTGCTGTAGTAAGCTAGCCAATCAGGAATATAATTTTCAACTTTCGCAGGGTCGTTCGATGATGCAATGCTGCCAAACCCTGCAAATTTAATAAAAAACGCAATTATTAAAATAACAGCGATTATTAGAAGACCAGCGTACAATTTATTTGCAGCTTCTTCATCAAAATCAAATAAACCACCCATTTTTGTAAAATTATTATGATGTATTGTGTTTCTATAATTTTGCAAAATTATATTATTTTTCACTTATTTTTAAGCAAAATAAATTATTGTTTTGACCGTGGCAAAAAAATTGAATCACATTATGTAAACATTACAAACTTCAGTCTTTTGAAAAAACGTGAATTTTTTACTACATCGAAAAAACATGTCATTTCATTCCAACTCAGATAATAGTGGATGGGCAGCCAAATATAGCCCGTTATACAATGGCGCCGCTATGAATACTGCTGTAGGTGGATACGCGAATACTGCTGTAGGTGCCTACGCTGGTATTATTCCTCAGAAACACGCCACGAAAAATGGGCGTGTTTCTGAATTAGAATATCTCGCCAAAAATTTGATTAAATCCAACACCAAAAAAACATCTTCTGATGAAAATACTAAAATCATTAATTGTGTATGCAAATATAATACTAAAACCAAACAAGTTGAATTAATTCACATATTAAAATCTGTGAATCTTTTGGAGAATAAAATAAATAATCTGGAATTAATAGACCATGCAAAAAATAAAGATATTGAAAATGTGGAAAAATTATTAATAGAATTTTCAAATCCCAATGTTATTGATCCAAACGGTAAGCCTGAGCATAAAAAAACAGCTTTATATTATGCGGTTATAAATAAAGATATTAAGATGATCAATTTATTGCTAGAGCACGGTGCTGATATCAACTCAGAAAACAACGATGGAATAAATCCTCTGTTATTATCGGTGAAAAACAACGATATTAATTTAGTGAAATTATTGCTAATTAATGGAGCAAACCCAAATGCGACAATTATTGGACGTGAAAATGCATTTCGAATAGCAATCTATAGTAACGCCGATATAAATATCGCGAAACTTTTATTAAAAGCGGGATGTAATCCATATGACAAATTTCACGAACGTACTGCGATGGAATATGCTATTCAATTAGCCAGCTATAAATATGTCAAATTATTATTGGATTATGACCGCAATTTACATATTTATCATGAAGATATGCTTTTTAGCGAGTCTTGTTATAAGCAAAATAAAGAAAAAACATTGAATATGTTGAAAAATTATGACGTTTATAAAGAAAACGAAAAACTTATAAAATTGGCTCATTATTATTCGCCAAATTCCCCACTCTATAAGGATTATATAGGCAATGACGTGTTTGGTATCATTGTTGATTTTATTTGGTACTAAGTGCATAGTAGGGAAAATTGATCTCTATTTTTTTAATATTAAAAACATGGAATTAGTCGATGCAATCCGCAAAAAAGATCATAATTTAATTGAAGAATTATTAAAAAAAGGAGCAGATATTAATGCGAGTTATAATGGAATGACTGTATTAAATCATAGTATCGTAGGAATTGATGAAAAAACTTTATCATTATTGTTGGAACACGGAGCTGATCCTAATATACCTACTATAGATGGTTATTTACCCTTATATTTTCTAGCAGATCACAATCAGTGCAATTGTGTTGAATTATTATTGAAATATAAAGCTAATCCGAATATATGGATGCACGGGAAATCATTGTTATCACATGTTGTTGACCGTTATCATACGATCATGAAAATGGTCAAATTATTATTATCATATGGTGCTAATCCTAACATTATAGATTATAAGTATGGGCAGATAAAAGCTCCTATACTTTATGCAATTTATCATCATGATATTGATATATTAGAATTATTATTAAAACATGGGGCAGATCCTAACTTTAGTTATATTTCTGATAATAGAGCTAGGAATATTTTACTTGATGCAATTGAATGTTTTAGACTCGATAAAGTCTTATTATTGATAAAATATAGAGTTAAACTTGAATTAAATGGAATATATATATTATTTTATGTCCAAAAAACACTTTGGAAGTATATCGATCCTCTTATTATAAAAGCTCTGCAAGATTATGGTGATTTATTGAAGAAAATCGAAATCTTGAAACAATTAACGGAAGAGGAAGATTCGCAGTTTTACAAATATCGATTCCAGCGCGAAATTTTGGAAGAAATTATCGCATATTTGTGGTGCAGAAATGATTAATTTCTATTTTTTTAATCTTAAAAAAAACAAAATAATTGAATCCTATTTTTTAAGATTAAAATCATGGACAGACAATTGTACGTTGAGTTGCTCTTCAAAAATTATGCTGACGACAGCACTATTATGCAATATTGCCCGAATATAAATGCAGCAGATTCAGATGGCGAAACTACATTATATAAAGCTGTTAATACCAAAAATTATGATTTGATTAAACGTTTATTAGATCATGGTGCTAATTATAACGCTGTTTCCAATAATAAAAAAACTCCTTTGTCAGAAACTCTCAAAAATGACGAAAAAATTGTCAATTTATTTACAGGAATATTACGGAGTGAATTACAGACCGCGACAGATGAAGAACGATTTTATATGGTAGTAACGGGCCAAATTTTCGTTGATAATATTATTCCTTATTTAAAAAAAAGAGATCATACTAATTTTACTTTATCGAAATTCAAAATTTCTCCATTACATATAGCATCAATAAACAATAGCTTTTTCATGGTTGACACATTGTTGGAAAACGGTGCATATGTCAATGCTTTAGACAGTAATGGTGATACTCCATTGATATACTCGGCTTTTAGGCAAGATGAAGTAATATTATCAATATTATTGCATCACAAAGCTAATCCAAGTATCAGAAACAAAAAGGGTAAAAAAGCTAAAGATTACTGCGATTCGGCAAATTCAAAAATGATACATAGGCTAAATACGGCCGAAACTTTCCCTTTAATCATTCTCGCGCATAAATACGATGTGAACTCCGCTTTACATAATTCTAATATTGCAACTGATGTTTTCAAAATCATAACGCGATTCTTATGGGACTTTGTCACTTATATAGTGATTTAATCCTACTTAACTAAAACAATTGAATTGTGTTTTTTTAATTAAAAAAACACAATGAATATACATGGCCCATATAAAATCTGCGTTTTCGCGGATCCAACCATCAATTATAAGCGCTTATTGAGGGCCATTGAACGCATAAACCAAGCCGATGTTTACGGCAATAATTTAGAAATTCATTTTGAACCGCTAAATGATATTAATTTGGAAACCCCATTAGTGTCTGTTACCAAAAAGTTTATATGTTCGGAATCCGATGATGTTATGACCACAGAATTTAATTGTGTCCATTTACTAAATACTGGCGAAGAATTTGTTTTACCAGCCAGATTCAACGGTATTAAAATACACGGTGCTATTTTGCTTTCAGCTGCAACAGAATCAAGTATTTCGAAAATGTCTAAATTTGCGGTTCATTTAGCGCGACATAAAATTCCTAATGTTTGGTTTGAATATGTGCCTCAAGGACATAATGAAACAATTGATCATCTCCAAAAAACAGAAAATCTTTTGGAATTGAAGCGAATCAGTTTTTCGCTTGCAACAGAATGTAAAGAATCTGATTTTATAAGTTATCAACTTGGTTTCAATCTTGCAAAATTAATATTTGATCCAATCGCCAAGGGATTGCCTTATCATATATATAAATTTGAATTTAATAATTCGAAACCCGAAGTTGATTCAATGATTTTGGGCTTAATAGAACTTGTTAATGCAATGGGAAATTGGCACCCGAGAACTAAATGGAAAATTTTAAACGATGTAGTCTTCATGAATAAATCAACTTATTTCTTGCATGCTGCTATTGCATTAAATAATTAATGCGGTGTTTTGTTTTTTGTAATTTTTATGAAAAAAATAAAGTGCCATTTTGTCTCAGTTTGTGACATTTTGCAGCAAAATAAAAACAAATTTCACAAAGGAATCAGCAAACAACACAACAAATCATGCATCACCTGATCGCGATGCAATTTAATATCGTATTCGTCTAATCGGTTAATATCGCTTTCGATAGTGCTACGTGATCCGATTTTCCGCGAACCAATGCTTTTGGGTTTGAGCCCAGTCAGCGGCGAATACAAGAAACTCCCCGCAATATAATTGCGAATATCTTTTTTGCCATCCGAAAACAACGGATCGTGGTAATATTCGCAATTATCCTTATTGCAGTCGGCGCCAAACTTGCATTCTTTGATTTTAATTGGATTGCGTTCATTTGTGTAAATTTCCCCAATATTGCCGTGCAACATAACACCGCACAACTTGATAGCGAAATGATCTGCTGTCGCCACATAATACATGCAGCCTTCTAACATTTCGGTGATTTCGGGCCAATCACTGCAAATCACGGCCTTAATTGCGTATTCGCCAGAAACAACCACTGGTTTGTAGATCGGCAAATTCATGGCTTCAGTATCATGGGTTTGCGCATAAGGCCCAGCATTACGCTTTTTATGCTTTCGCGGCGCAACAAGACTCCAGTCAGAGTCAAATTCGGCCGCTTTAGGAAATTTATGCATTTTCATGTCAGTAGAGAACACTTCAGATTTCGCGCTATTTTTTAACGCAATCGCAGTTGATTCGCGACTGACATGCGAATTTTCTCTTGGCTGTATTTTTTCTTCTAGTGTAAACGGAATGTTTTCCCTGGAAAACGGAATGTTTTCGCGTGAAAACGAATCATCCAAAAGGTGCAAAATATCCCCAAATTCGCGCTGTTTTTCGGCAACTTGAGGCTTTGACCCATGTTTTGGTTTTGGCGCCGCGGGGATTTCAAGTGCAATGGTTTCGTCTTGGGTCTTTTTGGGCGGTGTTGATTCAAGTATTGATTGTTTTGAATTATGTACTTTTTCTAAACTATCCGAAATATCGGTTAATTTAACGGCGATTTCTAGATTATGTTGTTTTAGCTTTTTAATTTGTTCATCAAATTTATCAATTTCTTCTTTTTGCTGCGTGTTAACTTGCTCGATGCGTTTACGCACTTTTTTAAGAATTTCTTCGGTTAAATTTGAAACTTCAATTAAATCATCTAAATAACATTCTCGGTTTTTGATAGAATTAAAAGATGGAAACATTTCAGGTTTATCAATATTTTTGTTGCATAATTCATTAACAATTGATTCAAAGTTTGCTAACGCATCAGTTTCTTTAGTATGTAAAGTGGTCATCTATGGGTTTGTTTTTATAGTTTAAAAATTAATAACAAGTATAAATGTAACAATATGGTATCTTTAAATATGAATTTTCATAGTTCAATTTTTTGTTGCGTGTTGAGTTCGCAATATCAACGCGATTTATAATTTTTTGTAGTTTTTAAAAAATATAGATTTTTTATCTGAAAAAAATTCGCAAAAGCGACACAATTTATAATTTTTTTGTAGTTTTTAAAAAATCTATATTTTTTCCCTACCGTAGATATAATATTTCTGTTAATTTTAATTCAAACCAAATGTTATCTACAGAAAGTATGATTTTAGTGATCGCCATTTTAGCGGTTTTGTTGCTAGTGTTCTATTTTTCGGGCAACAAAGAAAATCTTGGTCGGTTCGGCGGCCCTAGATGGGGACCAAGAGGCCGTGGTTGGTATCGAAACATGCCCGGTTGGCGTGGAGGTGGCTGGGGATGGGGTGCAAATGCTCCAGTTGTTGTTTATGATTATGAGGGCCCACCAGTAGGCTATGCACCGCCTTCATATTGCACCGGTTGCGGGGATTGTAATAATCCACTTTGCCGATATTGCCCACAATGTTGGTAGTTAAACCCGAACAACAGTTAAACTTTAATGACAATACCGCGACAAAAATTATTTTTATTTTTTACTTTTTAAAAAGTAAAAAATATAACTCAAAAATCGACGCAAATGTTTTACATTATTTTACTTATTATTTTCGTTATCATCGTAATTTATTACTACATGAATAACTCCAAAGAAGGTGTTGTGACCAACGAAAGAAGACCACCTAATTACCGCGAAGAAAAACGCAGAAGATTTGGCTATTAATTACAAAGCAGAAAAAGTTAAAGAAAACAAAAAATAGTTTTTTTGATTCGCAAAAAATAAAATATACCAGTAATATAAAATTTAAGTTTAAATAATGTGGTGCTTA
>JACCDM010600272.1_pt1 | contig 11277 bp, 10 predicted proteins | sample 7445851 | NCBI WGS metagenome assembly JACCDM01 (sample SAMN15323438, study PRJNA562643) | freshwater metagenome | isolation source: river surface water | place: USA:Blue River Watershed | collected 2017-08-16
TCTTCAAGTTTATCGGCATGACCGTGTATATCTCCTATTATGTCAAACATGTATAATTGTTAAATGTAAATTGCCTGTGGATTCTATTTTTAGTAGGCAAATGCTTTGAAAATGATATTGTTATCCTTCAAATAATCATGAAATACGGAGTATGCTTCGTTGATGGATAGAAACTTTGATAAGGTAGAGATTAGTTTCTTCTTGTTGCCAATCTCTACCTTATTGAGTTCATATAATTTGTTCAAATTTTCTGATTCAACTGTTATTGAATATTCATAGTCCGAGTCACCCCACATATCCCCTACGGTTTTTCCTATATCATAACCATCCAACTTTAAGACTTCTCCATCGAATCCTAAGTTAATAGTAACGCGGATGGCTTTACTGTCAAGTTTGAAAAGTTGTTTTTTGAATTCCACCGGCAACTCTATATTGTGTGATGATATACAATTTAATAAAATCTTATAACTAAAGCAATAACAAAGGGATTAGAGATAATGCCACGCCGATGGCCGCAATGGTCCAATATGTGTTCATTGTTTTCTTAGTAATTTTTAAGGTTTCCACTTTTACCTCCTCTTGCATTTGAGCCTTTCTGAATTCGGAGCAATCTTTTTCCTTTTGGTTGAAGTAAGCAAATTCTCTGTCTGTCATCTGTCCGATGGTTTTAGACTTCAATGCTACATAAAGGGAGTCGCTACATGGAGATGGGATTGGTGATTGAGAGAACCCTAAAATTGATACAGAAAGCAATACGATTGTGAAAACTGATTTTTTCATTTTGTTATATTTTGGTTGTATCCAAAGTTTAAAAATGTCTCCGCCAAGTGGAGTCAATCGAGAGAAATTGAACCTATCTGTCAAAATATTTTACCTCTAAATCATTAATCTGTTAGAATCACCCAATTACACCTTGCTTTGTACATAGTTAATTCGATAGATTTATTTTTTATTCTAATCCTATGTTCAACCAAAATAGAATATACCGGGTCTTTCGGCTGATAAATCTGTTGAAATCCACACCGGCAAGATCAATTAAAAGACTATCCGAATCAATGGAGGTGTCTGAGAGGTCTCTCTATCGGTACATGGAATTATTGGTTGAGGTAGGTTTTGTAATCCAAAAGGACTCTTCAAATCGATACTTTCTAAACCATGACCATATTGAATCTTTCACTAAAGAAGAAGCTGAATTGATTAGTCAGTCAATTTCTTCTAATCAAAAGAATAAACCATTAGTTAAGTCTATTAGAACTAAGTTGTTACTACTTGATGAAATGAACGTGGCATCTAACGAAATCGTAGCCAGTCATTATTCTAAAGTTATAGCCTTGTTAAAGGAAGCAATTGAAACTAAGTCACAAATAGTATTATTAAAATATCAATCAGCAAGTACTGAAAGTGTATCAGATAGATTAGTTGAGCCTGTTAGTTTCTCCTCCAATTATGATAGTATTACTGCTTTTGAGGTCGAATCGGGGTTGAATAAGTTTTTTAAGGTAGAAAGAATTGGTGATGTTAAAATTTTAGAAAACCCTTTCGAATTTGAGGAGAGACATCAATCCTTGGTGTCAGATATATTTGGTTTTAATGATAACGGTGAAAGACATCATGTAAAACTTCAACTATCCATGAGGGCAAAATTGTGGTTTAAGGATGACTATCCGTTAAGCGTAGGTTTTATGAAAGAGGTGGAAGGTGGACAATGTATATTGGAGACTGAAGTGTTTAATATGGAGCCAGTACGTCGAATAATTAGAAGTATGCCAAACGATATTATATCAATAAACTGATAATATTTGAGTAAATTTCCAGTTAGGAAAACACTAACATGAGTAAGGAGGCACAAGCAAGACTTAGAATAAATAAACTTCTTGAAGAGAGTGAATGGGTTTTGGTTGATACAGACACACAAACATGTAATGTCAAGGTAGAAACAAAAATTGACCATGAAGGAGGTAGAGGTTTCATTGATTACTTATTACTGGATTCTAAAGGATTTCCCTTAGTTGTTGTTGAAGCAAAAAATGAGGATAAAGACCCATTGGTGGGTAAAGAACAATCAAGAACCTACGCAAATTCTATTCACGCTAGATTCATAATTCTCACTAATTCACATGTCCATTATCTATGGGATTTGGAGAGTGGTAATCCTAAAATCATCAACAGGTTTCCTACACAAACAACTTTAATGGGTTATAGTGAATATAAGCCTAAGAAGGATTTGATTTTACAAGAATCTATAGATAACGATTACCTTGCGTTAACTCAATTACCTAACTACAAACAGAATCCTGATTACATTGATGAATCAAAAAGACAAGACTTTATCAGTCAGAATAAACTTGTATTTCTTAGGCCATATCAATTAAATGCCATTAAATCCATTCAAGAAAGTATCAAAGAAGGTAATGATAGGTTCTTATTTGAAATGGCAACCGGTACAGGAAAAACTAGTACATCTGCCGGTGTAATCAAGTTGTTTTTGAGAACAGAGAATGCGAAACGAATTCTATTTTTAGTAGATAGAATTGAGCTAGAGGAACAAGCGTGGAAGGCATTCAATCATATTCTTAGAACCGATTACACATGTGTTATTTGGAAAGAGAATAAAGACGATTGGATGAAGGCGGACATAGTGGTTTCAACTATACAATCTTTCATGGTAAAGAATCGTTTTAAGCGTTTATTCAAGCCAGATGATTTTGATTTTATAATTAGTGATGAGGCTCACCGTTCAATTGGTGGTAATAGTAGGAAGGTATTTGAATACTTTATTGGTTATAAATTAGGATTGACTGCAACTCCAAAAGATTACTTAAAACGAGTTGAACGTGAAAGTCTAAATCAAAAAGACCCGAGAGAATTAGAAAGGAGATTGTTGTTAGACACATATCATACATTTGGATGTGATAGTGGTGAGCCAACTTTCAGGTATACTCTACTTGATGGTGTAAAAGAAGGATTTCTTATAAACCCTGTGGTTTTGGATGCAAGAACAGAGATTACAACTCAATTGCTTTCAGACCAAGGGTATTTAATTACAGATAAGGATGAGGATGGTAATGATGTTGAAGAGACATTTGGCCATCGTGATTTTGAAAAAAAGTTCTTTAGTGATGAAACTAATAGGATTTTCTGTAAAACCTTTTTAGATAATTGTTTAAGAGACCCGATTACCGGTGAAATAGGTAAGACCCTTATTTTCTGTGTCTCTCAAAAACATGCCGGTAAAGTCACTCAGATACTTAATGAGTTTGCTGACAAAATGTTCCCAGGCAAATATCAAAGTGATTTCGCAATTCAGGTAACCTCAAACATTCCTGATGCTCAAACATTTACCACGAATTTTACTAATAATAAACTTAGCGGTTCAGGAACATTTAACCCTATTTATCGTACATCAAAAACAAGGGTTTGCGTTACTTGTTCAATGATGACCACGGGATATGATTGTCCTGATGTTCTAAATGTTGGATTGTTGAAACCCATATTTTCTCCAAGTGACTTCGTTCAAATGAAGGGAAGAGGTACTCGTAAGCATAACTTCTTATATGACTGGACAGATAAAAACAATCTTCCTGAGGTTATTGAGCCCAATAAAGTTAAGTTTAAACTCTTCGATTTCTTCGGGAATTGTGAGTATTTTGAAGAGAAGTACAATTACGATGAGGTACTGAAACTTCCAAATCCAAGAAAGCCGTCAACGGGACCTAATGTAGACCCACCAGTCAATATAGATTATTTCAATTTTAATCCTGACCCAATTTTAACGTTGAATGAAACGGAAGTGGGGTATGAAGGGATGCGTATTGACCGTGAACCTTATGAGAAGTTTAAGGAGCTCACAACTAATAACGAAACCATTCAGGAGTTAGTTGAAAATGAGGATTGGGATTCATTGGAGGAATACATGACAGAGTCTGTATTTGATAAACCAAATGAGTATTTGAACTTAGAAAAAATCAGAAAGTCTTTAGGAATTGACAGGAGGATTTCCGTAAAGGATTTGATGGAGTTTATCTATGGAAAAACTCCTTTTATTAAGAACAAATATGAACTTCTCGAGGAAGAATTCGAGAAATTTGATGACCGGTTCATCCCTGATGATGCTGAATTTCCGAATGTTAAAAACTTCTTCTATTCTTATGTATCAGACCCTGAGTTAAGAGATATAATTGACAATAAACAATACGGACTATTAAACATACATCCATCGGGACAATCCTTCAAAGAACTTCCTTCAAATTACAGGACCTTAATTCCTGATTACATTAAGAGTTACGTTCCATTGAATAAATTTTTAGCCTAAAAATATGCTTGACCAACAGACCAAGAAAAGAATTGATGATTGTAGAAACATACTTGTTGGGAAAATAACTGACCCCAAAAGTCAAGTTGAGCAGATTACCATCGCATTGATTTATAAGTTCATGGATGACATGGATACCGAAGCGGTTGAAATGGGAGGATTTCCAACATATTTTGTGGGTGAATACGAGCGGTACTCATGGAAAAATATATTCTCTCCACGTATAGGCGGCGATGAGATGTTGTCTTTATATGGCGAAGGAATGGTTAAAATGAATCTTAATCCAAGTCTTCCCCAGTTATTTCGTGACATCTTTAAGAATGCTTATCTTCCATACCGAGACCCTGAAACACTTAAATTATTCCTTCGTACAATTAATGAGTTTAAGTACGACCATAGTGAACGATTAGGTGACGCATTTGAGTATCTTCTTTCCGTTCTTGGTTCACAGGGAGATGCCGGACAATTTAGGACGCCACGGCATATTATAGATTTTCTTGTCAATATCATTGACCCAAAGAAAAATGAATCAATGATGGACCCAGCATGTGGAACATCAGGTTTTTTAATTAGTGGTTTCAAACATATCCTAAATGCCAATACTAATACTAATATTGGTGATAGGTTGACACCTGATGAACGTAAGAAGCTGACTAACAATATTACGGGTTTCGATATTTCGCCTGACATGGTAAGGTTGAGTTTAGTCAACTTATTCCTTCATGGTTTTACTAATCCAAAAGTTTACGAATACGATACACTAACAAGTGAAGACCGGTGGAATGAATATTATGATGTGATTCTAGCGAACCCACCATTTATGTCTCCTAAAGGGGGAATTAGACCTCACAAAAGGTTTGGAGTTGAATCGAATCGGGCTGAGGTATTATTCGTTGATTATATTATGGAGCATCTGACCCCAAATGGTCGTGCTGGTATTGTTGTGCCTGAGGGTGTTATTTTTCAAACGGGGACCGCATATAAGTCATTACGTAAAATGATGGTAGAGAAATATCTTGTTGGGGTCATTTCATTGCCAAGTGGTGTTTTCAATCCATATAGTGGCGTTAAGACATCTATTCTTGTATTTGATAGAGGATTATCTCAAAAAACAGATAAAATTTTCTTTGGAAAGGTAGAAAATGACGGATATGATTTAGGTTCACAGCGGAGGGAAATTGAGAAAAATGATTTGCCAATTATTACAAGTGAGGTTAAATCATATTTAGATGGTCTAAGAAATGGGAAGCTCGTTGAAAGTCAAAAACTTACTTATGTGCCTAAAGAACAGATTTTAGATTCAAGTGATATTGGATTGAGTTATGATAGATATGTCACAAATAAAGCAGTAGACACTATTTATCCTAAGTGTGACTTAAAGGAATTAATTGTTTTTGAAAGAGGATTGGTTTATTCAAAACGAGATGAGGTTGAAAAAAATGGAATTAAAGTATTAAGAGCTAATAATATCAATGTTTCGACGGGTAAGGTAAATTTTATAGATGTAAAATTGATTGATGAAAAATCAAAAGTTAACGAGAAACAAAAATTAAAGAAAGACGATATTTTTATCTGCGTTGCTAGTGGAAGTAAGGAACATATTGGGAAAGTCGCATATATACACGAAGATTTAGATTATTATTTTGGTGGGTTTATGGGTGTAATTAGGGCAAATGAATTGATTAAACCCAAATATTTATTTTTTCAATTAAGACATTCAACTTTTAATGATTATTTGAGAAAAAGAATTGTGGGAGCAAGTATCAATAACATAAATTCAACAATTCTTAATGAATTTAATATTCCACTCCCACCATTAGAGGTACAAGAGGAAATTGTCCGTGAATTAGAACAATACCAAAAGATTATTGATGGAGCCAAACAAGTTGTAGATAATTATAAACCTGTTATTGATATTGACCCAAGTTGGGAGATGAAAGAGTTGGGGGAAGTTGGGAAGATTTGTATGTGTAAAAGAATCTTCAAGGAACAGACCAAAACTAATGGAGATGTACCATTTTACAAGATTGGGACATTTGGAAGTGAACCTGATTCATATATTGATAGAACTCTTTTTGAAGAATTTCAATCAAAATACTCTTACCCTAAAAAAGGAGAAATCCTGATTTCAACATCAGGGACAATTGGTAAAATTGTTGAATTTGATGGAACAGATTCATACTTTCAAGATTCTAATATAGTTTGGATTTCAAATGATGAGAAAATAATTTCAAATCAATTCCTTAAACTGATTTATCAGACTATAAATTGGAGACCCACAGAAGGAGTCACGATAGCAAGACTTTATAATAAAAATATTGAAGAAACTAAGTTCGTATGCCCACCAATCGAAATCCAACAATCGATAGTTGAACGAATTGATAGTGAAAGACAAATCATTGAAGGGAACAAAAAACTAATTGAAATTTATACCCAAAAGATTCAAGACAGAATCAATAAGATTTGGGGAGAATAATATCCTATGAAAAATAATGTGTTTGTACTTCGTGCGGACTTTGGTCTATTAAGGTAACAAGAAAATGAGTTGGCGGTATAGAAAATATAGAAGATTTGGTAGGGCTTATACCCCAAAGTATTTTTTTTCAGAGAAAGAAATTGATTTCACAACTGAATCCCTCGATTACAATCAGTTTTTACTTCAAGAATTTTTCACTATGGATGCTGTGTCCAGAGACAAAGTTTTTAAAAAGTATAAACAAAAATTTGGCTCTCTGTCATTACAATATTTAGATAGGAAATTTTCCGATTGGGCAGATGGGAATTTTCATCTAACAGAAATGATGAAAGAAAGGATTATTTCAATTATGCCTCAATTTCTCGATGATTCCGCAAAGCATAAATTGGGAATTCATGAGTTTATGGCCTCTATTAAAAAAACTATAAAAACATATCAATTAAATCAAAAAAGAACTTTTTCATATTCGAAAAGACTAAATAGTTCTTCTGAGATAACTCCCTTTTTTGAATCAGAATATGCAAAAATTCATGATTTAGAGATTCAAAATTTTAGGTTTAATGTATTAACAGAAGAAGAAAAAGAAGAAGCGATTGAAATATGTAAGTACATACTTGAGTTAAAACTTCAAATAGATTTTGACCAAATTGAAAGAGATTTCAGGACGTTTTTACCTCACATGCAGAAATATATGAAAGGTAATTTTTCCGCATCATATAGTATAAATCGATTCAATTTAACGCTTGATATTTCCAATACAGGTATGAGTGAGCTGAAAATTCCATATTTTAAAGTTAATGATATAGAAGGTATTGGCCGGTTTAGAGAATATGCTGATAAGTTTCTTGCCTTTGAGCTTGTTGCTATGGGTAAAGAATTCAAACATGCGATTGGGAATTCATTCTTAAATTCCAATGATTTAGACTTGTTTTTTTTACACTACACTGAACTTAATGATGGGGATAGTGAAGTTAAATTAAATTCAGCGTTCAATGGAGAAGGAGGTATTCTTAAATTAAACCTTAGTTTAAAACCCTTAAAATTATTGAAAACGGCATTAATTATTTCATCAATGAAGCTTACTATCTATATTATATTGGTAATTATTTTTGTTTTTGTAACAGTTAATAATAAACTTTTTAATTTACTTATATTTGGAGGTTTCGTCGGTGGATTAATTGCTTTTAGTATTATAAATGATGAAATCAAACTACTCAAATCTTTAAAAACAGAATACCTCTCACATGGAAAATAATAGTCAGTTGTCACGGTTAGACAATATTAAAATCATTGATATAATTACAAAAATTCCTAATCTTACGGATGAGGATAGACATGAACTTTCTCTAAGAGTTGCTTCAGACGACGTTGAAATTAGGAAATCTGCATTGGAAAAAATTACTCAAAGTCAAATTGCTCAACATGACTTAATGTCCATTATGGGAGAATTAACGGCGATGAGTAAACAGGGAATGTATGTCAAATCCAGACAGACAATTAAAACTGGTTCAGGTACTTTTGAAATTGAAATGAAAGGTGGTGATACAAAACTTATTATTCCAGTTTTAATAATTCTCGGAATTGTAGCAATTGCCGCATTAGTGATACTTTTTTGGAAATAACCATATCAAATTAATCTTCACTTTTCTGAAATGAAAACTAAACTCTTTACCCCAACCATAATTGTTGGAATCATTCTCAGTTATTTAGTCCTTAGTTATTCAAACTATTTGATAAGGATTGATGACTTGACAAATATTGAACTTTCAGATTCAGTTGGAAACTCACTTTTTCAAATATCTCACGTATTACTATTTACAAGTATCTACCTAAGTAACAGAATTGAAAAATTCAATAGACTCCTTCTTATCCCAATCATTGTACAATTGATTGATTTGATACCGATTGAATTATTACATTCCTTAAAGTTCAGTCTGATAAGTACCTTTTCAATAATCATTGGATTGATTGTCATTATGAAACATTCATATGAGAACAATCAGAAAAGAGATGCTGGGTTGATACTTATAGGAGTAATTTGTTTATTATTTAGTTCAATACCAGGTACATTAACACTTTCTACTAAATCTTTAAGTAATCCAACTGGTGATGTTTATAAATTTGGAAAGAAGATGTTTAGTTTAGACAACTTCAATTTGATTGGGGAGACAGTTAGTTTTCATCAATCATTCTCACTCACTATTTATTCTTTTTTAATTATCATTCTGGCACTTTTCCTTAAAAGAGAGGCTAAAACTCTTAGCCATGAAGGAAGAAAATAAATACGCGATTTAGGAATATTTGTTATTTGAATTACCAGATATACAGACCAATAAGTAGATTATTTGATAAATATTTTTAATTGAGAATAAGAAAATATATTAAAATTGAAGTTTGTTCTTCTATAAGTGATGATTGTATCGACTAATAAAATAGTTCAAATCCGTTTTTTATTCATCGCTAGGAGAGTATGGAATATTTTCAAATACTCTCTAATATGGATTACGTTACCCTTTTTTATCATTTTAGTTCCTAAAGTTGAATCAGAGATAACGTATAATCAATCCCACTTGACACCATATTCCGTATCAGTAAGCGGTTATACAAGGGGGGATGGGACTTATGTTAGAGGATATAATAGGAGACCGCCTGGTTCAGTATCCCATGATTTACCATATCAAAATGAAATAAGTAAACTTAGGTTTTACGATTCAATACTATACATCTTACTCATTATTTCTATAATCGTTGTTTTAGTTAAAGGATATAATTTATTTAGCAAAATAGGTATTGATTTTGATGATTATGTCCACAATCAAGTATTATTGACGTTGAATTTTAATTTTAAAGAACTTTTAAATAAACCTTTTCATTTGATTAACAGGAGGATTTCTAGATATTCTTTACGTGCGAATTACAAATGCGTTATATGTAATAAATCAATTGAACATCATCAATTTCATCACAGTGACTTAGCGGAGAGGAGCCCCAGAAAAACATGTTTGGAATGTATGAAAATCCGGTGGGTTAGGTTTAAAGATGAATTATTTTATGTTGAAAAATTTGAAAGAATGCTCGAGTTATTTAGTCAAGAATATATTAAAACTATTCATGCTCAATTTCAAGGCTTAGAAGTAAATAAACATAGAATTGAGAATAGTTTTTACGAGAATGTAAAAGAAATCCGAAAAGGTAAATTTTAATAAAATTAAGTTGGCGTCATATTAGTTTCATTGACAGTTATTGACATCCTTTTAGTTGTCGGGCTGGTTAATCCTAGAGATTGTCAATGTACTCTTGTAATTGAAATTGAAACTTAGAAGGTAGTACTATGGATTTAGGTATTGTAACAATTTTGGCACTTCCATCCATATATTGAATTTTAACCTTAATAATTTTAAGTGTTTCCACTACATCGGTAAACCATGCGTATTCCCACTCATAGCTTGCTGATTCTTTACTTTTGATTGGTCCCACTCCCTTAAATTCGGAAACATAACTTTGTTGTCTTATGTTATAAACTTTGTCCCCAACTGCGTTTATCCCAGAAACATAAAATGTGACATATTTTATTGTTTTGTTTGTTGGATTAAATACTTCAAACTTCGCTGTCACTCCATCAGTTACCTCACTTACATCTTCAACCGAATAATTCATTAGAATAATCCCTGCGGATTTCTGATTATCTAAATACGTTTTAAATTCTATTTTCCTGTTTTTGTTTAGGTCATCTGAATAAGATTCTATCGCGTTCTTATATTTTGAATTTTGGGTGATATTTGAAATTTCATAGAAACTTAAATCCTTGTCAATTTTAATATACCTGGAATTAACCATTATTCTATTTCTATTTAATTCGATAATGTAGTATTTTTTTTCACCACATGAGATTGTGCCAAGTATTGCTACCCTAAAATTCGCATCTATATCTTCAGTAAATCCACCAGTATCAGAACAATCTATAAGAGAGGAGATAGGCCGACCAACACATATTTCTCTGGTTTTGCCTAAAATTATTGACACATCTTCCTCCGTTATTTTGTCATCAATTATTGTGTTTTTTGAATCATTTCCTGTAATAGTGAATTCATTATTCATTAAGGCAGTAATTGACGATTCCTTAGACATTGAAGGATATAAATCCAGAATTCCTTGACCCGAAATAGAAAATATCGAAAAGAATATAAATGAGAATGAAAGTATATATCTCATGTGAGAGGTTTAAGTTTTTCAGAAGTTATTTCATCGGGTAGTCAACATACTTACCCCGAGGATATTCAAAAAAGAGCAAAATTTAGTAATTAGTTTAATTCTGTTTTGGAATAGAAATCCCCTCTCGTGCTACCCACTCTGCTACTCCTACCGTAAAATAAAAAAAACCACCTCGTTTGAGGTGGTTTCTGTGGTCCCACTAGGATTCGAACCTAGGACCCCCTGCTTGTAAGGCAGGTGCTCTGAACCAGCTGAGCTATAGGACCATTTCGTTGAA
>JACCDM011382290.1_pt1 | contig 11276 bp, 9 predicted proteins | sample 7445851 | NCBI WGS metagenome assembly JACCDM01 (sample SAMN15323438, study PRJNA562643) | freshwater metagenome | isolation source: river surface water | place: USA:Blue River Watershed | collected 2017-08-16
GTATATAATGCCGGAGATGTTCCAAGACCACTTGGGTCACCTGTGTTACTTTGAAAAAGATGCCATAAATTGTTGTATGTTGCAAGAGCTACACCTAGACCATTACTTGGTAAATAGCCAGTGGGAGTAATATGAAAGATTCCACTATTGCCATATGCAGCAGTCCATCTTACCCAACCTTCAATTGTGAAATCACCAGAACCCAATCCACCTGTAATGTTTGCAGTAACATACGAACTATTACTAAAATTAACAGAATAGTATGGAGTACCGTATTGATAAGCCGTTGTAAATGGATTTGCAAAACTTACCATTGCATCACCATTTTTTGTTACAGTAAAATAATTAGCTGAATTATCAGATAAATTATTTGATTGGCAAGTTAATAGTTGTGTACCTAACACGGCTGTCAACGGTGTTGTACTTGGAGTGAATGCGGCGGTGTAAACTGCTGTACCTTTTACAATTCGTACATTTGAAATATAACCAGTGAAAGTTTCTGTGCCATCACTTCTAGCACCGATAGCAACTGCTCTGTTATTATCATACAATGCGTTACCGTTAGTAATAGTGTTTATCAAACTACCATTTAAAAATAATCTTAATGAAGTACCCTGTCTTGATATTGCAACATGATACCAAACACCTGCGGTTACTGTACCCAATGATACTGCGGATGCAACATCCCAACTTGAACCTGTGCTTGATGAATAAAATAATAAGGCCGCTGAACTGTTAACAAACAAATAATATGGTTGATATACGCCCGAAGCACCTTTTGTAATGATGTCGCCAAAACCACCGGCACCTGGTATAGTAGTTATACAGAACCATGCCTCTATTGTAAAGTCTCCGGTTATTTCAAACGCGGCGCAGTCAGCAATAGTTAAATAGTCCCCGCTGCCATCAAAGAAATTACTATAATATCCAGGTTGATATGGATTAAAATTCTGTGCTCTAGTGTCAGCAGAGATAGCTAAAACTGCATTGTTACTGCTATTATCACTGGCAAAACTTTGAGTTTGTATTGAACTGTTTGCGCTTAGTAAAAGTGAGACATATTTGAAATAAATATCTCCTAAAGATACTACCCAAGTTACAGTATTGGTTGCACTACGACCGGTTGTTGCGGCTGTAGCAGTTAGTAATGTAGTGGTACTTCCTTCTACTGTTGGTGTGCCGCTGATTGTTCCACTAGTTAATGTTAATCCAGTAGGTAACGCATTAGCAGTATAACTAGCAATAGAATAACCGGCAGCATCCGAAGCACTCAGTGCTTGTGAATATGCAGTACCATCTAAGTTAATGGTCGCGCCACTACTTGGTGTTACCCATGTAACCACATCAACATTAATGGTTAAAGTAAATGTTCGGGTTACATCTTGTAATTCAGCATCAGTTGCAGTAACAGCGAATGTATATGTTGTACTAGAACTATCCACAGGTGCAGTTCCAGTGATTACACCGTTGGCGTATAATGTAGACCCAATCGGTAAACTACCACTTGCTAAACTATAAGTAATTGAACTATCACTAGTAGCAACAACTTGTGTATTGATAGCTGTTGTTTCATACACAGAACCAATACTACCTGCAGACGTAGTGTATGTAGGCACACTTGAATATGTTAATCCAGGAACAAGAATGGCTGCGCCACCTTCACTGTTGTAAACAATTAATGTGTAGCTTCCACCACTTAACGCAGGACTTGTAAAACTTATTTGTGTAGGATTTACTAATGTTACCGGACTAATTGTAGTACCGTTTAGTGTTGCTGCAACTCCGGTTACGAATCCTTCACCATTTACTAAAACTGTTTGGCCACCCGCAGGGTTTAGGGCATTATCGTCACTTCCACTAATACTCCAACTTGTAATAGTAGGAATAGGATACTTGTTTTCAACGAAACTATTACTAATACCACCAATGTTAGTGCCGTCAGCGGATCTTTTACCTCTGACACCACGGTTAAAGATTGTCATTACGCAATCTCCTCCCAAGAACAGACTGCTTGTAGTCTGCTATTTGCGTTTGCTGTTAATCTGATAGCGTCACCTTCTAACAAATACAAACTCAATGATTTATCTACCGGTGTAAAACTGGTATTGATTGCTACTGATACACTATTAACAATTTTATATGCTGTAGAACTTCTATACAAATCTACTGTAATTGTAGCGGCGTTAGCTGAATCTATATTTGACACAATGATGCAGTTTAACTTGTATACTTTACCACTGGCTGCTGAATTTTCTACGATTGCCGTTGCTGAGGTAGTCACGGCTTGAACTGCTGTGTTACCTATGATATTTGATACATTGACGATATTTGGAGCTGACATTTTTATTCCTTAACTATAGTATTTATTGATATTTGTAGCGTAGTATTACGAGTCCAGAGCCTCCGTTACCCCCTGCAACGTCTGATAGAGAACTATAACATCCAGCTCCTCCACCTCCCGACCCTGAATTCATTGTTGCAGTGCTTCCAGCAGTGTCTACGTTACCACCATCACCGCCACCTGCGACACCTACACCCCATGCAGAAGTTGTAAAGTTGTCATCTGATCCCCAGAAGCCCCAGCCTCCTCCGCCACCACCAGCATAATTAGCTGATGAACCTGTAATATTACTACTTGTACCGTCGCCACCGCGCCCGTTATTGGTGTATCTGTTTGGACTAGCTCCGTTTAATCCAGGATATCCTGTTCCGCCATTGCCACCACCACCACCGCCATTTCTAGAGCTGCCAGTTCCGCCGCCACCTGCGTTTCCGCCGCCGCTTGAACCCCCAGTAGCTGAGTATCTATCTGATTTGCCCCCTGCACCTCCAACAGATGTAACTGCTGAACTGATAATAGAACTAGTCCCAGATACACCGTTACTTGTAACACCTCCTGCACCACCTGCACCGATAGTTATAGCATAAGTACCCAGAGTCAAAGCTGGTGTTGAAGCAGTTAGTTGACCGGCTCCTCCTCCACCACCTCCCAAGTTACTCCAGTAAGTTGCGCCGCCACCACCGCCACCACCGATAACTAATGTAGCAATGGTGTTATCTTGATTACTTTCTTGTGTTATAGTAAATGATCCAGAACTAGTGAACGTGTGAATCTTGTAGTCTCCGTCAGTAGTAACTGTTCCCCCGGTTGCTGTAATATAGGTGGGTAATATCTCAGAAAAAGTAACACCTGAAGTAATAGTTACTCCTGTACCAATTTGCATTTTAACCCCCGAATACAATTGACATAGCAATTGCTTTACCTGTAGTTGCTACAGGAGTTCCATTTGCTGTTATGTTTGTTGCGTTTAATGTATTACTTGTTTTATCAAAAGTTAAAGCCGCACTACCTGCAATATTTCCACTATCATTGAATTGAATTTGCGTATTTGAACCTGCGGCGCCACCTGAATTGAAATTAGTAATTTCAACTTTAGCACCTGTTACCGGTGTGCCTGCAAGTGTTACTACGTTTCCGGCTAAACTAAATGAACTATGTAATTGAAGAACACCGTCAATGTTAACTGTGATTTGATCTTCGTTTGATGGTGTAGTTGTCAGTGTATATGTATTAGCAGAGCCGTCAGCAGTGAATACTTGAACTGAACCCACTGCTACACCAGTTGCACCGCCACCGCCACCACCTGTCTGTGCTACCCAAGACAATGTACCTGCCCCGTCTGTGCTCAGTACATAATTAGCTGTACCCCCAGTGATGATAACATTACCAACTGCTCCTAAGTTTGCGCTAGTAGATACAACTAAGTTACTTGGGCTAAAGTTACCAGTATATGTTGGTAGATACGAAGCTACGTTTGTGTTTGAATAACTTGCTGGTAGTCCGGTTAACAGTGAACCATTACCCACAAAATAATTAGCAACGATTGCATTGCCACCATTTATGTTACCTGCACTTAAATTACCTGTTACTGATAAACTTGATAATGTACCAACAGAAGTAATATTAGGTTGTGCATTTGTATACACTGTTCCTGCTACTAGTGCATTACCAACTTGACCTGTAACATTACCACCAGTAATACTTGTTAGGGCAGATCCATTTCCTATAACATAAGTCGCAGTTAAATTACCTGAACCACCTGTACCTACAGTTAAATTACCAATTACACCAACAGTTGCAGAACTGACACTGATTGTATTTGTCCCAGCTGTATCTTGTATATTACCTGTTTTTAATCCACCTGTTGCTGTAGTAAGACCTGACACGGTTACACTACTTAATGTACCAACAGAAGTAATGTTAGGTTGAGCCGCTGTATATACAGTACCTGCCACTAATGCGTTAGATACTTGCCCTAAGACATTACTACCTAACAAGCCTGATAAGTTATAACCATTACCATAGTGTGTACCAATTACATTACCGGCAGAACTTATATTGCCCGTGACTGACAGTGAACTTAATGTACCTGTACTTGTAATGTTTGGTTGTGCCGCAGTGTAAACAGTACCTGCTATCAATGAGTTTGCTACTTGCCCAGAAACATTACCACCTGTAATAGAAGACAATCCTGACCCATTACCACTAAAATAATTAGCAATTATCCAGTTTGCGTCACTGATATTACCACCGGTGCCACTTGTTATTACGTTACCTACAGATAAATTACCAGACACACTTAAACTTGCTAATGTACCAACACTAGTAATGTTAGGCTGTGCATTTGTTGTTACAGTACCTGCAGTTGTTGCGGCACCACTTAGTGTACCTATGAAATTACCTGCACGTACATTACCGAATGTATTAAAAGTTGCTACTTCACTAGTTACTGTTACATTACTACCAAATGCGAACTCACCATTTGAGTTATCCCAACCCATGAATGCATCAACAGGAGTTGTTGTATAGTAATGTAATAAAGTACCTCTGTCTTTGCCGTCATTATTAGTTAGAGGTGCGTTATTAGTACCCCCACCCATTTCAATAATAGGATCTTTTACATATAGATTGTTTACGTTTGTATATTGAGTCGTGCCGTTAACGGTTAAGTTACCAGTGACTAATAGATTTCCATCAACATTTGCATTTACTAAGTTGCCGATACTAGTAATATTTGGTTGTGATGCTACAGTTACAGTTCCTGCTGTATTGGCAGCTGTAGATAAAGGTACATAACCTGAAACGTTTGCACCTGTAATGTTTGTTAATGTAGAACCATTACCGATAAAGTAATTTGCACTGACATTACCTGTATATGTTGGTAGATATGCCGCAACGTTTGTGTTCGAATAACTTGCCGGTAATCCAGTTAACTGACTACCGTTGCCAATAAAGTATGTAGCAGTTACATTACCCGAACCTCCTGATCCTGCAACAATGTTACCAGTAACTGATACATTGCTGTTTAATAATTGAATTGTATTAGTACCACTTGGATCTTGTAAGTTTCCAACTTTGATGCCACCTGCAGTTGCTGTTATCAAACCAGACGCAGTTAAACTAGTTAGTGTACCAAGACTAGTAATATTAGGTTGAGCCGCTGTATAAACTGTACCTGCCACTAAAGCATTAGCCATTTGTCCAGTATAAGTGGGTAGATAAGCCGCGACATTTGCGTTTGAATAACTTGAACCACCACCAAAACTCCATGCTACACCATTTGCATACAATAAGTTATTAGTTAAAATATTACCAGCACTTACGTTAGCCGTGACTGAGGTACTAGCGAACGAAAAGGTCGCTGATGCATTGATGTTAAACGGTTCTAACTGGGTAATCGTAGATAATGGCATGGTATTTTATTCTCAACTAGTATTTAGCTGAATTTATAGTGTTACCTCTACCCAACTTAATGTATCTTCATCCCAAGTATACAATTTACCATCTGTTGGCATTGGAGTTGGTGCTTCCCAATAACAAGTTTCTTCATTCAATGTCCAACTTGCGTATGGTTGAGGTGCATAGAAAGCATCACGCTGTGAATCATAGATATAACCGATACCAGCATAGTTCTTTCTCAATGCTACTCCATTATCTGGTTGTCCATCTTGTCCATAATGTACACCACCTCTAGTGTTGTAACTAGTTTGAATGAATGAGTTTGGATCACCAAAATGTCCAGTATTGATAGTTTCTTGGTCGATTACAAGAACTTGTGTTACGATGTTGTTTTCGTCTATTTGTGCGAAATGTGCCATAATATTTCCTTTTTAATCTTCTATTTAGAATGTGATTGTACCTGAACTAGTAAATTTATAAATTTTATAACCACCGGTATTTGTAAATGTAGGTGATCCGGTTGTTGAGACTGCATCAGCAAATGTATTAGGATAACTTATAATTAGTACCCCGGCGCCACCGTTGCCTTGTCCAGTACTATACCAATCACCACCGCCACCACCACCGGTGTTCGGTGTTCCACTTGCAGGTGCTGTAGGGTATATAGAACCGTACCCGCCGCCACCTGCGCCGCCTTCACCTCTTGATCCTACAGCACTGGATCCGCCACCGCCGCCTGCATATGTTGTGGCGGTTCCGGTTATTGAATAGGATCCACCTGCGCCGCCATCACCACCTTTAACTGAGCCTGAGCCACCACCACCACCGCCACCTGCAAGTGAGCTTCCTGTACCGCCATTGGCTTGACCATTTCCGCCTGCATTTCCTTGTCCACTTGTTCCACTACCGCCTGCTTGTGCATTATCTGATCCGTCTGTTGCACCGCCACCTCCGGATCCACCATTAACACCAGGGCCGCCACCTCCGCCACCACCACCGATTGCAGTTATAGTAGAAAACCCAGTACCGCTAATTACTGTATTTGAGCCATTAAGACCTTGTAGACTAGATACACTACTTCTTCCGGTACCGCCTGCACCTATAGTTATTGTATAAGTAGTTCCGCTTGCAGTATTTCTAGAAGAAATATATTGTATTCCTCCTCCTCCGCCACCACCACCACGGTAACTACCACCACCACCGCCGCCAGCAACAGCCAAAATAGAAGTGACAGGAGCACGAGTAGGCCAAGTTCCCCCTTGTTTTCCCTGAGCAGCATCAGTTACATTAAATACACCTGATGCACCAGACAAAGATGTGGTTGCTTTCGTTGCAGACATAACTCCACCGAAATATCGTTTAACCATTTTAGCTTATATCCTCATAACTAACAGTTACATGGAGTGTATTTGCAGTACCTGCAGTAGCACCCAAACTTGTGTTTTCTTCTAAATAATATTGACTAGTTTTATCAATAATGTTTAATGTCGAGCCGCTAGGGACAAGTATATTTCCAGCAAGAGCAAAGTTCGTTCCACCTAAATTTGCTGCGGTATTATAGTTAATTGTAATGTTAGCCGCAGTTGCTCCAAAATTTGAAACGTTCAGTGTATTAACTTTTAAACACTTACCGCTGCTACTAGGATTGTTTAAAACAGTGAATGCCCCTGTTGTTGACAAGTTTGCACCTGTCGTTTTACCATTGATTGTTGTTGCGCCGATTAAATTTGGTGCTGCCATTTTATCCTCCGAATACTAATGAGTAACCTGTTACTCTTGCGTTGCTTGGTCCACTACTTGCTACAGTACTGAAACTTAAATTACCTGCGCCATCAGTTGTGATTGCTTGTCCTGATGTGCCGCCTGTAATATGAATATTTGCGATAGGTCCCAATGACACATTGGCTGCGGTAATATTCAGATTACCGGTTTGATTTAACATATTTGTAGAAACTTTTGTTGTCATTGTTTATCCTTAGAATGTGATTGTGCCTGAACTAGTAAATGTATATATTCTGTAGCCACCCGTGACAGTTATAGTTGGAGAACCGGTTGTAGATGTTGCTGGACGATATGTATCTGGGTATCTGATAATAACTATACCAGAACCACCAGCACCGCCTGAAGAGTTGCCACCATCGTAAACCCCAGTTGCGCCGCCGCCACCTGTGTTTGGTGTTCCTGAGTTTCCCGGAGTCGCAGAAGATGTTTTTCCGTCACCGCCGCCACCAAGTCCGCCGAAGCCTGCACCACTTGTTAATCCAGTTGCTCTACTATCTCTACCGCAGCCGCCGCCGCCAGAGTAATATGTAGACGTTCCTGAATAATCACTTGCTACACCGATACCTCCACTGGCTGTTCTGACTGCCGTAGTTAGATTGATTGTTTCACCTACTGCTCCTGCGCCTCCGCCACCACCGCCACTAAATTTGTTACTACCGTTGCCTGTCGATGCGCCACCATTATTACCTTGACTCGGTGTTGTTGATGGTGTGTTACCGGCACCACCCGCTGAGTTGGGGCTAAAGTTTCCTAATCCGCCTCCGCCGCCAGAACCACCGGAGCCGCCAACGTTATTATCAAATGCACCATAACCACCACCAGTTGCAGTAATTGAAGAAAATACCGAATCATTACCTTTCCCGCCTGATCCTGTACCCGATGTTCCTGCGTTGCCACCGGCACCCACAGTAACTGTCAATGCAATACCAGAACTAACTGCAAAACCAGTGGCAGTTCTAAGGCCTCCGCCACCTCCTGCGCCGGCTGAACTAGATAGGCCGCCACCACCGCCGCCTGCAACTACCAAGTAATCAACTGTAGAAGTGATGGGTAGAGTACTACCGGGCCAAATCCCACTTTTTGATAGTAAAACTGCGTCTCCGGTCGTATACACACCACTAGGTACACTAGTAGTAATTGAAATTGTTTCTCCAGTAATACCGTAATTTGACCGTACTCTCATGTGTTAACTCATCAATTCATAACTAGCACTCATACTTATACTACTATTAGCCGATACATTCGCTTGAAGGACATCACCTTCTTCTAAATATAGTGAGGTATCTTTCCCTAGTAAAACAACAGTAGAATATAAAGGGATGCTTATGTTCCCACCTATATAATACACTGCTGCACTTCTGTTTATCATTACGTTACATGTAATGTTAGATCCTGTATAGTTACTCAACACAATGCTATTCAACTTATCTACTGTACCACTTGATGTAGAGTTTGTAATTACGTTACTTGTTACTGTACTTAATGTTGCTAATGCTGTTTTTCCTGTTACTGTTGTCGTACCTAATAAATTTGGTGCTGCCATTTTATCCTCCGAATATAATACCCATAGTCATCGCTTGGGCTCTAATTGATGTGTTGCTTGCTCCTCCACCAGATGAACTAGCAACAGATAATTCTCTAATCTGTATAGCTACATCGGTAGCCGGTGCAGTTGTAAATGTTAATGTTGATCCACTAATCGTATAATCAGATGTTGGTGTTTGAAGAACCCCGTCTAATGTCACTAATACACTACTTACTGTAGCACCAGATGTTACTGTATAGTTAACTGTGGTATTATCTCCTGTGGCAGTTCTAGTAGTAAATGCACCAGAACCAATAGTTAATCCTTCAATAGTAGTGACTTCAATACTTGAACCATTAGCTGGTATACTACCAAATGTAAGATTTGCACCACTGAGTGAATAACTACCTCGACCAACGAATGCACCATTATAGTTAACAAATACACTATTAACGCTTGTTGGTGTTACGCTTAATGTGAATGTATCTGCTACACCATTACCAGTAAAGTTATCTACACTAATAGTAGTAGATGTAGAACCACCGCCGCCACCGGTTTGTGCTGCCCAAGATAATACACCTGAACCATTTGTAGTCAATACGTAGTTAGCAGAACCACCTGTGATAATAATATTACCCACGGCCCCTAAGTTTGCACTAGTAGATACTACTAAATTACTTGGACTAAAATTACCTGTATAAGTTGGTAGATATGCTGCAACGTTTGTGTTTGAATAGCTTGCTGGTAAACCAGTTAATAATGAACCATCGCCAACAAAATAGTTACCAACAATAGCATTGCCACCATTGATGTTACCGGCAGTTAAATTGCCAGTAACTGATAAACTTGTTAGTGTACCTACAGATGTAATGTTAGGTTGTGCGTTTGTATAAACAGTACCAGCTATTAGTGCATTTCCTACTTGACCACTTACATTACCACCCGCAACACTATTGGCTGTTGTTGCATAAGACACTGCTCCGTTAACATTAGCACCCGTGATAGAAGTCAAGTATTGACCATTACCTATAATGTTGCCACCAGAACTTACGTTGCCTGTTATTGATACACTTGATAATGTTCCAACAGAAGTGATGTTTGGTTGGGCTGCTGTATATACTGTACTAGCTACTAATGCATTTCCTACTTGACCTAATACATTACTACCGAATAACCCTGACAAGTTATATCCATTGCCATAATGTGTACCAACTACGTTGCCTGCTGTGCTAATATTACCTGTTACAGATAAACTTGCTAATGTACCTACGCTTGTAATATTAGGTTGGGCTGCTGTATATACTGTACCTGCAACGAGTGCGTTACTTACTTGTCCTACTACATTACTTCCTGTAATAGATGAAAGTGCTGATCCGTTTCCACTGAAGTAATTGGCAATTATCCAATTAGCATCACTGATGTTACCACCAGTACCACTTGTTATTACATTGCCTGCACTTAAATTACCTGTAACTGATAAACTTGCTAGTGTACCCACGCTAGTAATATTAGGTTGCGCCGCTGTGTAAACAGTTCCAGCCACTAATGCATTCCCTACTTGACCTAATACATTACTACCTAATAGTCCAGATAAGTTATATCCATTACCATAGTGTGTACCTATGAAATTACCTGCACGTACATTACCAAAACTATTAAATGTCACTACTTCACTAGATATCGTAACATTGCTACCGAATGAAAACTCACCATTTGAGTTATCCCAACCCATGAATGCGTCAACCGGAGCTGTTGTGTAGTAGTGTAATAAAGTACCTCTGTCTTTACCGTCGTTTGTTGTTAATGGTGCGTTGTTGGCGGCGCCGCCCATTTCAATAATTGGGTCTTTGACATATAAGTTAGTTACATTCGTATATGCTGTAGTTCCATTGACAGTTAAGTTGCCTGTAACCAATAAGTTTCCACTGATATTTGCATCAACTAATGTCCCGACGCTAGTAATATTAGGTTGTGCTGCCGTTGTGACTGTAGCTGCTGTATTAGCAGTAGTTGATAATGAAACATATCCGGTAACATTAGCACCAGTGATACTAGTTAATGTAGAACCATTACCAATAAAATAATTAGCAGACACATTACCGGTATACGTCGGTAGATATGCTGCTACGTTTGTATTTGAATAGGTTGCAGCTAATCCAGTTAACTGACTACCATTACCAATAAAATATGTTGCAGTTACATTTCCTGTACCACCTGCACCAGCAACAA
>JACCDM011919440.1_pt1 | contig 11272 bp, 9 predicted proteins | sample 7445851 | NCBI WGS metagenome assembly JACCDM01 (sample SAMN15323438, study PRJNA562643) | freshwater metagenome | isolation source: river surface water | place: USA:Blue River Watershed | collected 2017-08-16
GGATGATGTTCTCGGCCATGTCGTGCTCACCGTAGGTGATGTAGATCTTGGTGCCGAAAATCTTGTAAGTGCCATCGGGCTGGGGTTCGGCGCGGGTGCGCACCTGGGCCAGGTCGCTGCCCGCCTGCGGCTCGGTCAGGTTCATGGTGCCGGTCCACTCGCCGGTCACCAGCTTCTCCAGGTACGTGGCCTTGAGGTCGTCGGAGCCCGCCGTGAGCAGCGCCTCGATCGCGCCGTCAGTGAGCAGCGGGCACAGCGCGAAGCTGAGGTTGGCGGAATTGAGCATCTCGCCGCAGGCCGCGCCGATGGTCTTGGGCAGGCCCTGGCCGCTGAAGTCGGCGGGGTGCTGCAGTCCCTGCCAGCCGCCCTCGGCGTACTGGCGGTAGGCCTGCTTGAAACCGGGGGTGGTGGTGACCACGCCGTCCTTCCAGGACGAGGGGTTGCGGTCACCTTCCCAGTTCAAGGGCGCCACGACTTGCTCGTTAAAGCGCGCGCATTCCTCGAGTACGGCCTGCGCCGTCTCGAAGCCTGCGTCTTCAAAGCCCGGAATCTTCGCGATCTGATCGATGCCCGCCAGATGGCGGATGTCGAACAGCATGTCCTTGATGGGGGCGCGATAACTCATGTACTTGTCTCCAACGAATCCAGATACAAAAAAGGCATCGCGAACGATGCCTTGGGGGTCTTTGTCCGGCCTTACAGGGCCTGGGTCAACTCGGGGACCGCGGCGAACAGATCCGCCTCCAGCCCGTAATCGGCAACGCTGAAGATCGGCGCTTCGGGATCCTTGTTGATCGCCACGATCACCTTGGAATCCTTCATGCCAGCCAAGTGCTGGATGGCGCCGGAGATGCCAGCGGCCACATAGAGTTGCGGCGCGACGATCTTGCCGGTCTGGCCCACCTGCCAGTCGTTGGGTGCGTAGCCCGCATCGACCGCGGCACGACTGGCACCCAGCGCCGCACCGAGCTTGTCGGCCAGCGGGGTCATGACTTCGTTGAACTTCTCGGAGCTGCCCAGCGCGCGGCCGCCCGAGACAATGACCTTGGCGGCGGTCAGTTCGGGCCGATCGCTCTTGGCGATCTCGCTACCCAGGAACGCGCTCTTGCCGCTGTCGGCGATCGCCGTCACGGTCTCGACGGCGGCAGAACCGCCGGTGGCCGGCGCGGCGTCAAAGCCGGTGGTGCGCACGGTGATCACCTTGGTGGCGTCAGCGCTTTGCACCGTGGCGATCGCGTTGCCGGCGTAGATCGGGCGCTCGAAGGTGTCGGGGCTCTCGACACGGGTGATGTCAGAGATCTGCGCCACATCCAGCTTGGCGGCCACACGGGGTGCGGCGTTCTTGCCGCTAGCGGTGGCGGGGAACAGGATGTGGCTGTAGGCCGATGCCAGGTCCAGCACCTGGCCCGCGACGTTCTCGGCCAGGCTGTGTGCAAATTGCGCGCCGTCGGCATGCAGCACCTTGGCCACGCCGGCGACCTGGGCAGCCGCCGCAGCGGCGCCACCGGCGTTGTGGCCGGCGACCAGCACGTGCACGTCGCCCCCGCAGGCCTTGGCGGCGGTGATGGTGTTGAGGGTGGCGCCCTTGAGGGACGCGTTGTCGTGTTCAGCCACAACCAGAATATTTGCGAGAGCGGACATATCAGATCACCTTCGCTTCGTTTTTCAGTTTGTCCACCAGGGCCGCCACGTCGGCCACCTTGATGCCTGCCGAGCGCTTGGGCGGCTCGTTGACCTTCAGGGTCTTGATGCGCGGGGTCACGTCCACACCCAGATCCTCGGGCTTGACGATGTCCAGCTGCTTTTTCTTGGCCTTCATGATGTTGGGCAGCGTCACATAGCGCGGCTCATTCAGGCGCAGGTCGGTGGTGATCACCGCCGGCAGGCTGATCGAAAGCGTCTCCAGGCCGCCGTCGACCTCGCGCGTGACGTGCGCCTTGCCACCTTCCACTACCACCTTGCTGGCAAAAGTGGCCTGGGGCAGATCGGCCAGTGCGGCGAGCATCTGACCGGTCTGGTTGCAGTCGTCGTCGATCGCCTGCTTGCCCAGAATGATCAACTGGGGCTGCTCCTTGTCCACCAGGGCCTTGAGCAGCTTGGCCACCGCCAGGGGCTGCAGCTCCACATCGGTCTCGACCAGGATGGCGCGGTCGGCGCCGATGGCCATGGCGGTGCGCAGGGTTTCCTGGCACTGCGCCACGCCGCAGGAGACGGCGATGACCTCGGTCACCACGCCCTTTTCCTTGAGCCGGACCGCCTCTTCGACGGCGATCTCGTCAAAGGGGTTCATGCTCATTTTCACGTTGGCGATGTCCACACCCGTGTTGTCCGACTTGACGCGGACCTTCACGTTGTAGTCCACCACCCGTTTGACGGGAACCAGGGCCTTCATGCTGGGGCGCTCCTTGGGGCTTGAATTGACGTTTACGTAAACCAGAGATTTTATGCGGTGCACCATCGGTGCAGGCGCCCGCGAGGGTTTTCCGGCGGGGAGGTCCAATAAAAAGAACGAGCGTTCTTTTTAAGGGATTATAGGGAGGGCCTGGCCTCAGGCGCCGGGCGCCGGGCGCATCTGCACCACCCGTTGCGGGAAGGGAATCTCGATGCCGGCCGAGCGCAGGCCCTGCAGGATCTGCAAGTTGGTATCCGAGCGGACATTGAGCTGGCCATTCTCCGGGTCGTCGATCCAGTACAGGAGGGTGAACTCCAGGCCGTCGGCGCCGAAGCGCGCGAGGCGGGCCGACGGCGCCGGTGTGCGCAGCACCCGCGGCACCGCCAACGCCGCATCCACCAGGATCCTCTGCACCCGATCGACGTCGCTGTCGTAGCCCACGGTGATGTCAGACGTGAGCAGGATGCGCGAGTCAGCCAGCGAGAGGTTCTCGATGCGCTCGGTGATCAGCTTCTCGTTGGGAACAATGGATTCACGTCCGTCGGAGGCCCGTATGAGGGTGTAGCGGGTCTTGATGTCCATCACCTCCCCCTCGAAGTGGTCGACCCGCACGGTATCGCCGATGCGCAGCGAGCGCTCGAACAGGATCACGAAGCCGCTCACGTAGTTGGCGGCGAGTTTCTGCAGGCCAAAGCCCAGGCCCACGCCCAGGGCGCCCCCCAGCACCGACAGCGCGGTGAGATCTACCCCCACGGTCGATAGCGCCAGCAGCAGGCCCACCAGCAGCAGCACGGCGCGCAGGGTATTGCCTGCAACCTTGCGCAGCGACAGGTCGCTGACCGCCGGCTGCAGCACCCGCCGCTCCAGTACTGCGGACACCCACAGCACCACCACCATCACCGCCCCCGCCGACAGCACGCCGCCGGCCAGGTCCAGCAGGCTCACCTTGGACTTGCCGAAGGTGAAACGGATTGCATCCATCTCCTGAGTGACCGCCGGCAGCAGGCCCACGATCCACAGCACCGCCCCCAGCCAGGCGAGCCAGGAAAACAGACGCTCGGCCAGGCGGGCCATGCCAGACGAGGGGAAGACCACGGTCAGCACCCGTGCCAGGAATCGGATGCCAGCCAGCGACACCAGCACCGGTACCGCGATGCGCAGGAGGGCCACCGGCTGGTGCGGCGCGAGCAGCAGCATGGCGCCATAGGTCAGGGGCAGGGCCAGCAAGGGAAAGAGCAGGCCGTCGACGATGCCGCGCCCGAACCAGACCGACTGCTCGCCCTTGCCGCGACCGGCGCCCCAGCACACCGCAAGCGCGGTCAAGAGGCAGGCGACCAGCGCCGCGACTTCTCGGGCGATGTCCGGGTGGGCCAGGCCCCGCAAGAGGCTCTCGAAGGTGTTCATGCAAGCGGCTGGCAGTGATGCGCGACGCGGATCAGCTTAACACGCGGTCTCAAAGACGCTCGCGCGCTCGCGTGCTGCGCCGGGCGCATCGGCGAGAATGCAGGCCTTCGGATCTGAAGTACCTGATGTACCGCGCCTTTCTTGCCTGCCTGGCCTTCGCCGGCACCGCCATCACCCCGTTTGCCCGGGCCGAGTCACCCCCTGCGCACACGCCCTCGCCCCGGGCTGAAGGCGCACCGGCCCAGCGGGTGAAGCCAGCCAAGGCTCGACCCTCCTCCAAGAAATCCAAGCCCGCCAAGCCCACCGCAAGCGCCGGGGCTGCTGCAGGCGCCTCCTACCGGGCGCGGGAAGACGCCCTGCGCTTTGCCGACGAGATTGCGCAACGCCAGGGTCTGGATGCGGCCTGGACGCGTGAGGCGATCGGCCAGGCGCGCCTGCTGCCGGTGGTGCAACGCCTGATGCAGCCGCCTGCAGCAGGGAGCCGCAAGAACTGGGCGCTGTATCGGAGCCGCTTCATCGACCCGGTGCGTATCGCGGCGGGCGTGCGCTTCTGGCAGCAGCACCGCGCGGCACTGGAACGCGCCGAGAAAGACTACGGCGTACCGGCGGAAACCATCGTCGGCATCATCGGCGTGGAAACGATCTACGGCCAGCAAATGGGAACCTTCCGGGTGATCGACGCCCTGGCCACCCTGTCGTTCGACCACCCCACGAGCCATCCTCGCGCTGCGGAACGCAGCGCCTATTTCCGGGGCGAACTCGAGCAGCTGCTGGCCCTGGCGCACCGCGCGGGCGGCAGTCCCTTGTCGCCTCTGGGCAGCTATGCGGGCGCAATGGGCCTGCCGCAGTTCATGCCCACGAGTTGGGCGCGCTGGGCGGTCGATTTCGACGGAGACGGTCGCATCGACCTGCGCCGCAGCGCCGTCGACGCGATCGGCTCGGTGGCCTCCTACTTCAAGGGCCACGGTTGGCAGACCGGTATGCCCACGCACTACCCGGTGCGCCTGGACGCATCCGGCCCCGACCTGGACGTCCTGCTCGCGCCGGACATCCTGCCCACCTTCAGCGTGGCAAGCTTCACGACCAAAGGCGCGACGCTCGAGGGCGAGGCCTTGCAGCATCCGGGACCGCTGGCCCTGGTCGAACTGCAAAACGGCGACGCCCCCAACAGCTACGTGGCTGGCACGGAGAACTTCTACGTGATCACACGCTACAACCAGTCCAGCTATTACGCGATGGCAGTGATCGAACTGGGTCGCGAGGTCAAGCAGGCCCTGGCCCGCAAGCCCTGAGCTGGAGCAGCTTCACACCACCGGCTGGTGCTCGTCGTGCTGGGCGCGCTCGAGGCGTTGCATGCGCCACGCACAGGCCGCCGCCAGAGCGGCCAGCAGGGACGCTGCGCCGTAAAGGGCCTCGTAACCCAGGCTGGTGATCAGCGCACCCCCGACCAGCACGCCCAGCATCCCGCCCAGGCCGTAGCCGATCACGGTGAACAGGGCCTGCCCCCGCGCCCGCAGCCGGCCCGGGAAATGGTGGGTCACCACCGCGATGCAGGCGGTGTGGTGCGCCGCGAAGGTCAGGGCATGCAGCATCTGCGCCAGGACCAGGGCCAGGATCCAGTCGGCCGCCACACCGACCAGGGCCATGCGCAACACAGTCGCCAGCGAACACACCATCAGCCAGCGTGACATCCGCGCCAGCCGCATCAGGCGCCCCTGCAGAAAGAACCAGGCAATCTCCACCACCACCGACACAGCCCACAGGGCACCAATGGTGGCCTTGCCGTACCCCTTGGAGTCCAGATAGAGGGAGAAATAGGCGTAGATCGAGAAGTGCGCGGTGACATGAAAGAACAGCGTCGCGAAGAACCAGCGCACCGGCGCCTGGCGCAGCACCGGCCCGACCGGGCTGCCCGCGTCATGCGCATCGGTCCGCTTCTCACGCGAGTCTGGCAGCCACAGCGTGCCGCCCAGGACCGCGGCCAGCGTGAGCAGGGTCCATCCCGGGAAATGCCCCATCCCGAAATGCTCGAACCAGGCGCCGGCGATGAACACCGTGGCCATGAAGCCAATCGATCCCCACAGGCGGATCCGTCCGTAGCGCCCCCAGTCGCCCGCCACCAGGTGCGCCATGGCCGCCTCCGTCAGGGCCATCATGGAGCTGGTGTGCGTGAACAGCACCAGCAGCACCACGCCCACCCAAAGTGGGCTGTCGGCCCACCACAGGCCCAGGGACGAGGCCAGGGCCACGAAGGCGCTCCATCGCAGCAGGCGCACGCGCTCGCCAGTGCGGTCGCTGAGCATGCCCCATACATAGGGCGCGAAGATGCGGGTGCCGGACTGGACGGCGGCCAGCAGGCTGATCACGAAGATGGGAAAGCCCAGGTGCTGCAGCCACAGCGGCAGGTAGGGGTTGAAGAAGCCGATGTGCGCGAAGTAGCTGGCAGACAGAACCGCGAACGGCGCGATCTGCCGCGCCCCGGCGGGCTCGGCCGCTTGCATCAGGTAGCGCGGCCCGGAACCGGCGCCAAGGGGGGACGCACGTCGGCGTTCTGGGCCCGATGGCGCAGCGCGTGGTCCATGACCACCAGGGCCAGCATCGCCTCGGCGATGGGCGTGGCGCGAATGCCCACGCAGGGGTCGTGGCGACCCTTGGTCACTACCTCGATGGGCGCGCCGTCGATGTCGATGCTGGCGCGCGGCGTGATGATGGAGCTGGTGGGCTTGATCGCGATCGAGACTTCCAAGTCCTGACCGGTGCTGATGCCGCCCAGCACACCGCCAGCGTTGTTGGTGGCAAAGCCCGCGGGGGTGATGGAGTCGCCATGGGTGGTGCCGCGCTGCGTCACGCTGGCAAAGCCGGCGCCGATCTCCACGCCCTTGACCGCGTTGATCCCCATCATCGCGTAGGCGATATCGGCATCCAGCTTGTCAAAGAGCGGTGCGCCCAGGCCCACCGGCACGCCAGTGGCGACGACGCGGATGCGCGCGCCACATGAATCGCCCGACTTGCGCAGGGCGTCCATATAGGCCTCCAGGGCCGACACGTCGGCCACCGGGGCGAAGAAGGGGTTGACCGGCACATGGTCCCAGCTCTCAAAGCCAATCACCACATCGCCGATCTGCTGCATGCACCCGCGAAACTGCGTGCCATGGCGCAGGGCCAGCCATTTCTTGGCGACTGCGCCGGCCGCCACCATGGGCGCCGTCAGGCGGGCCGAGGAACGCCCGCCGCCGCGCGGATCGCGCACGCCGTATTTCTGCAGGTAGGTGTAATCGGCATGGCCCGGGCGGAAGCTGCGGGCGATCTCGCTGTAATCCTTGCTGCGCTGGTCGGTGTTACGTATCAGGAGGGCGATGGGCGTGCCGGTGGTCACGCCCTCGTAGACGCCGGAGAGGATCTCGACGCGGTCTTCTTCCTGGCGCTGGGTGACATGGCGGCTGGTGCCGGGGCGGCGGCGGTCCAGGTCAGGCTGGATGTCGGCCTCGGACAGCGGCAGGCCCGGCGGGCAGCCGTCGATCACGCAGCCGATGGCCGGGCCATGCGACTCGCCGAAGTTGGTGACCGTGAACAGGGTGCCGAAGGTGTTGCCGCTCATGCAGGGATTATCCCAGAGGGCACGGGCGTCCCCGGTAGCGCCAGGCGAGCGGAGAAATCAGAGCTGCGCGGTGGGCTGGGCGTCTTCGCCGGAGGGCCAGTCGCGGATATAGGCCTTGAGCATGCGGTTCTCGAAGTTCTGGCTGTCGACCACCGCCTTGGCCACGTCGTAGAAACTGATCACGCCCATGAGCATGCGGCTCTCCATGACCGGCATGTAGCGGGCGTGACGATCGAGCATCATGCGGCGCACTTCATCGAGCTCGGTCTCGGCGGTACAGGTCAGGGGATGGTCGTCCATCGCGGTGCGCACGCGGGTGCTGCCGACCGTGCCCCCGTTGCGCACGATGCACTGGATCACCTCGCGGAACGTGAGCATCCCCACCAGATCGCCATGCGCCATGACCACCAGCGAACCGATGTCCTTGTCGGCCATGAGCTCGACGGCCTCGGCCAGGGCCTGGTCGGGACCCACTGTGTAGAGGGTGTTGCCTTTGACGCGAAGGATGTCGCTGACTTTCATGGAGGATCTCCTGGGCGGGTGCGCGCCACCCGATGTGGTTAGGCCAATATAGCCCACAATTTGCGCCAGTTCCAACAGCCTGGAGGCCCCGATCCATGTCCGGCTATTCCGACCCCGGCTTCGACACACTCGCACTGCATGCGGGTGCCGCGCCCGACCCCGCCACCGGCGCGCGAGCCGTCCCGATCCACCTGACCACGTCGTTCGTCTTCGAGTCCAGTGAGCAGGCCGCATCCCTGTTCAACCTGGAGCGTGCGGGCCATGTCTACACCCGCATCAGCAACCCGACCACCGCGGTGCTGGAGCAGCGCGTGGCGGCGCTGGAGGGTGGCATCGGTGCCATCGCCACGGCCAGCGGCCAGGCGGCCCTGCACCTGGCGGTGGCCACCCTCATGGGCGCGGGCTCGCACATTGTGGCCAGTTCCGCCCTGTATGGCGGCTCGCACAACCTGCTGCACTACACCCTGCGCCGCTTCGGCATCGACACCACCTTCGTCGCGCCCGGCGATATCGACGGCTGGCGCGCAGCCATCCGGCCCGAGACGCGGCTGCTGTTTGGCGAGACGGTAGGCAACCCGGGGCTGGACGTGCTGGACATCCCCACGGTCGCGGCGATCGCCCACGAAGCCGGCGTGCCCCTGCTGGTGGACGCCACCCTTACCCCGCCGTGGCTGATGCAGCCGCTGTCGCTGGGTGCCGACCTCGTGTACCACTCGGCCACCAAGTTCCTCTCGGGCCACGGCACGGTGATCGGGGGCATCGTGGTGGATGGCGGCAGCTTCGACTGGCACAGCCCGCGCGCGGCGGGGCGTTTTCCCGAGTTGGCCGCGCCCTATGCGGGCTTTCATGACATGGTGTTCAGCGAAGAGTCCACGGTGGGTGCCTTTCTGCTGCGGGCACGGCGCGAGGGGCTGCGCGATTTCGGCGCCTGCATGAGCCCTCATACCGCCTGGTTGATCCTGCAAGGCATCGAGACCCTGTCCCTGCGCATGGAGCGCCATATGGCCAACACCCGCAAGGTGGTGGAGTTCCTGGCCGCTCACCCCTTCGTGGCGCGGGTCGGCCACCCCATGCTCCCTTCGCACCCGAGCCACGCCCTCGCGCAAAAGCTGTTGCCCCGCGGCGCGGGCTCGGTCTTCAGCTTCGACCTGCAGGGCAGCCGCGCCCAGGGCCAGGCCTTCATCGAGGCGCTGAAGGTGTTCAGCCACCTGGCCAATGTGGGCGACTGCCGCTCCCTGGTGATCCACCCGGCCAGCACCACGCATTTCCGCATGGACGATGCGGCCCTGGCAGGCGCCGGCATCACGCAAGGCACGATTCGCCTGTCCATCGGACTGGAGGATGCGGACGACCTGATCGACGACCTCCAGCGCGCCCTCAAGGCCGCCGAGAAACACGCGTGAGGCCCGCACCATGGAACTGACCGTCAATGGCCACCGCACCTACTGCTACACCGGTGGCCGACCCTTCGATCCGACCCGACCCACGGTCCTGATGCTGCACGGCGTGCTCAACGCCCACTGCGTCTGGATCCTGCAAAGCCGATGGTTCGCCCACCATGGCTGGAACGTGCTGGCGCCCGACCTGCCAGGGCACGGCTACAGCGCGGGTGACCCGCCTCGCAGCGTCGAGGAGGCTGCGCGTTTTGCGCTGGCCCTGATGGATGCGGCAGGGGTGGAGCAAGCCGCCCTGGTGGGCCACAGCTTCGGTTCGCTCACCGCGCTCGAGGTCGCGGCACAGGCGCCGCAGCGGGCCAGCCACCTGGCCCTGGTCGGCACCGCCTACCCGATGCGCGTGTCACCCGCCTTGCTGGACGAATCCCTGAACGACCCGCAACGGGCTATCGAACGCGTCACCGCCTACTCGCACGCCCTGCTCGCCCCGCCGCCCTCCGCGCTGGGCCCGGGCACCTGGGTGCCTGGCACCACGCGCGCGCTGATGCGGCGCATCCTGGCGGGCAACCCGCATGTGAACCTCTTTCACACCGGCTTCAAGGCCTGCGACGACTACCGGGGCGGCGAAGCCGCGATGGACGCGGTGCGCTGCCCGGTGCTGTTCGTGCTGGGCCAGCGCGACGCGATGACGCCCCCGAAGGCGGCACGCGTGCTGCAGGAGCGGGTGCCCAAGGCCAAGACGGTGATGCTGCCAGCGGGGCACAGCCTCATGACCGAGGCGCCCGAAGGGGTGCTGTCCGCGCTGCGCGGTTTGCTGGTGACGCCTACAGGGCGTCCTTGAGGGTCAGCCCGGACAAGCGGCCGCTTTGCCACAGGCGGGCCGTGGTCGGCGTCGCGGGCAGCAGCAGGGCCTGAATCAGGGGGTCCAGGGTAGTGGACGGCAGGTCGGCCAGTAGCAGGTAACGCGGGCCTTCGCCTTGAGCCGCCTCGTCCAGGCGGCCCACCCAATCCAGCGCCATCAGCGTCTCGAGGACCGGCTCGAGCTGCAGATCGGTCACCTGCAGGCGCTGCGCGAGTTCGATCAGCCCCAGGCCCCGGCGCGGATGGTCGCGGACCTCCTGCAGGGCGCGCAAGGTATCCAGCGCCAGCTCGAACTGCCAGCCCTGGCCCGTCTCGCGACGGTACAGGCCTGCGGTCAGGCCCGGCAGGTAGGCCGCCAGCACCGCCCCGAGCAGGATCACCAGCCAGACGATGTAGATCCACACCAGCAGGATGGGAACGGTGGCGAAGGCGCCATAGACCGCCGAATAGGCCGGCACCGCGCTGATGTAGACCGCCAGCAGGCGGCGCGCGATCTCGATGCCCAGCGCGGCGAACACGCCGCCCGCCCAGGCATGCGCAGGACGCACCGGCGTGTTGGGCACGTACCGGTACAAGGCCGCCAGGCCCGCCACCAGCAGCAGGAACTCCCCCACGTCCAGCAAGAGGCGCAACGCCCCGGGCACGCCGGTCACCAGCCCGCGCGAGGCCGAGACCAGGTAGGAGCTGAGGCTCAGGGATGCCGCCAGCAGCAAGGGGCCCAGCGTGATCACCGCCCAATACACCAGCACCCGCTGCGCCAGCGGCCGGGTCCGGCGCACGCGCCAGATGCCGTTGAGGGTGCGGTCGATGGTCAGCACCAGCGACAGGGCGGTGATGAACAGGAACACCAGACCCACCGCACCCAGGCGGCTGGCCTTGCCGGCGAACTGGGTGAGGTAGCCCAGGACCTGCCGCGAGATGGCGTCGGGCACCAGGCTTTGCACCAGCCAGGCCTGGACGGCTCCCTGCAGCTTGCCAAAGACCGGGAAGGCGGTGAACAGCGCCAGGACCACGGTGAAGAAAGGCACCAGGGCAATGGTGGTGGTGAAGGTCAGGCTGCCCGCCGAAAGCCCCAGGCGGTCTTCGCGCAGGCGTTCGCCC
>JACCDM010604147.1_pt1 | contig 11262 bp, 10 predicted proteins | sample 7445851 | NCBI WGS metagenome assembly JACCDM01 (sample SAMN15323438, study PRJNA562643) | freshwater metagenome | isolation source: river surface water | place: USA:Blue River Watershed | collected 2017-08-16
ATTTAAGTACACCAGAATCAGCCTATAAGGCCCTGGTGAACCCGAACTTAGAAATTCGTTTCCTCGCATTTCAAGCATTGAAAAAAATGGGAGCGAAAGCAGAACCTGTGTTGGAGAATGCTTTCAACACAAATGAAAATCCACGATTCAGAGCGAGAGCGTTTTGGGTTTTAAATCAAGGCCCGCGATCGAATGAATTCATCCAAAAAGCCTATGAACAGGCTAATCCGAACTTAAAAATGATGGCGATTCGGGCGGCAAAGCAAAAGCCGTTTGCCGAATGGGCAGCCCTAGCTACAAAAGCAGCGAGAGATCAACACGCCTCCGTAAGACGTGAATTGGCTATTGCATTGCGACATCTTTCAGGTGAAGAGGTAAATCAAATTTGGGCATCTTTAGCTATGCGCCATGGTGGAACAGATCGCTGGTATTTGGAAGCATTGGGTATTGGGGCGGATGGAAACTGGGATGAGCGATTTATGGCCTATGCTGCTTTAAAACCAGAAAATTCGAAAGGATATACGGATATTGTTTGGAGAGCAAGAACGGAAAAAGCATTGCCTGCCTTAATTGAATTGATAGGGAATACAAAGTCACTAGGTTATTTCAGAGCCTTGGATTTTATGCCTGGGGAACAGAAATCAGACGCGATCATTGGGCTTATTTCAGGAAAATTTGCGAATGATCTAACAGCACAATTAGAGGCTATTCGACATATTAAACCGGCCTATATTGCGGCACATCCGGAAACGAAGGTGATGCTTTCTAATTTACTAAAACAAATCGAAGGCAAACCATACCTTGAATTAGTCGATTATTACCAATTGAAAGAGGAAAGTACTCGGGTATTAAGCCTGATTTTGGCTAAAACGGAATCATCTAAAGCAGGTCAGGTACTTTATAACCTACCGGGCGGCGCAGAATTAATTCGTACGAAATTCTTTGCCGGAAAAGAAGCGGAGCAATTAGCTTTCATAGAATCCTTACGTTATCAAGGAAAAACCGAGTCAGCTCAATTATTATATGATGCCATGATGAATCCTGCCTGTAGCAAAACTGTTCAAATGCAGGCTGCACGCGTTATAGGTAATGCTTATCCCACGGAAGAATTCGTATTGGATTTATTAGAAAAGAAGAAAATCACTCCCTCTTACGTACCATTAGTGGTAGAAAGCCTACAGAAAGCCTGGAGAAAGTCGATTCGTATGAAGGCAAATAGTTATTTAGACAAACATCAAATTGAAAACAAAAAAGCACACCCTGCCTTGGCCGAATTAGTTAAAATGCCAGGGGATGCAGTGAAAGGGAAACTAGTCTTCACTAATTCTTGTGCGATGTGCCATATGGTTGATAAGGAAGGAATTGATTTTGGCCCTAAATTAACCGAAATAGGCTCTAAACTCTCAAAAGAGGGCATGTATACGTCTATCTTTTATCCGAACGCAGGTATTGGTTTTGGCTATGAAACCTTCGAAGTGAAAACGAAATCAGGCGATAACTACCAGGGAATTGTGATTTCAAAGAATGAAACCGACATCGTACTTCGAATTCCGGGTGGTATCATGAAGAGCTTCAAAACATCCGCCTTAAAATCCTACAAACAATTACCTGAATCATTAATGCCAGAAGGTTTAGCGGATGGCATGAGCACAAAAGAATTAGTTGATTTAATGGACTATTTATCCACTTTAAAGAAAAAATAAGATGAATCGCAGAGATTTTGCTTCGCTTCTAAGTGCGGGTTTACTATTACCCTCGATCACTAAGGCATCAAGCCTTGCTCGAGAAAAACCATTTGATTTACATTATGCACCTCATTTTGGGATGTTTAAAAATCACGCTGGACCTAACGAACTAGATCAATTACAGTTTATGTATGATCAAGGATTTACGGCCTTAGAGGATAATGAATTGATGGAGAGGCCAATAGCTTTACAAGAAAAAATTGGAGAGAAATTAGCGAAACTCAACATGAAAATGGGCGTATTCGTTATCAAATTCGATGGATTCTTCGATAAGCAAACCATGACGACGGGTAAAAAAGAATGGACCGATCTATTCCTTGCTTCCTGCCGTAAAGCCGTGGAAACCTCGAAAAGGGTCAATGCGAAATGGGCAACCGTTGTTCCTGGAAATTTCACACGTGAACTACCCCTAGGGATTCAAACAGGTCACGTGATTGATAACTTAAAAAGAGCCGTTGAAATACTTGAACCCGCAGGGCTGACTATGGTATTAGAGCCATTAAGCGATAATTCAGATCTATTTTTACGCTATTCTGACCAAACCTATAGCATTTGCCGGGCAGTAAGCTCCCCTTCTTGTAAAATTCTCTTCGATATGTACCATATGCAGCGAAATGAAGGAAACTTGATCGCGAATATGGATAAATGCTGGAACGAGATCGGCTATCTACAAATAGGCGACAATCCAGGTCGTAAAGAACCCACCACTGGAGAGGTCAATTACCAAAACATTTTCAGACATCTGAAACAAAAAGGATATTCCGGCGTTCTAGGCATGGAACATGGAAATTCTAAGCCTGGAAAGGAAGGAGAATTAGCTTTGATTGAGGCCTACCGCAAATCAGATGTCTAAATATTTGTGAATTCAAAAAATAATTTAGACATTCGCTTAATTATCTAATTAAGATGGACGCAAAATTCAAAGCAATTAACGACCCTACCCGTAGAGAGATATTGCAATTTCTAGTCAATGGCCCGCAAAATGCGGGTAAAATTGCTGATCAATTTGAGATGAGTAAACCTAGTATTTCACATCATTTGGATTTATTAAAGCAAGCAAAATTGATACAAGCAGAGAAAAAAGGCCAATTTATAGAATACAAATTGGACAAATCAGGTTTTGAAGTGATCCATTCCTGGTTTCAATCCTTCTCTAAATACTTTGAATTCCCCAAGCCTAAAATTAGAATCGAAATTTAATCTGTTTTATTATGCAACTGCCCAGCTCATTTCAATTTATCCAGTCACATCTTCCATCGAATACGAAAGGCTTAGGAGTTACTACACTTAGCAAGCGTAATTTCTTTCAGTCAATTGGAGATTATTTTGCAGAAAAATCAGGTAAAAATCGGGTTTCTTATGCGGCTGTTGGGGATGACTTTATCACCCTTTTACACTTTCGGGGAACTGATCTTTTAGGCGAAAAAACAATTAAATTAGATCAATTAGACCACTTTTACGTATCAGAAGGGCAAACGGTAGACGGAATTATACACCACCTGTCTTGTGATGCCACGGTCATCATTTCTGAAAAGAAGATGGCAGATCACCATGTAAAGATATTGCCTTGTTTATTGGGCGAAAACGCAAGCAATGTGCAGGCGATTCAAAGCATACAGTGGGCACAGGAATCCAAAAAAACCATCACCGATATCTTGAAAACTTGGCCGGAACAAATTGCTAAGAAGAAAGCAGAAATGGCAGAGGAAAACGCTTAATCTTCGGCTATTTTTTGATCTACCTTCAAATCGAACAATTCTTTAGAGGTCAATGCTACCAAACTTACTAAGACCAAGGTCACTCCTGCTCCGAGTAGTACAGAGGGAACAGTTCCAAAAAATTTAGCGGCAACACCAGATTCAAAAGCACCCATTTCATTAGAAGTACTCACGAAAACCCCATTTACGGAGGACACACGGCCTCTCATTTCGTCGGGCGTATAGAAACGAAGCACGGTTTGGCGGATAACTACGGAAATCGAGTCAAAGGCTCCTGTGAAAAACAAAGCGATAACTGAAATCCAAAAATTAGTAGATACCCCAAAAATCAAGGTCGCTACCCCAAAGCCTGCAATAGCTAAAATAAGGTTTCTCCAAGCGTGTTTTAATGGGGGAAAATAAACCAAAGTAACCATTGTCACTACCGCTCCTACCGATGGTGCCGCACGCAAAATGCCTAGACCCTCCGCTCCCACCTTCAATATATCTTCAGCAAAAATGGGCAAGATCGCAATCACCCCACCAAACAACACAGAAAACAAATCCAAGGAAATCGAATACAGGATAATCTTCGTCTTAAATACATAGGCAATCCCTTCCCGCAAACTGTGCCAAATGGATTCATGCTGAACAGTTTTCACAGGAACTGGCCGGTTTTCTATTTGGAAAATACAAACCATTACACCTAGTAACAAGGCGATTACCGTCATCAAAGAACCCGATAATCCAGCATAGGCATATAAAAATCCAGCCACCCCAGGACCTAAAATGGAACCTAATTGCCAGAAAGAACTATTCCAGGTAGCAGCATTTGCAAACACCTCTTTAGGCACTAAAAAAGGATTCAAGGAGGAAGCGGCGGGGCTGAAAAAGCCTTTGGAAAGACCGATAATAAAAATAACCGCGTAGATCGAATAAATATGAAAATCCTGGTCTGCTGACCGCAATTGTGTGCTCGAATACAAGAGAAAGACAGAGGACGCAATAATCAAGGAAAGCGTCACTTGCATGATTTTTTTCTTATCCCGGTTATCCGCAAAATGTCCCCCAAACAAAACCAAAGAAATAAAAGGAACAGCCTCTGCCAATCCAATCAAGCCTAAGGCAAGCGGATTATGTGTAATCTTATAAATCTCGTAGGCAAGAACGACCTCTTGAATCAACAGCGCAATCGTAAAAAGGGTATTTCCAGTGACATAGGCCCTAAATTCTGGAAATTGCAAAGCTTTGTACGCGTCTTTATGTTGAAAAAACCCCATGTAGTAGATAAATAAGTGGACTCCAAAACGCCAAATCTGCCCAAATTCGCCGATCCTCAGACAGGGACATTCGGGACAAAATGAACGTTATCCCAAATGTAACCAAAAAAGGTAATACCAAGAAAAGATCCTGGCCACTCGCATACATTCCACTAAGCAGTCCCATGATCACCCACTCGGATTTCCGTAAACGCGACGTATAAAATGGATTCTTAGCTTCAATAAGTGCGAAATAACATAGATTTTGATACGCCAATGCGGCTAAAGCAAGCACGCCTAAAAAAGCGCTGGGCTCCCGGACCCACACCACTAAACCAACACCCACAGCATATAAAACGGCTGTACACAATTCTTTTTCTTGTTGAAGCCAGCCTTTATGTGTGAAATAACCATAGATAAGAACTGAAATAGCAAGCAATGCTCCTGCCATAAAAACGTCTGAGCTAACAAAGGGCAATAAACTTAAAATGCCTACTAAAATTAGCCCCATGAAAAAACGCAATACCCGCTTATGTTCTAGGTGGAATTGATGCCTTTGATCTAGAGAAGGCAGATATAGATTATCCACTTGCCGATCAAGCAGATAGAAAAATCCAACCACTAAGGCTAAAATCACCCCTTCCGGAAGGGATGGAAAGGCATGCAAATAGGACGCTGAAAGAAAAAATTGGTATAAAACAGCCCCTATGACAACTTCAAGTGAAGAAAACTTAATAAACCGCATCTTGCGTCCGGATTACCTGAACCTCGTCACCCACTTGGATTTCTCCCAGCGAAATGGGAACAAATTGTTGACCAAAATAGACCTTATTATTCAAGGTTCGAAACGAAGCGAGTGTCTTTAATGTTTTTTTATCTGATTCTCCAGAATAGGGATCCACATTCACTAAAGAGCATCTAGCACAAGGCTTTGCGCCAGATAGACGAACCTCTCCTACCTGAATTTCGGCCCAAGAATCTTCTGTAAATGGCGCTTCAGAGGAGACAATGATGTTAGGTCGAAAACGCAAACGATCAATTGCTTGCTCCAACCGATCCTCTAAGGCTTGATAAGAGGCTGAACCTACCACTAAAAGTGGTAAAGAATCAGCAAAAGAGGTATTTTTAGTAAGTTCCGTTTGGTACTTTGATTTCATCTCCCGTGGACTATCATCCGTAAGTTGAACTAAGCGCACCGATTCAGAGAGCGCTCCAGAAAACCATTCAGACCATCCGTCCAGCACTTCTCGAGCACTTAATTGATCTTCCCAAATCTCTACCTTCAGGTAAGATCCTAGAACTGGTAACCACGGTAATTCCTTCTCTAATCCGGATTTAACATCCTTTACTAAAAAGCCCCCCACTGTTTCACAAAGCACAAAACGCGTTAATTCTGGCCTGGTTCGTTGGGTAATAAATTTACCCTGCATATCCACCAACATAAATCGCCGATCACCGCATAGGCCTTCTTTTTCCATCACCGCCTTTTGTAAAGAGATGGCTCCTAAAGATTTAATGGGATAAATATAGAGATGCGAAATCATGAGACAAAAGTACTCTTTTCTCTGAAAAATGCCTTATGGGTACTTATAGGCTTTCGTCTTCCTAATGTGCACAGATTTTGCTAAGTTTGTTTTATTGAATCTACGCAACCTATTTCTATGAAACATTTCCGCCTTTATTTTATCGCTTTATTGTGCCCAGCGTTTGCGCAAGCACAACAAATATTGACCTTAGAAGAAGCGATCCAACAAGGTATCACTAAGCAATATTCCATTCAAATTTCGCGACAAAGAGAACGAATTGCTGCGAATGAGAATAGTCTAGGCAATGCGGGATTTTTGCCTACTATTACCGGATCAGCGAATAAAAACTATACGATTTCAGGATTAAACCAATCGTTTTTTGGAGGTTTACGTCCACCTTTGATTCAGTCCGGCGTTCATTCGAATTCTGGAAATGCAGGTGTGGCGATGGCTTGGACGCTTTATGATGGCAAAGGCATGTTTATCCTACGTGATCGCTTTAAGGAATTACAAAATTTAGGTGCGAAGCAAACTGAAAGCAATATTGAGAACCTAATCGCTTTAATATCAAATACTTACTACGATATTATACGCCAAAGCCTACGCGTAAACAACTTCAAGAAAGGGCTTGAAATCTCCAACGACCGCCTAAAATTAGCAAAGGATCGCTACGAGGTGGGACAGGGATCAAAAGTAGATTATTACTCAGCGCAGGTCGATTTCAACGAAGACAAAGCCTTATTAATTGCCCAAGAGCAAGCTTTCACCAACACAAAGATTGGTTTCAATACTTTACTCATAAAAGAGTATAAATCTGACTTTAGCATCAACAATACCATTGACTTATTACCTAAATTGACGCTTAGCGAATTAAAAATGAGTGCCTTATCTCAAAATCCAGCGCTTATCGGGGCTATTTTATCGAAGAAGATTAGCGATTTAGAGACGAAAAATATTCAGAGTCAGCAGAAACCACAAATTGATCTATTAGCCGGTTATAACTTAAATAGTGTGGCGAATGGAGCTGGTTTTGGGGTGGAGAAAGGAAACAGTGATATTTTCAACTATGGTGTGCGTGCCACCATTAATATTTTTGATGGCTATAACCAGAAACGTAGAATCCAAAATGCCAAAATCAATGCAGAAATCGCATCGATGCAAATTGAGGAATTAAAGAACGCCTTGTTATCAGCATTAGAAAGAACTTATGTGACTTACGAGAACTCCCTGAATTTGATTCAGTTAGAAACGGAGAACTACACGATCGCAAAACAAAACATTGACATTGCTTTCGATCGTTTTAAAGTGGGTATAGCTACTTCGTATGAATTACGTGAGGTACAACGCAATGCGGTGGCAGCTGAAACTCGATTGATTGAGGCAAAGTTTGCCGCTAAATCGGCTGAAATTGAATTAATTCGATTGAGCGGAAACTTGTTGTAATTCCTCATTCAACTGTTGCTGGTAAAGCTCATAATAAAGCGTTTGATCTTTCATTAACTCGTCATGCGTTCCGCTTTCGACGATCTTACCCTCTGCTAACACAAAAATCCGATTCGCTAATCGAGCTGAGGAAACACGGTGAGAAATAATTAGCGATGATTTACCTTTCGTCACCTGCTTTAAATTTTCCAAAATGGTGTGCTCCGTGTGCGTGTCTACGGCAGAAAGACAATCATCTAAGATGAGCATCTTCGGATTTTTTGCCAAAGCACGGGCAATCGAAACCCGTTGTTTTTGGCCACCTGAAAGAGTTATTCCGCGTTCTCCTAAGATAGTCTCGAAACGATCCGGAAACTCCATAATGTTCTCATAAACATCTGCCTGCTTCGCTGCAGTTTCAATGGCTTCTTGATCTAACTGATCATTCCCAAAACGAATATTATCCGAAATACTTGTTGAAAACAAAAAGACATCCTGCGGAACAAAACCTACAAAAGAACGGACCCAGGCGATATCCCACTCTTTTAACGGTATCCCATCGAGCAAAATTTCCCCCGAACTAGGATCATAAAAACGAGCCATCAGGAGAGCCACGGTAGATTTGCCGGAACCGGTTTGGCCTAAAAGAGTTACGGATTCTCCAGCTTTAATGGTCAAATTAATCTTTTCTAAAACAGGGCGATCAGAACCCGGATAAACAAAACTTACGTCCTTAAATTCCCAATTCCCTACTATTTCTTGGCGAATCTGCTTACCGGGCGTTAACTCAGATTTTGCCTCTAAAAATTCATTAATCCGCTTCTGTGAGGCGGCAGCCCTTTGTATCTGAGAACTAGTCCAACCCAAGGCCGTCACCGGCCAGGTCAACATAAACACGTACATGATGAACTCGGTGATATTTCCCACGGTCATTCGACCTGCAATCACCTCTTGCGAACCAATATAAACGACCAAAATAGTAGAAAAACCCACTAGCAAGGCAATCAAAGGCGTAAACAACGAATCCACCTTGACTAAACCAAGCGATTTAAATCGGTAAGCATTAGAGGCTTCGGCAAATGAATTCACTGATTTCCGCTCTCTGACAAAGGACTTCAACACCCGAATTCCAGAAAACGCTTCTTGCGCAAAGGTGGAAATTTGAGATAGAGCACCTTGGATCTCTTCAGACTTACGAATAATCACCGAGTTCACGTAATAGATACTTAAAGACAAAATGGGTAAGGGCATCAAAACGTACCACATCAGTTTTTGATTCACCTGCCACATCGAATAAATCACCAGGATAAAAACTGTAATCAAATTAAGGCCATACATGATGCTAGGACCTACATACATGCGCACTTTCCCCACGTCCTCCGAAATCCGAGCCATTAAATCCCCCGTATTTTGTTGTCTGTAGAAGGACAAAGGCAGTTTTTGATACTGCGTGTAAATCTCATTTTTTAATTCAAACTCGATGTGACGAGACATCACAATCAACGTTTGACGTACTAAAAATAGGAAAACACCTTTCAAAATGGCCATCAAAATGATCAAGCCACCGTAAAAAAACAGGGTAAAACCAAAAATTTCGTAAAAGGCCTTTTGTAAAGTAAACTGACTGAAAAGAAAATAAATAGCAATCGTTTCAGTGACTAAATCCAGTGCATAGCGCACTAATTGAGCAGGAAAAACACCGAAGAAATTCGATAGCAGCGTGAACAAAATCCCCAAAATGAGAAGCGACTTATATTTCCAGAAATACTGATTGATATGACTTAGCGCGCCCATATATAGATTAATTGCCCACAAAGATAGGACCTTTCTCAATTAAAATTCTTAATTTTGGAATTCAAACAAGACGCTCTTTTTTTTCGGATGGTTAACAGGAGATTACTACGGGTCAAAGCATTTCAGCAATTGTATGCTTTTTACACCCAAGAACGTGCCCAATATCAATTAGCTTTTGATGGTTTAGCGACCATTTTTCAGCCTGATTTATCCCTTATGGTCTCAAAGGAAGACCAAATGCCTCGTTTAGAGGGCCTGAGACAACTAGCCGAAATTCAATTAAAAGAGTATTTCCAAGAAATCACTTCAGAAGAAACGATACCTGCAGAAGCGCAAGAAGCGGCTCAATCTGTCTATAAATTGTACCAAGCAAACGTAAAACAAATCGCGAAACGTTTGAAGCAAGAGATGGTTACAGAAGTTGAGGCTATCAATAAGCAATACCTGAAAATCCTGTACTATTTACAGCAATTGCCCATAATTGCACTTTGGGATGAGAATAGACGTCTACTAGAAAATAATACGAAGACCTCTCTTTTAGCTAAAAACAAGGTTTTGTATATTCTCTCCAAATGGGGTGATTTACAACGGGCCTTCGAGAAAAATCACATCGGCTGGTCTGAAGATGAAGAAAATTTAATTAAGAAATTATTTATTGAGAACATTTTGACCGATGAAACCTTCTTAACTTACCTCCCTACATCAGGTAAAAAGTTTGAAGATGATTTAGAATTCGTCAAATATGTGCTGAAAAATTTCCTTCTAAAACACGAGTCTATGACGGAGTATTTTGAGGAAAAAGATTTAAATTGGTCTTTGAATAAGGATGTAGTGAAGAGTTTAGCGACCAAAACCTTTAAAATAGAGGCTTTGGAAGACTTAAGTTTACAACCACTGGCGATTCAATGGGAGGACGATAAATTATTCTTTGAAGAATTATTCGATTACAGCGTTACTGAAGACAAGCAATTAAGTGCTTGGATTGGTGACCAAACGAAAAACTGGGAGTCAGATCGCTTAGCGGTTGCGGATTTCATCATCCTTAAAATGGCATTAGCTGAGATGGTAAAATTCTCGAGCATCCCAGTAAAAGTAAGTATTAACGAGTACATCGAACTAGCTAAAAACTATTCGACACCGAAGTCTGGCCCGTTTATTAACGGTATATTAGACGTCGTTTCGAACCGCCTAGTTCACGAAAAAGTGATTAATAAATCAGGTCGAGGATTAATCGACATAGCTAACAAATAAAATGAGTAAATCATCTAGATCTTTTTGGGCCTTCGTAGTAGGTGCTGCTGCAGGTGCAGTTGTCGGTATTTTATATGCTCCTGATAAAGGGGAGAATACACGCAACAAATTGTATTTTCAATTGAATAAATACCGTGATCAATTAAAGCAATTGATTAATGATATCGTGGATGGTAAAGAGGTGATTGAAACTTCCGCAAAATCAGAAGGTAAAAAAGTGGTGCAAGACGCAAAAATCAAAGCAGAAAAATTGCTGGAGGACGTGGAAAAAATGATGACCCAAATCAAGGCTAAATAAGATGCGCGCTACTCTTCTTTTATTCTGTTTAGGTGGGATGCTCTCCTGCACGAATCAGCAAAAAGAGGCGAATAATGCAACGGAAAATGCCATTCCAGCCGCATTAAAACCAAGTGCAGAGAAACAGCCCATTTTGAAAGTAGATAAACCCTACGTTTCACTAGGCAGAATTACCGAAGGAGATAGTGTTTTTCACACCTTCAATTTTAAGAATACCGGCAATTTGCCTTTGAAAATTATCTCCGTAAATGCCTCCTGCGGGTGCACGAC
>JACCDM011913351.1_pt1 | contig 11262 bp, 14 predicted proteins | sample 7445851 | NCBI WGS metagenome assembly JACCDM01 (sample SAMN15323438, study PRJNA562643) | freshwater metagenome | isolation source: river surface water | place: USA:Blue River Watershed | collected 2017-08-16
GTATAGCAAAATCAAACACGCCAGTACTAATTGTGCTCAAGTTTGCATCGATAATGAAGATTTTACTCTGTTAAATGTGTTGATAGATATGGGTTATAAATTTGATGTGTATTCAAAGAATTATAACAAATGTAGTGTAAATTTTGTATCTAAAATTTGGGAATTGATAACTGGCAACTATGATAAAGGTTATTTACTGGGATTGTTGGTAGAACATGATCCAACGCCAGAGCAAATTAACTTCTTTCTGGAACATGTTGGTATGTTAAATCCAAACGAAATGTTTACAATCGACAACAAAAAAATGTGCGATCTTATGCTTGATCGCGGACTTGTGAATGATAAGTTTGATGTACCATTTTGTTCAGACTATTCAGAGTTTCGCAGGTTTATGAGCAAATATTTGGCTACTGGTAATAAGCTAACAATACATAGGAATAAATTGTATTGTTATAGATACTACTACGAAAATAATCTAACCAAAGATGATTTGACGAATCCCGAACATTTTGACATTGCAATATTTAGATACGATTATTCATATGCCTATAAATACGAAAACGTGCATGAAATCATCGAATGCTTAGAATGCTTACCTAAAGATATGTTGATACGAGCTTTAAGCAAACTACCATCTAACTTTGTTTATATCGATTACGAAAAGTTGAACTTTATCTATAGAGAGTTAAGAGTTTCAGAACTTGTATTAGATTTGAGTAAGTTGTTTTGCGAAGAAAAAGCTTTTATATGTTATATTATAGATCGACTAAATATAAGGTATAACGCGCAAATACGGTACATTTGCCGAGCGGAGTGAAGGCACGCATTTACCGAGCGGAGTGAAGGCACGCATTTACCGAGCGGAGTGAAGGCACGCATTTGCCGAGCGGAGTGAAAGGCACGCATTTGCCGAGCGGAGTGAAGGCACGCATTTGCCGAGCCGAAATGATTAGTAAGGAGGCATTCGCGGTAGCGAAGTCAGATGACTGTAAACAATACATAGATTTTTTGGGAACGCATCCAAATTCTGTAGATAAAAATCATATATACCAAATGGCTTTTGAAAAAGACTTGTTTAGCGATGTGACTAAATCTGAAATGATAGAACTGTTTAAACATGCAATGATTAAATCTACAGTAAATAATATGATACATGAGTCAATTTATCCAAAAGCTATACAAACTAGGAATTTACGATTGTTGCGAGTATTGGAAGAACTGTTTGATGGGTCTATAGTCAAACAACTTGACAGTATCATCAAATATGAGTATATAGAACTATTCAACTTGTTCAAACCAACATTTGATAGATACAAAGATAGTATAGAAGGAGCTAGTTTAAATTATCATTTAGCAAGTGCAATTTTTCGCAGAAACAAACCACACTTGTTTTACTTAGTCGATCCAGTTGGATTCAATGAAGATGATATCTGCGGATTGAAATATGTTATAAGTGATCTACAATTAAACGTTGACCAATACAAATATATGTATAGAGTGCTACCACACGCACTTAGAAGTCAATTGCCGATTTATGATGTGGAAGTTTATGCAAACCTAAAGAACCTAGGATACAACTTTAGTATTCTTAATTTGATCTATTTGAGATGTAATTCACCTAAAGAAGTCAAAGAAATTATAGATGAATGTTATGTAGGTAGATTTGTAGTATTGTCTGATTTAAAAGCAATTAGATTAGACAATCGCGTAAACTATTTGGTGATGTGTATGTGTATGCGTTACATTGTTGTAGACGAAATGATTAAGAACGAACTTACATGGATATTCGGAAATATATGCACAAACATGATAAAACATTATGATCCGATTATTCATAACTTTAAATTATTCATGTTCACTGTAGGCAGACATTGTAATATAGCCTATATACATAGTGAAATCTATAGAAATGTCAAACATTACCCTAAACGATTAGATTTATACAAACAATTGTTACTAACTGAACTAAAGTTAAGAGTGGCACTTAAGCAAAGCGAAAAGGATCAAATTTACATGCAGCACGCAATGAGTGCTAATTATCCTTTATGGGTCGCATATAATTCATACAGTGTAGAATTAGGCGATGAAGTAGGACTCGAAGAATCTAAGATAGTAGTGATTCCAGACGAGATTTAAAAAGTGAATTTATGCGTGGTATATATACTTGAAACTATGAACATTCATCAAGTTGAAAAACTGAAGCAAAAGTACGGCATTGTTGATGCTCGGTGCGAGCAAACCGATGCGCCTGTAAATCATACAGTTTTGGCATCCGATTTAACTGAATTGTTGGCAAAGATGGTGTTCTTGGAGGGAAAACTTTATGTGCACTTTGAAGAAGACAGAAAGTTCGTTAAGAATTGCATTACATACCATAATGCAGTTGCAGATCGAATCGCGGTCGGAGGGATGAGTACTTTAAAAGAGTACATTCAGCAATACGGTTACTGTAATCAAGAATTGGCATCTGAAGATTCCAAGAAAACTGAAGAGATGGGTGCGTTGCTGAAATCTCTGAGCATTTATGCAAGTCAAAACTATCGCGACGCAGTTCTAAAAGCATATCGTTGGGGTCAGTCCTTGCTTACGCTCGGAAAAGTTAAGTACTCAAGTGTTCTTCCAACAAAATTAGGAGCTGATGATCCTGACTTGATCTTTGCGAAAACAATGTTCGAATGTCACTGCAATGCCGTCGATTGGATAATCACAAAAAAATGGAACATTGCTAAATGATACTACGCTTCGACAACTTTTTTTGGAGTCTCGCCTTCAACTAGTTCTTCTTCTTTCGGGACTTCAGGAAACTCCAGTTTGACAGGGGCTTTTTCAACTTCTGGAAAATCGACTTCCGATTTCGGTCGATATGCAGGAGGCGCTGATGGTAGGGTCATCTCCGATTGCTTCTCTTCGTCTTGTTCCGGATTGTTATTAGTTGAAGTTATAGTTCCATAATTATAAGTTTGTATCTTGACCAGCTTTCCATCCTTGTAATATTTGGATTGGCCGTGTAAAATTCCGCTATCGTAAGTCATTTCGATTTTATCATATCTGATGCTATTATAACGGCACTCTTTGTGACCATAAGCATTGTAACACGTAACTACGCCAAACTTTACGTCTCCTTTAACACTGCCCGTTTCACTTAACTTTCCATCATAATACAGTTCATATGGGCCATTATTGAACCCATCTACTATAGTATGTTTGGAACGGATTGTGCCTTCCGAAAACTGCAATTTCGTGCCATTTTTAGTGTCATCTTTTTTAGTGTGATATGTGATACTTGTAAGCCCCGCGTAATGTCCATATTCGTTGATCTGATATGTACCATCATCTAATAGATGCGTAGATTGGGTTAGTTTATTTTGGTAATCACGCACATACCAATCTTTAGTTTTTTTCTGCTGAGTTGGTTGTGACGACTGCGATCCCATAGTTTAGTATGATCAGAATTTCACTGCGTTTGGTGATGAACTTATACAGTATACAAATTCACTTTTTTATAATATAACAGCGATATGAATTGGATACTTCCGCTGCTGTTTTTTAGCTATTTCTACTACTTGAATGCGGTCATAACTGTCAAATGTAGTTCAATAGTTTGTGCCGCATTTGTTTTGGTTCAATACTTGTTCACACATATTATATGCTTAGCTGCAGTTAGCTTTGCCATAAAAAAGATTGTTTAAATGCTTAGTATATTAAATATGGGTGCGTGCATAGCTATCATAAATTTGGCTCTTACATAATCAAGCCATTTAATACCATAATATCTGTAGTTTACTATAAGGCATAGTTCCACAGATACGAGTAATGCTGAAAATATGGATGTCCAACATATAAGAAATTTATCACTAATTTTATCAGTCGTCAGATAAACAGTGATTACTATACCTATCCACAAGTAAATATTGGCTAATTTATGTAACATATTAAAGAAGATACACATCCATTTACATTCGTTTTCGTAATAGAAGTCTTTTGACACTAAGTTTACTAAAGAAACTATACCTGGACTGAACAACAGATCAAAGTCAAATGTAGATATAGCTTCTATAAACCGAATTCTATCCCCAAAATTAAACTGGCCAGAATAGTTTGATTCTGCATAAATTTTGTAAGCATTCCTTTTCCACAATGCTTCATCTTCTCTAGGCTTAACAGAAGCATTGTAGATTTCATCAAATGTTAGATCAACGTTTTGCTTGACTTCGATCGCATGTTCCAATAGTGGTTGTTTATGTTCAACTGGGTGCGCTAATGGAGCCTGGCTGAGTTCATCTGGATGCGCTAATGGCGCTGGGTTGAAGTCAACGCCGAACTTATTTGCATCTCTGTTTAATTTCAAATGATCTAAGGCATCTCTGCACTCAGGGCAAGTTTTATAAGATTTCGACCATTGATAAATGCATTTAAAATGATAGTAATGCCCACATGTTAGATAGTAAGCATCCACTCTGGGGCAATCTTGCAAGCAAATGGAGCAATTACTCATGTTAGATATACATCTGTAAAATTCACTTTTTAAAGTAATAAAAAATATGTTATACATTAGCAAGTGCAACTGGAATATGTACAGATAATGGCATGACCCCTAAGGTAATCTTTAACAGACACTCCATAGGAACGGTAACTTAGGACAACTCGCAGACCGACAAGTGTATAAATTAAAGTTAGAAGCATACCTAAGGTAAACCCAAAAATTCGTCTATCCGACAAATCATTTCTGTTAGAAATGATATTTTCCAAGTGTAACACAAATATAGCCAATACCATACCTACAAGCAAACTAATACGAAACAAAACCTTAAACTTTTGGTATTTAGTGAATTCAAACTCAGGCATAACTAAGTTTACCAAAGAAATCATAGGCGGTCTGGGATAGTATGATTTGTTTTCTTTTTGATACTCTACTAGTTGTTTAACAAAGCTGACTCGTTCATCAAACCCAAAGAATCCATTATTAGATACCCGATTGTAAATTTGGTAAACTCCAGTTCGCCAAAGTTCTTGATTTATTATAGGTTTAACGGACTCATTATAAATCTCATTAAATTGAGCATCAATATCACGAACTTCAATAACATTATCAATGTCTGGTTCAGCATCTCTACGCAACTTTTCTTTATCCAAAGGCTTTCTACATTCGGGGCATTCAGTGTGATCTTTAGACCACTTATAGATGCAATTGAGATGATAATAATGCCCACATGTCAAATAATAAGCGTTTTCTCTAGGGCAACTCTGAAGACAAATAGAACAATTCATGATTGGTATATACCATACTAAAATTCACTTTTTTATAGCAATATGCAAAATTGAAATCATTTAGTATATAACCATGATATCAATAGTAAGCTTATTTCAAGCTTGGCGAAAGCAAGCTGATAATGAAGACAGTAAGACATTTATGTACTATGTTAAAGATCTAACTAATCTAGGTATTACTGTAGATTTTAATCTACGAGAAGAGGCTTATCAAGTTGAATGTTTCCGGATGTTCAATGAGTCCGAAATGAATGAATTTTTGGAATGGTATGGTAGCAAAGAAATCGTTGCTATTTCTGGACTGGCTCATTACAATCTATTGCTAGATAACGATCTGTTAAATTTGCGTCAAGCAAGATCAGTAGTTGCTAACGAAAACCTATTACGCGTTAACAAGTTTCCTATCAAACCTAAGTTCTGGAAGTTTATCTGCATGGAAGAAAACAAGATCAGAATCATGGATCTAAAGAAAACTGTAAGTCAACTAGAAAAAGAGAAAATGGAACTTGAAAGTAAGCTAGAAGATGTTAAACTTGATAATGAACTGGTCGATAAAGCTAAAGACTTGATCAAAGCAAACAAAGAACTGCTAAAAGAAAATACAGAGTTTCGCGAGAGAATTTTAAGCTTAAAAGAGGAACTTGAAGAAATGAATAATTGGAATGCTGAGTGGCGCAACGCGACCAGTCAAGGGAGAGACGCGACCAGTCAAGGGAGAGACGCGACCAGTCAAGGGCGCGCCGAGAACGCTAAACTGAAATCAGAGCTAATCGAACTTAAGCATAAATATGATGAACTGGTGGCAAAGTTAACTGAAGTCTCAAAGTAGCGGGATTGTCTTATTTTTTGATAAAGTAAAAAAAGTGAATATTAACTCAGTATAAACTCTGCTGTGATGTCTCTGTTCAATGAATGGATTCGCAAATGTATGAACGATGATTCTAATCAAGAAGTGGTGCATTCCATAATAATCGAAGTTGTAAAAACGTGTAATTTAGCACTCATTAAAGAAGTATTTGAAGAGCACAAAATAGATATGAAAAAAGTCTATTTGGGAAATGATAAAAAAGATCAATTGTGCTTAGCTATAGGAAATCATTTGGACGTATTTGAGTACCTGATATCTAAAGGATTAAAAGCATCAAACATTACTAGATGTGCTTGGAAAACTCCATTTGGTAAAGAGAACGAGATGATTGAAGCGCGATTTCAAATATGCTTAAAGTATAATTATGAATTTAGTGATTACGATGAATTCATACTAACGCGTAAGCTGAGCTATGAACAAGCATACAAAAAGATGCGAGTTATTAGACATCAGAAAACTAAAACTGAAGCAATGTATAGAGCCATTTTAATTAATGATACAGATGAAGTTAGAAAGTGGTACTTTGATGGAGCAGATATCAATATCGGGATGGATGCTTGTTTTAAAGTAGCAGTAGAAGAAAGTCATGAACTAGAAGAAGGAGTAGAATCAAAAGCATTAGAAAACCTTAAATTTCTAGTTTCTAAAGGAGCACAATTTAGCACTTTTGATTATAACGGAAATAGATTAGTGTTTGTGTCTTATCATCCTGACGTCATAAAATTTTTGGAAAGCAACAATTTCTACTCAACAAACTGGAATTGGATAAAACACTACGGAACCCCAGAAGAGAAAAGTAGTTTACTAGAATTCATGAATAAGCAAAAAATAAAGTACTGAATCACCTAATTTCTCTGTTTAGTAATGAGTTTGGTAGGAATCTTAGAACTAAAATTAGAGCTGTTAGAAATGATGTTTCTGACGCTAAAGTCTTGTCTATGTTCTGAAGTATTGTTTTTTTGATAGCTCTGATACAACTCGATGTATTCTTTCCAAAGAGGAATAGCTGCAAATCGCATGTGTTGGCGTTCACTCAAAATTTTACGATTGATGTATTTGTCACGCAAACATCTGAAATAAGCAATCTCAGTATCATCTGGATAGCAACCATTTCTTAGTACGTATTTAGAAAGCTCCTTAACAACCAAAATCATTTGGAACGAAAGATCATTACCATCGTAAGATTCAAAATGCTTTTCAGACGAATCATTAAAAGCCTTAATCATCTTCTGATACGCATCATCATTCTCAGAATTTTCTTGCTCTGATTCATCATCCGAATTTTCTTGCTCTGATTCGTCTGATTCTTCATCAGATTCTTCAGGTTTTTGAGAAACCTTTATTTCTTGCTCTTCATACTCGTCAGATTCGCTAGATTCATCTGAAGGCAGATACTCACTGCTTGAATCTTCAGGTTCGCTAAGTTTGAGCTTTTTCTTTGAATGACTCATCTTTATACAGAGTATAAATTCACTTTTTTGACATCAAAAAATCAGTCATAAATTGTGATTTCGGACATGGTTCTGCTATTTTCTAACTTGTATGTTAATCTGTAGATTGTAAGCAAAAATTGAATCATCTCAACTTCATTTGCACATCTACCATTGATGAAAGCGTCTTTATGATAGTTCAAATCATAGATCATCTTTTGTTGCTGTTCTTCATATAAGTATAGAACGGTTTTGTCTTCGATAGCTTTTTTGATAGCCGCAGCCACATATCTATCCGAAAGAGCTTGTCGATCTCCCAGAGTTTTAACATCGGTTAAGTCCTTTCTAATGATGCTGACAATCTTGTCATGCTTAAACTTGTTCAAATAATCATCAATTGTATTCATTTTATACGGATATAATATTCACTTATTTTAACTACAGTTGAAACGGTGAATCCGGATCCTCTGTATATTCCTTGATTTTATTGGTGACTTGTATCGATGGCTGTTTAAATCCCAAAGCAGTTAATTCTCTAGGCAATAAAGGTCTGGGTGCAACCGGGTGAGTCAAAGGATCGATTTTATGGTTCCGACCATTACCACCGAAGGTTTTGTTAAACTCAGCTTTGCTAGAATCTTCTTTTGCTTTAGACATTTTGTATATTGAATGGCCATTTAATGTACAAATCAACTTAAAAACAACTGGTTTATTGTTGCACTCGGCTGCTGATGAACGAGTGTATCACTTTATAGTAAAAAGAAATATCGCGCATATAATAATTCATTTCTACGTGTAGATGTAGAGGTAAAAAAGAAGCAAAATTACTTGTCGGTTTCAGATCCAAAATTGTCCATGATCCAGCTAGTGAAGTTTGTACCGGCACCCATTTCAGGCGTGCCGTCAGTCTCAGATTCTGGTTTTTTATAGTAGTACGCTTTTGTGACTGAGTACACAACAACGCCAACAACGATCATTTTGATGATGCCCCACATTCTGATTGTGATTTCTCTGGCGTTCGGTAGTTGTACCTTCTCTTCGTTCGGTAATGGTACCTTTCTGCGTTCGGTAGTTGTACCTTTCTGCGTTCGGTAATTATATGAATAGTAAAATTCACTTTTTAAATGGGCATGCAAAAAAGAACTACTTTGATTTGAACCAGTACCCAGTAAGGATAAGAGCAGTTCCAGTTACATAAGTTAAGATGGTGATCTTTCGGTAATTAGCAGGTATGTCACCAGAGATAAGTTGAATTCCGAGTACCGACCAAAGGCACGTTAATCCAGTATAAGTAATAGCGGAACTATTATTACTCATGGCGTTGTGCGTCTCGGCAGAAGTAAATCGTTCAAAGAAATTCGGCAATTCTATGTCCAGTTTAAGTCTAGGCATAATGAAATATATAACATAGTTAAATTCACTTTTTAGTATTTATAAGTTTCGCTAGATTCACCCGTGCAAAAAGTAACCAATCCAGCAACTCCTACAACCCAACCCAAAGTATCGATGTAATTAGCAGCCTTTTCAGTTTCCGGTTTAATCTTAGAACCAGTAGATTTGTAACCCTGAATCTTAATACTAGAAGCGATTCCAGTAATGATCAATCCAGCAATACCAAATCCGAATGCAAGGTTCTTAGACATGTTTTATATTGATTATATTATATAGTAAAATTCACTTTTCATTTTCTGATCAAAACAGGATACTTGGCGGGATCGCTAGCAATCTGTTTGTTGATAAACTCTTCCAAACTCTTTTTAGCATCGTCTACAGTAGGTGGTGCTGCAACATAAACTGGCGGCCAAGTATCAATCAATTTATCACTGTCATAAACCTTGAAGCAAATGATGTTTTCTTTTTCATCATATTCTTTGTACTCACCATGCAACTTACCTTTGTTATAGAATTTGGTGCGTTTCAAATGGCCATTCGGATGATAATCAATGTCAAAGCCAACAATAACTCCGTCCTCGTAAGTTTTTTGGTTCTTCAGTTTCCCATCTGGGTACTTTTCTTCATACTGTCCATTTCTATTACCAATTCCGTTATAAGTAATAGACATTGCAACTTCGTTGTTTTCGTGGTAATAAATCTCTCGATTTCTATAACCATTTTGATTAATGATGGTTTCTTTCTTTTTATGTTCAATATCGTAATATGAAACATGTTTCTTTCCAAATTCTTGTGTAGATTCCAACAATCCAGATTCGTAGTATGTGTGCTCAATTATAATCTTCTTATTGGGTCCTTCAAACACTCTAACAATTTTTGGAGTTCCATTGGGGTAAAACTCAATGGCTGGAGTATCATCTGGGGTACTGTTGTCATACAGCTCAGTAATCGGCGACCAAAAGATGTCAGTAAAACTGGGATTAACACCCAACTTTTTGCTAATGTTTGTACCCATCCTAAAAGTATATAGCTGAATATACTATATCTCAAATTCACTTTTGGACAAAAAAGAAACTATCTGGTTTTATCAGCTATTGCCACTTTTGCAATAAGTTCTCCACACACATCATACAAAGGCACCGTTTTGATGTCACTATTGGCTATCTGAAGATCTGGATTTGCAGTTAACTGTTCAATCTTAGCATTCAGTTCTCCAACTGTCTTTTTAAGCTTGTCATTTTCTATCATCATAGCTACCCTCAAATCCCAATTATCATCTATTCTAACACTACCACCCGTCAAATAGATATCCGTATCAATTCTATATAGCTCAGGTATGTCTTTAAGATCATTTACCATCATTTTAATTTCCTTGTTATTTAGTAAACATATTTCAGGTTCAATTGTAGTATGTTCTTTACCATCTAAAAGTATCAAAGATCCGATTGGTATATTCTGGACCTTTTTAGATACATAGATTATAGAATCCATCTCTATTCTGCGCCAATGAAGAGTATCTTCCGAATTACCTATAATAACTTCCCATCTGTTGTCTTTTTTTGATATAATCACATCTCTATATCTATATGCTGATATCCTTACGTTAATCAATTTATGTTCAACCAACCTATCAAACTGTTCTTTGTTATCAAGGTAAAATTTCTCTCGTTTAGGTATATCCATTTTAGATATTTGTATGATTACCTGAAAAGTATCATAAATATCTTTAGGAATCTTTATCACTTCCAATCCATCAATAAATACCTGGTATTCATCAGTATCTTTAACACGCTTAAACTTAAACTTATCTAAGGTAATTTTAGAGTCCGAGTTTATCGATCTAACTAAAGCCATATTCCAAAAGTGAATTCTAGTATTATATAATCTACAAATTCACTTTTGGGAATGTGTAACGACGGTCCTGAAAGAGCCCCTGCACCCAGTCCTCCTCCTAGGGATGATAGAGCTGAAAAGATGTATGAATTGCAACAATTGGAAGTCCGTAAACGTAACTTAGAGATTCAAAAGCAACAAATGGAGCAACAAAATCTAGATATTCAAAGACGCAACCAAGAACTTCTGGAGCAACAAATGCGACAAGAACAGAAGATTAAACAGATTAAAGAGATAGAACAACAAAATCTGGCTATTCAAAGACGTAATCAAGAACTTATTGATCAACAAAAGTTACTGGAGGACACCAATAAAAAGATGCTGAGACTGCAGGAAATGCGAAGTAAACCTATTGAGGATAGTAAAATGGATATTCCACCGCCTAAGTATACTGAATTTGAATGCCGAAAC
>JACCDM010941405.1_pt1 | contig 11261 bp, 6 predicted proteins | sample 7445851 | NCBI WGS metagenome assembly JACCDM01 (sample SAMN15323438, study PRJNA562643) | freshwater metagenome | isolation source: river surface water | place: USA:Blue River Watershed | collected 2017-08-16
CATGACACGTTATGGTTACATCGAATTGACCAACACTGCTAGCAGCTTCGGCAACGCTGGCGACTACGTTGGTGAGATCGCTGTATCTAACTTGTCTTTCAGCTAATCAACCAGCTGGATCACAAAAGATCAAAAAGGCCCTTCGGGGCCTTTTCCTATTAGCGATAAGTAATACAAATGACTAATAGGATACCACTGATTGTCAATGCCGCAAGTAATCAAATAGAAGAAATACCAAGCGGTGATAATCTTGATTTAGCCAACAACAATATAATTAACGTAGGCAATGTCACTGCGGTGGGAAAATCTACGGCCAGCACTTTACAACTCACAGGGTTAACTGCAGACCCAACAGGTTCACCAGGATTAATCTATTACAACTCTGTCACAGGTAAGTTTCGTGGATACAACGGTATAGCCGCCACCTGGCAAGATTTAAATTAACAGTATTGCGTCTTACTCATCGTCATCGTCGTCATCTTCGTAAATCTCTTCAATCCACTTTTCTTTACCATCATAGAATTGATAGTATCCTTCGTTGGGCATGAGAATTCTAAACTGTCCAGCATACTTTAATCCAAACAAAGTCATGTCCTCTTTCTTCAAGATATCACAAATCACAAACGATGTGCTACAAGCACCTTCCACTGTTTTGAACGGTGAGTGTTTGACTTCATTCTTCTGTAATGCTTTGTGAATCTCTGTGCCGGGCCTAAACATGATACGAGTGATGCCTAGCTTTTGATTACGCAGTCGAATCCGATCAATCACAGTGAGTTTGCTCAAGTGAGCACAGTTGTCTGCATCAATTTGCAACAACACTTCTTTGACTTTGATCGAACCTTTGGTATGGGAATTGTCGGGAGTTTCCTTGGTGCTCCAAGGCATGTCAGAAGTGACATGATCGACATAGAAAGTTTCACCATGTGTTTTTAAGACCCACATTGGTATGGTCTCGTCCTCTAAATGCTTTTTGTTAAAGTGGAAGACTACATCTTTACAAGCATATTCAATCTATTGTTGTGACATTTTTGTTTCCTTTGGTTAAATGGTGCGCTAGACAGGAATCGAACCTGCTACACTCTGGTTTAGAATCAGTTGCCCTTACCTTACGGGCTACTAGCGCATGTCATTATTATATAGTTTAAATTTTAAACCACGAGAGATATTGGGCAACTTTCTTTGTTACTGATTCCCAATCTCCCATCTTTGGCTGCCTAAACAATCTAGCACTGGAATACCACGGGCTGGAATCTCGGTCCAACAGCCAACGCCAGTCTGTGGCAAAAGCATTGAGCATGACCCATGTAGGCCGTCCCAGGGCGCCTGCCAAATGAGTGATGGCAGTGTCCACGCTGACAACAACATCCAAGTGCATCATCAGTGCAGCGGTGTCAGCAAAACTGGTAATGCTGCCAGGCCACAGTCGGAGCCCAGCATCTACCAGTGCTCGTTCTTCGTCTTCGGTGGCATCAACTTGCAGATTAATCCATTCGTATTGTGGATTGGCTTTGATCATTTCTAAGATAACAGGGAATGGCACACCTTTGTGTTGATTGAGCCAGGCATCTCTACGACCGCTCCAAGAGATACCCACACGCATTTTGTACTTGGGCCCCAGACGATCTTGCCACTGTTTCATCAGCACAGGGTTGGCATTCATGTAACTTTGTATCTTGGGCAAGTTGTCAAGCGTGACACCAAGAATACCAGGAATACTCATGATAGGAACCCAGTAATCAAATTCACCCATGTCAGCGTCATAGGCAGCAACTTGTTGTATAATGTCGCTGGTGTTTAACAGCGGAATCAATCCGTCTGTGACTTGCAGTTTGATCTTGGCCCCCATCAAGTGCAGATTGTAAACAAACCGCACAAACTGAATGCAGTCACCATGACCTTGTTCGCCTACCACAAGAATAGTTTTGTCTTTGAGATCTTCACCACGCCAGCGTGGTTGACTTAGTTTGGGCTCAGATCCTGCCAAATGTTCGTAGTTCCAGCGCGACTCATAAGCAGGCCAACCACGTTGATAATCACCGCTTAACAAATAGCTCACGGCCAAATTAAAGTGTGCCGTCACATTGTTTGGTTCCAACAATGTGGCATGTTGAAGAAACGGTATGGCACGTCGTGGGTGTCCGCATTCACGCATGACATTGCCGTAGTTGTTGAAGGCTGCTGCCGAATCAGGATCTTGTACAAAAGCCATGGCATAGCATTGTAAAGCCTGTTCAGGGTGGCCTTGGGCTCTGTGCTGGTTACCAGCTTCGATTAACTCATTGGTATTCATAGGGATATTTAAGCACCTGTATGGTACTATTTTACATTTCCCATAAATACAAGTCAACGCAATACGGCGTTTTATGCAGAGACCCCTGCGTAGCGGCTAGAACCCGCATTGGGCTTCTATAAGGAGAAATCAAATGGGAAGAGCTCTTAAAATCCAGAAAACAAACATTGGTGCTGGCACCACTGTTACCAACGGCGTCACAGCCTACAACCAAAACGTTACTACAGACGCTGGTTATCCAAACTTTGGTAGTTTGACCAATCCAGTGGTCAACAGTGCAAACACTCTAAGTTCCACAGAATTTATTGGTGTAGTTGGCGGTTCGCCTGCAACTTCTACTGCCAGCGCAACATTTCCAGAAATCAGCGCATTGGTCAACATTGCACTAGCTGACGGAACTGACAGTTACACAGCCACAAGTTCATACACAGGTCGTATTGTGCGTCAAAAAGGCAGCCACAAGTTCTTGGTAGCTGCCACCGGCGCAACCATTGCTGATGATGCTATGATTGTTGGCCAAGCATATCAAATTGCTGTTCTTGGTACCACTGATTGGCAAGCATGCGGCGCAGGTTCACAATCTGCTGTTGGCGACATTTTCACTGCAACCGCTGCTGGCGCAGGCACAGGCGAAGTGTATGCAGTTGGCCAGTGTGTGTTGGCGAACGATGCTACACCAGCAGCTGGTTATATGGCCATTGGCTTCTCTGTAGGCGACAGTTCTGCTGTGTACGCCAGTTACATCACCAACAAGTGGATTCGTGACTGGAACGGCATGACCTATGGCAACTACAGCGATAGCAACAATGGAGTCAACGTTCAAAGCAGCGAAAACTTCTATCCTGTTAACTTCTTCACAGACGAAGGCACAGTCACATGGTCTGGTGCTGAAGTGGTTGGCGGCGTGCAAGCTCAAAACGGCACATTACAGTTGGCACAAGTCGACAAAGTTACATCTTAATTGATTTAACCCCAGAGTCCTCCTAGATAACTACTAGGAGGATTTTTTATGACTGCGGCATTTGTATTAGGCAACGGCATAAGCCGTCAACAAATTGATTTGAACTTGCTGAAAACGCTTGGGCGTGTGTACGGCTGCAACGCTATCTACAGAGAATTCGAACCAGATGTGTTGATCAGCACTGATTTGCCAATCAGCGACAGAATTCAGCACGAAGGATATAGCCGAACTCACACCCATTATACTCGTAAACCCTTGCCAGATTCGGGATCCATGCGCATTGCACAACAGTATTTTGGCTACAGTTCTGGTCCAGCAGCAGTGGGACATTCAGCACTGGATGGTGCAAGAGCAATTTATATGATAGGTTTTGACATGGGGCCAACTCGTATGGGCAGATTCAACAACATCTACGCAGACACAGAATTCTATAAAAAGAGTTCTGCCAGTCCCACGTTTACTGGCAATTGGGTGCGCCAAATCAAGCAAATAGCCAAAGATTTCCCCAAAACTAGTTTTTTTCGTGTGGTTGGGGATACCACAGCCGATCTACATGATTTAAAAGCCATCCCAAACATGATGCACATGCCCATGACAGACTTCCTAAACCGTATAAATAACACAAAGGAACTCTAAATGGCTATCTATAAGCGTGTTGCTGGCAACCTCATCATCGAAAGCATAGGCGCGGCTAACACCGTTACTTTTCAAAATACCGCAGGGGTAGCCAATGTTATTATCACTGGCGACCTGAGTGTATCAGGCAATGCCAGTTTGACTGGTAATATTTCAGGTGACAAATTATTCAATGGCACCACATCTATTGAAATTCAAACAGCCAGTGGTAACGCTAACGTCAGTGTTGGCGGGGTTAGCAATGTTGCGGTATTCACACAAACTGGTCTTAATGTAACCGGAGCTTACAGTGTCACTGGTAATGTCACTGGTGGTAACATCAATACGGCTGGACAGGTCAGCGCAACAGGCAACGTCAGTGGTGGTAATTTAACCATTAGCACAGGCAATATTGTACTTACTCAAACGTCCGGAGCCACAACAGCGCAAGTTATTAGATTCACAGACGCCAACACCGCAGTCACAACGCTGGGTGCAAACATTGGTTCTTTTGAATGGGTCACTGCTGATGCTACAGGCCTTGGCGCAAGAACCACCGCGGCACTGCGAGCAGTTTATAGCGACGTCAACGGCAATGCCAACATCCTGCTACAAACTAATTCAACTACTAGAATTGCTGTGTTGGGTGCCTCTGGAAACGTTGGTATAGCCAACGTTGCTCCATTACACACATTTGCTGTGACTGGAAACAGTTACATTTCGGGCACAGAAGAAGTAATTGGCAACATCACCGGTGGCAACATCATCACAGCAGGCAGGGTAACTGCCACTGGAAATCTGGTGTCTGGCGCCAACGTGGTAGCCGCAGGTTATGCTTCGATCACCGGCAACGTCACTGGTGGCAATATTATTAGCGTGGGCGTGATCAGCGGCAGTGCCAGCGGCATTTCAGCCACAGGCAACATTCGTGGGGGCAACGTCAACAGTGATAACTTTATTTCAGCCACAGGAAATGTCTACGCTGGAGGCGGCTTTGAAACACAAGGCAACATCAGCGCCACAGGTTCGGTGCTGGCAGCCACAGCTATTTTGGGCAATGCCAACGTCACTGGCAACATGTTTGGCACAGGCATTGGTGTGGAAAACATTGTGTGGCAAAGTACTTCAGCCAACATAAGTTCTGCGTCCATGGCCAACGTTGGTTCTCTAGGATTCTTTGCGTTGGCAGGTTCAAGCTACAAGTTTGAAGCCTATATGCCAGTGGTGCCCTCAGCAGGAACAACCACAGCATTTAGCACCTATTTTGACGCAGGAACCTGCTACTACACAGTAGAATCTCAAACCACTCCGGTGGCTGGTTTTGCAATGGCAACATCCACTACTTCTGGCACCACAGGAACCACGCAAGTTATGACAGGAACCACGGCTAGAACTGTGAGAATCACTGGCATAATCTACAGCGCAGGCAATGCAAACGTGGCAGTTCAAGCTCAAACCAGTGCTGCAAACGTGGTAGTTCCGTCAGGATCTTATCTTTCTTACACTCGAATCGGTTAAAGCGTAATCCTGTTCTTTTGGTAAATACTCCAGAGGACCGGATTACCTATGACACAACAGATCATCAACGTTGGCACAGTGGCCAACGATGGCACTGGAGAAGCACTACGCACCGCATTTGAAGCTGTAAATGACAATTTTACGGAAGTTTACGCTGCGGGTCCGGTTGGTAGCAACGTTGTAATAGCCAACAACACCATCTCAATCAATGGTACAAACGGTAATTTAATCCTACAAGGTAACGGAATTGGCAATGTTGTAACCAACAGTTCTGTTCGACCATCTACAGATGCTGTGTTTGATCTAGGTAGTCCTTCATATAGATACGACACTGTCTATGCTGGATATTTTCAAGGAAACGGCGCAGGCCTAACTGGCATCACAGTCAGTGCTGGTAGCCAAATTCTCAACGCCAACAGCAATGTACGAATTGCAGACATCAACGGCCCAGTCACAGTCAGTGTAAACGGCACCGCCAACGTTGCAACTTTTAGAGCCAATGGAGTGTCTGTCACTGGCAACGTTTCTGTTTCACCGGGCAATTACTATCTGGGCGATGGATCGCTGCTGACTGGCATTCAAACCAATACCGACACTATTTTTAACGGAACCAGCAACATAACCATTGGGTCTTCGGGCGGCAATGCTAATATATCCATTGGCGGAATATCAAATGTGGTTGTGGTAACATCCACTGGACTGACCGCAGTAGGCAATGTGACAGGTGGCAATCTTCGGGCCACAGGTAATATTTTCATTGGCAACACTGTGTTTACCCGTACATTGGTAGTAGGTACACGAACCACACCGGTCACGGTACCGCTGGCTAGCAACAACAGTTTTCTTGTGGGCACCAGAAGCAGTGGAAACATAGCAGTGTACACCACATAAATACAGATATTGGAAAAAAATAATGGCAAATAGAATTCCGTTAATTATTAATTCAGGCTCGGGCCAGATACAAGAATTAGCTGCCGGCGATAATTTATCACTACCTAGTAGCGATATTGTTGGAGTAGGTAACGTCACAGCAGTGGGTAATGTGCAAGGCACCTACATTCTTGGTAATGGTGCGCTGCTGACTGGTGTAGCAACTACATCATCCAACATCAACAACGGAACATCTAACGTTACCATTGGTACCAGTGGCGGTAATGTAACCATTGGTGTGGCTGGTACTAGCAATGTATTTTCTATTGGCGCTGTATCAACTACCATTACTGGTAATATCCTTCCCAGTGCCAATATAACTTACGATTTAGGCAGTTCAACACAACGATTCAAAGACTTGTATCTAAGTGGCAACACCATTAATCTTGGTGCCGCAACAATCAGCGCCAATTCCACTGCAATTGTAATGACAAACCCAGCGGGTGGTCAAACGGTACTGGCAGGCGGCACAGGCTCAAGCAGTTTAACAGGTGCTGTTGTCAGCGTCACCGGTAACATCACTGCTGGCGGCTACTTGTTTGGTAATGGTAGTCAACTAACAGGATTACCAGCAACATATTCAAATTCCAACGTTCAAACATACTTGCCAACATACTCTGGCAACATTGGCTCATTAACTGCCACAGGCAATATTCAAGTTGTCAACGGTATCTTTATTGGTAACGGTGCTGGACTTACAGGAGTTGTGGCCAGTTCCAATGTGGGTTCAGCCAGCAAACTTTCAAACGGTACTACAGAATTTAACATTCCCGTAGCCAACGGCAACGTTGTTGGCAATATTGGTGGCGTAACAAACGTATACGAATTCTCATCAACTGGCATGAGTGTTGCTGGCAACGTAACAGCAAACTATCTAATTGGTAATGGTAGTGCGTTGACAGGATTGCCAGCAACCTATGCTAACTCCAATGTTGCTACATATTTGGCTAGCGGCACAAATACATCTAACATTATAACAACTGGCAACGTCAGTGGCACATACATTTTAGGTAACGTTGCTTTTGCTACCGGCATCCCGGCAACTTACGGCAACTCAAACGTTGCTACATTGTTAGCAAGTTTTGGAAGTAACACAGTTAGCACAACCGGGAACATCACTGCTGGATACTTTATCGGAAATGGTAGTCAGTTAACTGGCTTGCCATCTGGCTATGCCAACTCAGATGTTGCTACATATTTGGCTAGCGGCACAAATACATCTAACATTATAACAACTGGCAACGTCAGCGGCGGCAACGTCAACACAGGTATTGTTAGTGCCACAGGCAACATCACTAGTGGCAACATTGCCACAGGCGGCCAGATCACAGCAACTGGTAATATCACAACCACAGCCAACATCAGCGGCGGCAATTTAAGTGTAAGTGGTGCGTTTAATCCAGCAACACTGACAGCAACCGGCAATGTCAGTGGCGGCAACTTAGCAACACAAGGTGTGGTCAGTGCCACAGGAAATATTATCACAGACGGTTACTTTGTTGGTAACTTTGCTGGTAACATCACAGGTAACTTAGTAGTTCCTGGTTCAAACACACAAGTTCTTTACAACAATCAAGGCAATGCTGGTGCAGTAGCAGGATTTACGTACAACAGTGACTCAAACACAATGACTGTGTTAGGCGTGGTGTCTGCACAAGGCAACGTCGTTGGTGGTAACCTAACAACTGCTGGATTAGCAACAGTCACTGGAAACATAACTGGCGGTAACATTGGCACCGCAGGCAATGTCACTGCCACAGCCAACATCAACGGCGGTAACGTCAGTGCCAGCGGCAACATTGTTGGTACATATATTCTTGGTAATGGTGCGTTGTTAACTGGAGTTTCTACCAGTTCATCAAATATCAACAACGGTACATCTAATGTTACTGTGGTAAGCTCAGGTGGCAACGTCACAGTTGGCGTTGGCGGAACATCAAACGTAGCAGTATTTGCCACAACTGGACAGTTTGTAACTGGTGTAATTTCAGCCACAGGCAACGTCACTGGTGGCAACTTAACAACTGCTGGGCAAATAAGTGCCGCAGGCAATATCACCGGTGGCAATTTAAGTGTCACAAACATTGTTGGTACATTGGCAACAGCAAGTCAAACAAATATTACTTCAGTAGGCACACTGAGCGCACTCACAGCCACTGGCAACGTCACTGGTGGCAATTTGACCACTGCCGGCGCAGTCACTGCACTTGGTGTTGTAAGTGCTACTGGCAACGTAATTGGTGGCAATGTTGTAAGTGCAGGTGCAATCAGCGCAATCGGGGCAATAAACTCAGCAGCCATGACAGCCACCGGCAATGTTGTTGGCGGCAACCTAGTCACACTTGGACAAGTGTCAGCGGCTGGTAACGTTACAGGTCAATATATTTTGGGTAACGGTGCTTTGCTGTCAGGTATTGCAGCCGGTACACCCACAAGAATTGTAAATGGCACAAGCGAAGCCAACATTGGTGTCAGTGGAGGCAATGCCAACATTTCCATTGGCGGAACATCAAATGTGGTTGTTTATGCCAACACTGGCGTGTTTGTTTCAGGATTTGAAAGTGTAACTGGCAATGTAATTGCAGGCAACCTGGTCACAGGGGGTGTAGCCAGTGTAGCTGGTAATATCACAGCAGGCAACTATGTTACCAGCGGTGCTGTTGTAGCCGGTGGCAATGTAAGTGGTGGTAATTTTGCAACTCTTGGGCAGGTACAAGCTACTGGCAACATTGAAGGCGGTAATCTAAGAACAAATGGTTTAGTCTCATCGGCTGGTTCTGTGTTGGCCGCAGGCAATATATCAGCAGCTGGTAATATCACCGGCGGTAACGGGATTTTTGGTGGGACCTTGTTGGTAACAAGTTATATCACCGGCGGTAACCTTAGCACAGGTGGAAACGTCAGTGCCGCTGGAAACGTTACTGGTGCTAACGTCAGCACCTCAGGTTTGGTTTCAGCCACAGGCAACATCACTGGTGGTAACTTGATTACCTCCGGTTCGCTCACAGTACAAGGCAATGTCACCAGTGGCAACTTGATCACCACTGGACTCATGCAAAGTTCAAATCTAAGTGCCACTGGCAATGCGGTAATTAACGGCAGTCTCACAGTCAATGGCAATGTGACCTACATGAATGTCACAACCCTGGCAGTGCAAGATCCAATTATCTCCATGGGTCGTGGCCCCAACGATACACCTCTTGTGTCCGATGATGGCAAGAGCCGTGGTATTGACATGTTCTACTTTGAGTCGGCTCAGGAAAAACAAGCATTTATTGGTTGGGATGATGCAGCTGGCAAGTTGTTTGCAGCAGCCAATGTGAGCGTTGCTAACGAAGTTGTATCTGTAAGTCAATATGGTTCGTTTGTTGTTGGTACATTAGAAGCCTCAAACGTAAGTGCAACTGTAAACATTTCAACCGGCAACATTATTGGTACAGGACAATTCAGCACTACTGGCAATGTGGTTGCAGCCAATGTCAATGCTGGAGCAATCAGTTTAAGCGGCAACGTTATATCTGCATTACCTGTTACAGGCAATATCACTGGTGGTAACTTGCTCACAGCAGGCTTGATATCAGCCACAGGCAATATCATAGGTGGTAACATCATGGGTGGTGCCAATGTCAATGCCACAACACACACAGGTACTACTGCCAGTTTGAGTGGTAATGTCACAGGTGGTAATATTGTTACTGCTGGGTTAGTAACTGCCGCAGGTAACATAACTGGTGCCAATGTATCCGCTGGACTAAATGCAGCTTTTGGAACAAATAACACCACCAGAATAGAGATGACTGGAGACACCAATACTCCAGTAATTCAAGCCAATGGTGCGCCCACAGCAGGATTAATGTTTGGTAGTCAAGGCAACGGAAATGTATTGTTCCAACGGTCAGGCAGTGTTACTGAAGGTATCAACACAGGACTCAAGATTGAAGGATATGGCAACAACTATATCACCATACAATCAGCCAACGATACCGCGGCAACTATTGCTGTAAAGAGCTTGCTGAATGCCAATGCTGACATTGCGTTGTCACCAAAAGGCGCAGGTAATGTTACCACTGGTGCCAACTTGAGTGTAACTGGTAATGTCACAGGTGGTAACTTGAATGGTACCAGTATTTCAGGTACTTTGATTACAGCCGCGCAGACCAATATTACATCTGTTGGCACACTGACATCATTGGCAGTCACTGGCAACATCTCAGGTGGCAATCTGTCAGGCACAAGCATTATTGGTACACTGACCACTGCGGCTCAGACCAACATTACTTCAGTTGGCGTATTGACATCATTGAGCGCCACAGGTAATATCACTGGTGGCAACATCAACACACCAAACTTGGTCAGTACCAACAACATGTTTGCCAGTGGCTATGCCAGTGCAGTTGGCAATGTCACAGGTGGTAATGTAAATTCCAATGGGTTGGTCACAGCAGTAGGCAATATTGTAGGCGGTAATATCACCACAGGCGGCTTGATAAGTGCAAGTGGAACAGTGGTGGCCACAGGTAACATCACCGGCGGCAACCTAATCAGTCTTGGCAGTATCAGCGCAGCAGGTGCAATGTCTGCCACTGGAAATATTACTGCACCAAACTTTATTGGTAATTTGATTGGTAATCTTGCTGCTCCAGGATCAAACAGCCAAGTAATTTTCAACCTAGAAGGCAGTTTTAGCACTGATTCTGGATTGGTATATGATTATGCGGCCAACGCACTCACAGTTGGTGGCGCAGTTGCCACAGCCAACGGCGGTAATTTAAATGTTAGCGGAAGTGCAAGTGTAACAGGTAACATAGTTACGGCAGCCACAGCCAACGTATCAACAGGTAATGTATTATCATCTACAGCAGTAATTGCCACAGGCAATGTTGTTGGTGGAAACATAAACACAGCAGGGTTGATATCAGCCACAGGTAATATTATTGGTGGCAA
>JACCDM010116641.1_pt1 | contig 11257 bp, 8 predicted proteins | sample 7445851 | NCBI WGS metagenome assembly JACCDM01 (sample SAMN15323438, study PRJNA562643) | freshwater metagenome | isolation source: river surface water | place: USA:Blue River Watershed | collected 2017-08-16
CTCCACTTTCCCTAGGGATTGAAACCATGGGCGGGGTATTCACCAAGTTGATCGAATCCAACACAACCATTCCTACCAAGAAGTCAGAAGTATTCTCTACCGCAGCGGACAACCAGCCTGCTGTAGACCTTCATATCCTTCAAGGTGAGCGCCCAATGGCAAAGGACAACCGATCCATCGGTAGATTCCAGCTTTCCGATATTCCACCGGCGCAAAGAGGGGTGCCTCAGATTGAAGTAACCTTCGACATTGATGCAAACGGAATCTTGAATGTGTCTGCCAAGGACAAGGGTACCGGCAAGGAGCAAAAGATCAAAATCGAAGCTTCTTCTGGACTATCTCAAGACGATATCGAGCGCATGAAGCGTGAGGCGGAGGTGAATGCATCTGCGGATAAGGCCGAAAAAGAAACCATTGAAAAGTTGAACCAAGCGGATAGCTTGATCTTCCAAACTGAGAAGCAACTCAAAGAATATGGAGACAAACTTTCGGATGGCAACAAGGCCAATATCACGTCTGCAGTAGAGGCGTTGAAGTCTGCCCATGGATCTAAAAACATGGAAGGCATCGATGCAGCTATGGCCAACCTAAACAGTGCTTGGGAAGCGGCATCCTCAGAAATGTATGCGCAAAGCCAGGGTGAGGGTGCTGGTGCAGGTCCAGAAGCCGGAGCTAGCAATAGCACCACCGGTGACGGCGTATCCGATGTGGACTACGAAGAAGTGAGCGAAGACAAAAAGTAAATTTCCTAAGCAGCACCTATCTTAGATAGGTGCTGCCTTAGTTTAGGGCCAAGAATCAAGATCTTTTCGTCGTGACTCTTGGCCTTTTCTTTCATTCAATCAGAAGCGCATGCAATTGACTGCAGACAATAAACTGAAAAAGCTAATCATTGTGGGAGATCGGGTTTTGATCCGATTGAAAAAACCGCACGAGAAAACCGGCTCTGGGCTCTACCTTCCTCCTGGGGTACAGGAAAAAGAAAAGGTACAGCAAGGGTATATCATCAAGGCAGGTCCAGGATATCCGATTCCCATGCCGATGGAAGACCAGGAACCCTGGATGGAGACAGAAGAGAAAACTCGCTATGTGCCGCTTCAAGCGAAAGAAGGAGATTTGGCTATCTTTTTACTCAACGGAGCCCATGAAGTCGTCTACGAAGGCGAAAAGTATTTCATCGTCTCCCAAGGGGCAATTTTAATGCTCGAACGGGAGCAGGAGTTGTAAAGAAACTGGATTAGAAAATAAAATTCGTGGCAGCCTCTCTCGAGTATATCAAGGAAAGGGCTGCCACGATTACTTTTGTATGACTCAGAACAATTTTCCGGAATAGGATTACTTAGAATTTGTAAACCGCCGCAACCCCTAAGGTAGCCTGGTTATTTTTGGAATAGGAACCCTTCGAATCCATGAATTGCTGAGATCTTTCCGCATACCCACTATCATCCAATTTTTTAAAATGATCGATTCTAAATTCTGGTTTCAAAAGCAGGTTATCTCCAACTAGTTTGATGTTTGTTGTAAATGTCAGCGTATTGGCGGAAGTGCCGATGTAGGCATTTTTGAAATTATCGAAATTTCTAAGTCCTCTTGCCCCATCTTCATTATTGAAATGTTCAGCCCTTAGACCCAAGTCGACCCTATCCGTAAGCGCCATGGTCAAGTAAAGATTTGCCCCATACCATGATTTGGTATGACTAACATCTCCATCAGCAGGAATGAACGTTCCAGGAGAACCCAAAGAACCCTTTTGTGATCCCCACATGAACCAATATCCAATACTAAATTTTTCAGTGAGCTGATACGCTCCATTCAAATCATAGACTATGAACTTGCCTTCAGGAGTTTTGCCCAACGCATCCGCACTGGACTCATTGGTGGTGATGTAGTTGAGGTAAATACTCAGGTTGTCTGCAGGCTTCAGGGAAAGCTGCCCAATCAAGCCTTTTGCTCGGTTATTATCTTGGTCATAATCAAACCCATTCACGACTCCAAGCATAAGGGAAACAGCATCACTGAATTTGTAGGTTGATTTCAGTCCTGTGTGATAAAAGGGAATTCCACTATTGAAGGTATGATTGATTGAATAAAAAAAGTTTAACGGAGCATCGATGTATTCATACCCAATGTGAGTCCCAAATTGACCTAGTGTAAAGGATAATTTATCGGATACATGATAATTGAAATAGGCCTGCTTGATGATCAAAGCTGAAAACAAATCATCCTTTCCAAATTGGTAGCCATAGGCAGGAAAAGCGGTAGGAACATTCCCGTAATTCCCATATTGTGCATTTGGACCATAAGCCAAATCCACCACCATCTCCGATTTTTTAGTTGTATAGGTAAATAGGGTTTGAACCATGCCCAGTGCAAATTGATCCACTTTCCTGTCAAAGCCCCTTCCTACACCCGAAATCCCCATGTTATCCCTTGAAGCAGGATTATTAAAATTGGTGAAGTAGTAGGAATCAATATATCCTGAAATGGATAGTTTCCCGGTCTCATCCTCTTCATCCACTTTTTCAGTAGTACTGAGTGAGTCTAAAAAGAGGGGTTGGTTTTCTTTGCCGATCCCTGTTATTGATTCAGTCAAACTTGGAGTCGCGTCGGTTGTTGAAGTGGCATCTTTAGGTGAAGTTGACCTTTCCTTCAGCGAAGGAAATCTTTTCTTGCTTGCGTTTTCTTTAGAGATGGGATCTAGTTGCAAAAAAACAGTCTCACTTCCTTTTTCTTGAGCAGTTCCCAGTTGAACCAATAAGAATTGAAGTCCAAGTAGTAGAAGAACATGATTTTTCATTTTACTTTTGTGGGTTGGTGAATGATAGAGTTGACCAATAGGAACCCCAAACCGGTCGAAAGAGAGTCGCATTTTTTTCTCCGGAGGGGTTCTTTTTTTTACTGCACTTAATTAAATCTCTTTAAAGAAGATTTTTTCGAATGTACTAGATTTATCAGTTACAAAACAAGCCACCTTTTATATTTTTTTCATTATTTTTTATTTTTTATTACATTTTTGAAACCTATTTTCTCTTTTTATATGTTTTTTATCAAAATTTAGGCTCTTTTTTTAACCATATTTTTCAAAAATTACAAAAGGCCAAGTGATTCAAGAGGGCAGAGAAGTCGAACTACAGGGATTCAATTGGAAAGGTGTGGACTAGAGGAAAGAGAAAAATTCTTCATTACCCCTCAAGCGGCGATTTGTTGCGCAAACGAGTACAGGAATTGCAAAAAACTTCCAAAAGACCGCAACTTGGTTTTGTAAAAAATGATTGAACCTAGCACATTCCCTAACTAAAAACTAGGGCATAAACTGCCATTAAAAAAAGGAGATCCTTATTTATTAAAATCCAATCGAGTAGTCAGACCCAGGGTGTAATAAAAATTTGATCCTTTGGATTCATTTAAGTATTTGCCAATGGAAGCATCGATTATCAGCTCTTTGCTCAGTAGTACCATGGCTCCTAAATCTGCTATTGGATTAAAAAAGGTTGCAGGACTCGTCTCATTGAAGAGTTCTGCATAAAGCGTCGCTTTTTTGTTCAGGTGGTAATTCAGAGAAGAAGAAACGATATAGCTAGGTTTTTCGAATTCGTTCCAGTGAATGCCTAGATTGTACCCAAGCACAAAAAGAGGAGAGAGATTATTTTGAAAAGCTAGCCTCAACAGGGGTAAATTTTTAGTCATTCTGCCTTCTTTAGGACCAAGATCCTTTAATTGAAGCCGACCAATGATGGCAAATTCAGGGATAACCCCTCTTTCCTTCCACATATTGGCCTTAAATCCTAGGGAAATTGGGGCTAAGGTACCCCTCCCATCTAAAGCAGTGAAGTCAACTTGTGTTTGAAGTTCAAAATTTTTTGAAACCCCAAATTTGATCAAGCTAGTTGGTATAAACATCAGTGAAGACTTGTTTTTCAATACCTCATGATAAAATCCTGACTCGAGTTGAATCGTATTTTTTTTAATAATAAAAACCCCTTCCGTGTGGTCCGGTCTATCCGTCTGTATCAAATCTTGCGCAAGGCAATTGACCCCAAAAAGGAAAATACAAGCGAGGAGGAAAAGCTTTTTGTTCATGGGTGAATTCGTGAGGCGAAAAGCAAAAGAGGCGATAAACTGCCTCTCTTGACAAATCAACTAGTAAGCTTGTAATTAAGAAAATTGAGCGGTTGTTAACTTTTTACATTTTCAAAAAGTACAACCTATGGATACTCCAAAGAATCTATTCTTTCCGGAATATCCCTTGGGATTATTTTCAGTGGTGAACACATTGGAACGCCCAAAAGAACCTATCAATTGAACTTGCAAAAACCCTGCAGAGGTATCGATCTCCGGACCAATTGAAACAAAAATTGGGGAATCGGAAGAAGTAAAGTTCTTAGTCACATCCTTGATCACATGAAATCCATCCTCTACACTCAGGTAGATATCATTGGCTTCAAACATCCGTAGCGGAGACACACCCACTGTAGCCATCAACCAAGTAGATCCACCAGCGATGGGCTTGGGCGTTTTTAAGATTAGCCCAAGAGGGAACTCTAAATTATTGGTTCGTACTCGATTACGGTACGTATTGAGTGAAGGAGCCACAAACCCAGTATCTGGGAGAATTAAGCCATATCCTCGTTGCTGATAGCCAACACCTGCCGTCAAGCCGAGAAAATCCAAGGGGAAATATTCAACTTTCAATGTACCTCCTACGGAAGGTTTGGTATACAATTCTGCTGTATTCCCTTTGACATCTGACCAAACGTTGAGAAAAGAAAAGCCAACTCGAAATTTATCTTTAGAAGAAATTGATTTTTTCTCCTTCACACCTTGGCCGTAGACGAAATTCACGCCAAACACAAGTGCACAAACTATTATTATCTTTTTCATGTGATTTTCCTTAATGGGTTGCGATACTTTTTGTCTTGGATTTCTTCTCGACCTTTTTAACAAAAATCAAGTAGATTACCGGTAGAATAAGTAGGGTAAGCACAGTAGCAGTAACAAGTCCACCGATTACCACTACCGCGAGCGGTTTCTGCGTTTCAGAACCAATTCCAGAAGAAAGAGCAGCCGGCAACAACCCTAAGCCAGCCATGAGTGCTGTCATCACTACAGGTCGAACACGAGTCATCGCACCTTCAATCACTGCTTCGTAGGTTGACATTCCCAATTCCACATTCTTGTTGAAGACCGAGACCAGAATCACCCCGTTTTGGATACAAACCCCAAACAGCGCAATAAACCCTACCCCAGCAGAAATACTAAAATTGATATTGGTTAGGTACAAGGCTAAAATACCCCCAATCAACGCAAAGGGCACATTTAACAAGACTATACTGGCGTCTTTGGCGGAGCCAAACATGATGAACAAAAGAATGAAAATCAAAAATACTGAAACAGGCACCACATAGGATAAGGTTTTGGTCGCTCGAACCTGATTTTCAAATTCACCATTCCAACTCAAGGAATACCCCTTTTCCTCTGGTATGCTGGCTGCAACTTTTTGCTGTGCTTCGGCAATCGTACTTCCTAAGTCTCGTCCTCGAACCGAAAACTTAACCGGCACAAAACGCTGGTTATTTTCTCTGTAGACAAAGGCAGTTCCAGTGACCAAGGATATATCCGCTATTTCCTTCATTGGTATTTTTACCCCATCTGCATTGGGTACCAATAATTTACCGACATCATCCGGACTATTTCGGTATTCAGGGGAATAGCGAACACGGATGTCAAACTTCCGCTCACCTTCGTAAATGGTGGTGGCAGCTTTACCTCCAATAGCCATCTCGATGATGTCTTGTGCCTCTCGCATGTTCACCCCATACCTAGACATCTTCGCATGATCCAAGTTGACCCTCAATTCTGGTTGACCCAAGCTTTTGAAGACACCGAGATCACGAACCCCCTCAATACCCTGCATGATGGCCTTAATGCTATCCGCCTTAGACTCTATTTTAGAAAAGTCATCCCCAAAAACCTTGATGGCCATTTCACCTTTCACACCAGAGACCGCCTCTTGCACATTATCCGAAATAGGCTGGGAAAACCCGAATACAACTCCTGGAAAAGCATTTTCCAATTCACCTTGCATCGCAGCAATTAGCTCCTCCTTCTTCAAGCCACTTTCCCATTCGTCTTTCGGATACAAATCCACAAAGAGTTCCATGTTGAAAAAGCCAGTAGGATCGGTTCCGTCATTGGGTCTACCATTCTGAGAGATTACTCCTCGTACCTCAGGGTATTTGTTGACAATCTGCCTCATTTTTTCTGACTGCAAATTGGCATTCGAAAATGAAATACTTTGAGGCATAGAGGCTCTCACATAAATGGAACCCTCGTTCAGTTGTGGTAAAAATTCAGTACCCAAATTAGTGCCCAGAATTAAGCTCCCCAGTAACATCCCACCTGAAATCAGTAGCGCTGTTTTTTTCTTTCTCAGACACCACTCCAACCCTGGTTTGTAGATATTTTCCAAAAAGCTCACCAACGGATTACTTTTTTCTCGGACATTCTTATTGAGCAACAAATGGCCAAGAACGGGCACCAAGGTCAAGGTGAAGATCAACGCTCCCAACAAGGCAAAGCCAATGGTATAGGCTAGTGGAGAAAACATCTTTCCTTCCACTTTTTGGAACGCGAAAATTGGAAGCAAGGCAGTAATGATGATCAACTTGGAGAAGAAGATGGGCTTACCCATTTCAACCGAAATCTTTTTAATCATGCTCATTTTCGAAACAAGATTAAATCGCTGCACGCCAAGTTTGCTTTGCTGATGTGCAAGGTAAACAAACATGCCCTCTACCATCACCACCGATCCATCCACAATGATACCAAAGTCAATCGCTCCAATGGAAAGCAGGTTGGCAGACATTCCCTGCAGCTTTAAGCAGACAAAGGCAAACAACAAGGCAAGCGGGATGATGATGGACACAATCAAAGTAGTCCTCCAATCCGCCAAGAAGATCAATAGAATGAAGGTTACCAACAAGACCCCAACGATGAGGTTTTCCATCACGGTATGGGTGGTTACATTCACCAAAGTGGTTCGATCATAAAAAGGATCAATTTTGACACCTTCAGGTAATACCCGATCATTTAACTCGTTAATTTTTTCATTCAGGAGCTTCAAAACCTCACTTGGGTTTTCCCCTCTTCGCAACAAAACAATCCCTTCTACTACATCCGGCTGATCGTCTCTCCCTACTTTTCCAAGTCGGGGCTTGGCAGATTCTTTTACTTCTGCCACATTGGAAATCAAGATTGGTGTCCCTTCTACAGACTTGATCGGGATTTGCTTGATGTCTTGGATGTTTTTCACCAATCCAATTCCTCTTACGATAAAGGATTGCGGGGCAATTTCCAACACGTCCGCTCCCACATTCGAGTTATTCTCTCGTAATGCCTTGAATACATCGTCTGTAGCTAAATTGTATTGGTTTAGTTGAAGTGGGTTGATGATTACTTCGTAAATTTTTACCTCTCCACCAAAACTAATCACATCGGCCACACCTGGAACTGACTTCAATCGTTTGTCAATTACCCAGTCTTGAACCTCCTTCAACTCTCGAACAGATTTACCTTCCCCTTTTAAGGTGTAGCGGTAAATCTCACCGGTTGGGCCTGAGGGAGGTTGAATTTCAGCCTCGGCATTTTCGGGTAAATCAATGTTTTGTAACTGATTCCCCACCAATTGCCTGGCGGTAAAATAATCCACGTCGTCCTCAAAAATCATGGTGACCACCGAAAGGCCATACACCGAAATAGACCTCAAACTGGTCTTGTTCGGAACCACGTTCATTTCAATTTCTACCGGAATCGTAATGAACTTCTCAACTTCCTCTGCACTTCTACCCGGCCATTGCGTAATCACAACCACTCGCGTATTGATTACATCAGGAAACGCTTCAATAGGAGTATTTGCGAAACTAAAATACCCCCAAGCTGCCAACAATAGGGTTCCTGAAAAAACAGTTAACCTATTTTTTAGGCAAAAAGAAATTAATGCACTCAGTAACTTATTCATGATTACTTCGCGTTATTGAATGCTGACATAATAAACAAGGCATACTCCCGAGCAACTTTATCTCCGATGGACACCCCACTCAATACTTCGGTGTACTCGTTGATGGTTTTACCCACCTTTACCTCCACCTTGGTAAATTCATTTTTACCCAGCTGCTTCATGACATAAGTCCGATTACTCTCGGTCACAATGGAGGCTGTAGGTAAGGCCAATACCTTCGTCCCAATGGAAGAAACCATCGTCACCGAAGCAAACATCTCTGGTTTGAGCAAGGCATTTTCGTTGTTCAATTCTGTTCTGATTTTAACAATTCTAGAATCGTGATCCAGAATAGAATTGATTTTTGAGACTGCACCTTTGTACAGCACATCTGGATAAGCCAAAGCTGTCACCTCCATGGTGTCCCCCACATTTACCTTCGAAAGATCGCTTTCATAGATATTGGCCCATACCCAAATCGTCTTTAAATCAGAGATAGTAAACATGGACGCATCGTTATCGGTTCGGATTTGCTGACCCTCGTTCACATTACGCTCTACAATAAATCCACTTTTTGGGGCATACACTTCGAATACCGCATCGGGCTTGTTGGAAGCCCCGTACAATTCCAGTTTCTTCTCTTTCTCTCGGTATTCTGCCAGTGCATTCTTGTAGAGGTTTTCGGCTTCTGTGTAATCCTTCGTAGAGGCAATGTTGGATTTAAAGAGCTCTTTTGTGCGTTCAAACCCCTTTTCTGCTACCTCCAGATTAAACTTGGCCATCGCATATTCCTTTTGGAAAACGATCACATCGGTACTGAGAATGGTGGCCAATTTTTGACCAGCTTTCACGTAATCCCCAAGCGATACATTTACCTTCTCTACGCTCCCACTTACGATAGGGAAAATTCGAACAACATTGTCTTCATCGAAACTTATCTCACCTACCGTGTTGAACTTGCTGTAATCCATAATACTGTCAGTTTCAGCTATGGTCACGTTTTTAAGGGCCTCGTCACTGACCTTGATACTGCTTACAGGTACTTTCTCCGAAGACTGATCTCCCGATGGGCTTTCCGAGCAGGCAACACAAATGAATAAGGAACTAATGAGTATGGCTGTATTTAAATTTTTCATGATGTGATTAGTTATAGAGTTGATAACCAGTTGTAAATTCAATATCAATGACTCTTTGTACGATCTCGGATTTTAACCCGAGGTATTCAGACATGGTATTGATATAGGTCCGCTGCATATCCAGGTATTGGAGGATATTGATATTCTTGTTGTTATAATTTTGCAAAGCGCTTTTATTCAAGGTTTCCAACTCATTCAAAAACTCAGAATTGTAGTTTGCTAAGGCAGACTTGGAATGGAAATATTTATTCAAGGAAGCAGAGATTTCATTTTGCAAGGAGTTGAGTGCATATTCTGCCTCTACCTTGGACTTTTCGACTTCAGCCTTAGATATCGCAATGTTCCCCTGGTTTCTATTAAAAATAGGAACGTCCATCTCCACGACTAATCCAGTGTAGGGACGTACGTAGTTACTTCCCTTATCATGAGGTTGATAGCCAATCATGAGGTCAGGTACCGACCTACTTTTTTGAAGTTTCAAATTCATCTCTTGATAAGAAATTTCATTCAACTTGGCTAGGTAATCAGGTCTACTCAAAGCGGCATGATCCAGTAAGGCTTCAAAATTCAAAACACCCGATTCAGGAATAGTGATGTTGTTCTCCAAGGCAACCAATTCCACAGTGGCCTCCAAATTCAATAAGGCGCGGAGCTCAGACATGACCCGTTCCCGTTCATTTTGATTGGAAACAATCGAATTTTGTAAGGTTAACAGCTCTGATTTCAACCGAACCAGTTCACTTCCTGGAATCTCTCCAACTTTAAATTGAATTTCAAAAGCGTCAATTAAGGTTTTGAACTGTCCGAAAACACCCTTATAGAGTTCGTTTCGTTGCTGCAACATCAACAGTTCATGAAACTTGATGCCAAGCTCATAGACCAAGCTTCTCTTCGTATTTTCATACAATAGCTTGTTTTGCTCCACGCCAATCTTGGCCAACTTTACTCCCCTAGTATGCTTTCCTGAGACAGAAAACAAAAAGTCTAGTTGAATTAATCGTTGATTTTTTTGATTGAAATACTCATTCCGCTCGGCACTGTACAAATCCTGATTCCAGTTGAAATGGGGATTATTCCAAGCTCTGGATTGCAGAAGTTCCCCTTCAGAAGCCTCGACTTCAAAGTGTGCACTGACCAAAGGCAAACTTTGTTGAAACAAAATTCCAACTGCCTCAGGGTAAGTCAATTCCAAAACCTTTTGCTCACTTTTTTGATCCTGTGAATAAAGGTTTCCTGTCATGGCAATGCATAGCACTGCCAATAGATATTTTAACATAACTAAATACGTGTTGATTTTTAAGAATAAAGCATAGCCAGCCCATCGGTAGGTGGGTTGGTTCAAAAAGAAAAAATTGGCTTATTCTTAAATTCGGAGAACCCCGATAAAAATTAAAATGTCAATACTAAAATCAAGACAAAGCTTGAAAATCTTCCATTTGGAATAGGTGGTATTGAAAAAATGAAAATAAAATGTTTGCGTAAATACTGCTGAAAGTTCGGAAACCTTTCGAAGGGAGGAGGGATAGGAAACGTAGGTATTCTCCCTCGCTAAGGTAAAATAGTTTTCAAAAGACTTCGAAAATTCCGAATAGGATCGATGCTGCTCCTGATTTGAATAATCTATGGAATACCCTTCCTTGCCGATCCCATCAGGTCCGGAAGAAAATAGTAGGGAGAATAGTATTCCGAGGAGTAACATTTTTTTCGCAAAAGTAGTGAAGGCAATAATTCAAAAACCAGTTTTGAATTATTTTTTTTTAAAACTGCATTTACCAGCGTTATGTTGATAAAACACTAAAAAATAGTCTTGTTTTTTGCGAAATCCTTGGCAAAGTAGGTCAAAATCACTTTGGCACCTGCGCGCTTGATGGAAAGCAGCATCTCATTCATGCTCCGATCGTAGTCCAACCAGCCACGCTCCGCGGCAGCCTTCACCATGCTATATTCGCCAGACACATTGTAGGCGGCAATAGGAAGTGGATGGGCCTCACTCAGCGACTTGATAATATCCAAGTAACTCAAAGCGGGCTTCACCATCAAAAAATCAGCCCCTTCCGCCACATCTAAAGCTGCCTCTACCAAGGCTTCCTTACTGTTGGCAGGATTCATCTGATAGGTTTTTTTA
>JACCDM010090192.1_pt1 | contig 11255 bp, 10 predicted proteins | sample 7445851 | NCBI WGS metagenome assembly JACCDM01 (sample SAMN15323438, study PRJNA562643) | freshwater metagenome | isolation source: river surface water | place: USA:Blue River Watershed | collected 2017-08-16
CGGGGCGCGGTGCCGGCAAGGGGTACTCCGAGGTGGCGATGGCATGAACTGTTTCCGGCCGCGCCTTCAAATGCCAACCTTCTGTCAGCGCCTGCGCCAGCACCCATTGGGCATAGGCATGCCAAGTCGTCTGTCCGGTTGGCGTGAGGTGAAACAAACCACTCAACCCCTGGGCATCCGACGCACGCATGGCCATCAAGGTCACCTCTGCCATCCATGCGGCCGCTGTGGGCACACCATGCTGATCAGCCACCACCCGCAAACTGTCGCGCTCTTGCGCCAAGCGCAGCATGGTTTTCAAAAAATTCTGGCCATGGGCACCCACCACCCAGGAACTGCGAAAAGTCAAATGCCTGGCCCCCGTGGCTTGCACCGCCAACTCACCATCGCGTTTGGTGCGGCCATAGACCGACAAGGGGTCGGTGGCGTCGGACTCCAGATACGGCTGGGCTGAACGGCCATTGAAGACATAGTCGGTGGAGTAATGCACCAGGCCGGCCCCCAACTGGGCCGCCTCTTCGGCCAAGACACCTGGCGCCACACTGTTGATGGCATGGGACACATCGGGTTCCTGTTCGGCTTTGTCGACCGCGGTGTATGCCGCGGCATTGACGATCCAGCGGGGTTGATGCTGGCGCACCCGATCGCGCAAGGCCTGGGCATCGGCCAAATCCACATCTTGGTGGGTCAGCGCGGTCAATGGTCCCAGGGCGGGCAACACCGCTTGCAATTCGCGCCCCAACTGCCCGGCCGCGCCGAGCAACAAGACGCCCTCAAGCGCCATAGTGTTGACCTATCCACTGGCGGTATTGACCGCTGGTGACATTGGCCACCCAGTCGCCATGGGCCAAATACCACTGCACTGTTTTGCGCAAACCGCTCTCAAAGGTTTCTTGCGGCCGCCAGCCCAATTCCTGCTCGATCTTGCGTGCGTCGATCGCATAACGACGGTCGTGGCCTGCACGGTCTTTCACAAATGTGATTTGGTTGGCGTAACTCTGGCCATCGGCTCGCGGCTGCAATTCGTCGAGCAGCGCACACAAAGTGCGCACCACCTCGATGTTGGGCTTTTCATTCCAACCACCGACGTTGTAGGTTTCGCCCAAACGCCCGGCTTCCAACACCCGCTGAATGGCGCGGCAATGGTCTTGCACATACAACCAATCGCGCACCTGCATGCCGTCGCCATAGATGGGCAAGGGCTTGCCAGCCAAGGCATTGTGAATCACCAAGGGGATGAGTTTTTCAGGGAAATGGTAGGGACCGTAGTTGTTGCTGCAATTGGTGGTGAGCACCGGCAAACCATAGGTGTGGTGCCAGGCCCGCACCAAATGGTCAGACGCCGCCTTGCTGGCCGAATAGGGGCTGTTGGGTTCGTAGGGATGGGCTTCGGTGAAAGCGGGCGCATCCGGTGCCAAACTGCCATACACCTCATCGGTGCTGACATGCAAAAACCGAAACGCGTCATGCTGCGCCGGGGGCAAAGTTTGCCAATAGGCCCGCACCAACTCGAGCAACTGAAAAGTACCGACCACGTTGGTTTGGATGAAATCCATCGGCCCGTGGATCGAACGGTCCACGTGCGACTCGGCGGCAAAGTGCAGCACCGCACGCGGTTGGTGCTCGGCCAACAAGCGGGGCAACAAGGCAGTGTCACCAATGTCCCCTTGCACAAACACATGGCGGGCGTCATGCGCCAGCGATTTCAAATTGTCCAGGTTGCCTGCATAGGTGAGTTTGTCCAGGTTGACCACGGTCTCGTTCGAACCGGCCAACCAGTTGTGCACAAAGTTGCTGCCGATGAAGCCCGCAGCGCCTGTCACCAAGATGGTCATGCAGGCATGCCCTCTTCAGACACGCCCAAGACCTTGGCGCGCACCATTTCACGCAGCATTTTTTTCTCGGGAAAGCTCAATGGACGGTCCAAGGCGCGACGCACACGCAACAGCATGTGCCGATCGACTTCTTGCGGAATGCCATGGCTGCCACGCAGTTCGTCGCGCAAGTCCTCGCGCAAATCTTCGGGCTCATCGTCCCACCACAAGTCCACCACTTCTTGCAATTTCACCCGCACCACCTCGGGGTCCATGGCTGGTGCGGCCGCGCGTGCGGCAGGCCCAGCGTCGCGGGCAACGGGCGGCAAGAACAACACACGGCGATCGGCTTGACCCAACAAACGACACCAAGCGGGGTCTTCGTTGACCAATTGATCCATGTGGCGCGCCGATTCGTCTGCCAGCAAATACACCTGAAGGCCGTGCAACTGTGCTTCGTCAATCACAGCGGTGAGGCGATCGTCATCCGAGGCGATCAACAAATGCTCGCAAGCATGGCGCTCGGCCAACCGGCTGATGTCCAAGCTCATGGCTTGCAACACCACATCGCTGGGCTCACCGGCAGCGCTGTCCAAGTGGCGCACGATTTGGTCTTGCGGAAATTGATTGTCAGGCGAGTCGGCGTACCAATAAACACGTTGCACATCCACTCCCAAGCCTGCTTGTTTGAGTGCATGGGCCAGCGTGGGTATCAAAAATTGACGGTTGAAGGTTTCAGGTTCCGCGCCGTTGTCTGGCGTTTGGCGCATCAACCATGTCATGTAATTGCTGTCGATCAAAGCGATGCAACGACCAGTTCTGGCAGCCGCTGGTTCTTTGCGGGGGTGGGGGGTGCGAATCTCGTTCTTCATATAGATGGACCTGTTGCTTTGAATGAAAAGCTATTGGTGGTAACAATCAAACCTTCTGTCAAAGTGAGCTACAAAGGTTTGAAACTAATGACTATGCCTACGGACCGAATATTAGCTGATCTTGATTTGACCTGTCGCCAAGGGGTTGGCGGGGGTGTTTGACAAACTTTCGCCAGCCACCACTTGCTCGTCGGTTCGGCCAAAACGCCGCACCCGTTGGCCATACCAGTCCATGGCCTGTTGCAACGCAGCTTCATCGAAATCGGGCCAATGCAAATCAGTGAAATACAACTCGGTGTAAGCGGATTGCCAGAGCAAGAAATTGCTGATGCGCGATTCGCCCCCGGTGCGGATCATCAACTCGGGGTCGGGCAGATCCGCGGTGCTCAAATGACCGGCCAATGCCTGTGCATCCATGTCTTGCAGGTTTTTGTCGGGGTGCGCGGCTTGCCAACCACGCATGGCGTTGAGCACATCCCATTGACCGCCGTAATTGGCGGCAATGGTCAAGTGAAGTTGGGTGTTGTGCGCCGTGTCTTGCTCGGCCTGGTCAATGCGCGATTGCAGCAAAGGGGCAAACGCACTGCGGTCACCAATGACACGCAAACGAATGCCTGCGGCTTTCATCTCGGCGACTTCACTCTCCAAGTACTGCAAAAACAAGCCCATCAGGGCCGACACCTCGTCCGCAGGACGGCGCCAGTTTTCAGAACTGAAGGCGAACAAGGTGAGGTATTTGACACCGAGCTTGTGACAGGCTTTGAGAATGTGACGGACATTGGCTGCACCCCGGACATGGCCCACGGTGCGCGGCATCAAACGCTTCTTGGCCCAGCGTCCGTTGCCGTCCATGATGATGGCGATGTGTTGCAAGCCGTTGTTCATGGGTTCAGATTGTGGCAGGGTGGATGTCGTGGATGCTGGCGGTGACTTTGTGCATTTTGCTCATCAGGTCCACCAAGACCATGGCGCGGGCTTCGCCATCGGTGTGCTGGTAAATGCCTTGCAAGCCTTTGAGAGGGCCGTCAATGAACTTCACCTCTTGCCCTGGCTGGAACAAGCGCTCAGGCGCTCGTTGGGGCAAGCCCCGCAGCGCTTGAATCAGATCGTCAGCGATGGGGGCGGGCACATTGCCAAAAGTGACCAAACGGCTGACACCCAAGGTGGAGCGAATGGGCGACCAATTGCTGTGCTCGGTGTCCAAGCGAATGAACAGGTAACGGCTGAACATGGGTTCGATCACCTCGGTCAAGCGACCGCGACGCAGTTTTTCAACCGTGATCAGGGGCAACCAAGCCTCGAAACCCTGGCGCTCCAGGTTTTCCAGGGCGCGTTGTTCCTGTTTGGGTTTGGCGTGGATCGCGTACCAGAGCATGAAAGATTCAATCGTTTTGACTTAATTTTGATCATCAATTGTAAAACGGTTAAATTGGACCACCTTTGTCTAACAGGAGCGACCAGATGGCCAGCACACCCCCCGATTTCGATCCTTTGAAAATGAGCGAGCACATGAAGGATTCTGCGCAACAAATTTGGCTGGCCGGCATGGGCGCTTTTGCCAAAGCCCAGCAAGAAGGTTCAAAGGTGTTTGAGGCCTTGGTGAAAGACGGCGCCAAATTGCAAGAAACCACCCAGCAGGCCCAGGCCAAAGTGGCCGAGGCCGCGCAAAAAATGAGCGCCATGGCCAGCCAGATGGGCGAACGCGCCACGGGACAGATGGACCGCTTGGAAGGTATTTTCGAAGAGCGTGTGGCCAAAGCCCTGCAGCACATGGGCTTGCCCAGTGCCAAAGACCTGGCTGATTTGCAAGAACGCGTGGCGGCTTTGGAAGCCCAGTTGGCTGAAAAAACCCCCACGCCTGCCAAGCGCAAAGCCAACACCGATTGACATGGCGAAGAAAGCGCCACGCCGCACCGCCGAGCGGATCTTGACGGCGACGCTGCAACTTTTCAACCGCTATGGTGAGCCGAATGTGGCCACCACCTTGATCGCATCGGACATGGGCATCAGCCCTGGCAATTTGTTCTACCACTACGCCAGCAAAGAGGCTTTGGTCAATGCCTTGTTCGATGCCTACCAGCAAGAGATGCTCGGCTTGCTCCCCGCCGCCGGCGATGTGCGCGACCTGGAAGACACCTGGTTTTTCATGCACTCGCTGTTCGAATTGATTTGGCGCTATCGGTTTTTGTACCGCGACCTGAACGACCTGCTCAGCAAAAACCGCCATTTGGAATCACAGGTCAAAGACATCTTGGCGCTCAAAGAACAAGCCTTCCAACTGCTGCTGGCCAAGTTGGCTCATGCCAGCCTCATGCACCAAAACGACACCGAGCGCGCCAGCAGTGCGACGCAAATGGTGGTCATGCTGACCTGGTGGTTGAGTTATGAATATGTGCGCAATCCGCGCCACGCCATGGAAGATGGCAGTGCCGAGCATGGGGTGCTTCGAGGTGCTCAACAAGTGCTGGGCTTGTTGCTGCCTTATTTGAAGACAGCGCCGCGGGCGCAACTGCAAGCGCTGATGCAGGTGTACGCCTCTGCACCAGAGGCCAGCACTTCGGCCTAAGCCTTGGCCAAGAACCGTTCGACCATGCGCACCCAGACCGTGCCGCCCAAGGGAATCAGGTCGTCGTTGAAGTCGTAACTGGGGTTGTGCAAGGTGCAGGGACCACCGCCGTGACCCATTTCGCGGTGCTGTCCTTCGCCATTGGCGATGAAGAAATAAGCGCCTGGTTTCTCCAACAACATGTAGGAAAAATCCTCCGCGCCCATGGTGGGCTCTTGGGCCAGCACGTGCTCGGCACCCACAATGTCAGACAACACCTCGCGGGTGAATTCGGCTTCCTTGGCGTGGTTGATGGTGGGCGGGTAGTTGCGCACGAACTCGAAGTGGCACGTGGCTTCGTGGGCGGCGCTCACGTGTTCGGCGATGGTGCGCATGCGACGCTCGATCATGTCGAGCATCTCGACGGTGAAGGTGCGAACGGTGCCTTGCAATTCGCAGCTGTTGGCCACCACATTGGTGGCTTCGCCCGCATGGATCATGGTGACCGAGATGACCGCGGCATCAACCGGTTTGACGTTGCGCGAGACGATGGTTTGAAAGGCTTGCACCATTTCACAAGCGATGGGGACCGGGTCAATGCCGTTGTGCGGCAGCGCGGCATGGCAACCCTTGCCTTGGATGGTGATTTTGAATTCGTTGCTCGAGGCCATCACGGGGCCAGCACTCACGGCCAGTTGCCCGACCGCCATGCCCGGCCAGTTGTGCAGGCCAAACACCGCGTCCACTGGGAACTTCTCAAACAAGCCGTCCTTGATCATCTCGCGGGCACCGCCACCGCCCTCTTCCGCGGGTTGAAAAATCAACACCACGGTCCCGTCAAAAGGTTTGTGCTTGGCCAGGTGTTGGGCCGCTGCCAACAGCATGGCGGTGTGGCCGTCGTGGCCACAAGCGTGCATCTTGCCGACATGCTGGCTGGCGTGGGCAAAGGTGTTGGCTTCATGCACCGGCAAGGCGTCCATGTCGGCGCGCAAACCAATGCTGCGAGGGCTGTTGCCGTTTTTGATGACGCCGACCACACCGGTGGTGCCCAAGCCCCGGTGCACCTCGATGCCCCATTCGGTCAACTTGGCCGCCACCAGGTCCGAGGTCCGTTGCTCTTCAAAACACAGCTCGGGGTGGGCATGGATGTCGCGGCGCAGGGCCACCAGACTGGCGGCTTCGGTGGCGATGGAGTCGAGCAATTTCATGTGGCGCACCTCTTTTTGGCTTGAAGAATCAGTCTACCTGATCAGACATTCCCATGATCGTGAGACATGTTGAGCCCCTATTGAAAGTCGATGGCCTGGTTTTGCTCGCCATGACCGCCGATGCCGTGCAAAATGCCCCCATGACCACCACCATCTTGGGCGCCTGCCCCCACGACTGCCCCGACACCTGCTCCTTGGTCACCACCGTGCAAAACGGCGTGGCCATCAAGGTGCAAGGCAACCCGAAGCACCCGCTCACAGATGGCGTGCTGTGCACCAAGGTGTCGCGCTACACCGAGCGCACCTACCACCCCGATCGCGTGCTGCACCCCATGAAACGGGTCGGTCCCAAAGGCAGCGGTCAATTTGCACGGGTCAGCTGGGATGAAGCCTTGCGCGACATCGCCGCGCGCCTGACCCCGATTGCCGAGAAAACACCCGAACGCATCCTGCCCTACAGCTATGCGGGCACCATGGGCATGGTGCAAGGCGAGTCGATCGCCATGCGTTTTTTCAACCTGCTGGGGGCCGCACAACTGGACCGCACCATTTGCGCCAGCGCCGGCGGAGAGGCGCTGGCCCACACCTTTGGTGGCAAATTGGGCATGAAGGTGCAGCATTTCGCCGACAGCAAGTTGATCCTGATTTGGGGCAGCAACGCCATCACCAGCAGCGTGCACTTTTGGCGCATCGCCCAAGAAGCCAAACGCCAAGGGGCCAAGTTGGTCTGCATCGACCCAAGGCGCAGCGAAACGGCAGACAAATGCGATCAGCACCTGGCCCTCAAACCCGGTACCGATGCCGCGCTGGCCTTGGCCTTGATGCACGAACTCATCACCCACGATAGGCTGGACCACGACTACATTCAACGCCACACCGTGGGCTTTGAAGCCTTGCGCGCACGCGCCTTGCAATGGCCACCCGAACGGGCCGCCCAAGTGTGTGGTTTGCAAGCCGACGACATCCGTCAACTCGCCCATGACTATGCGCACATCCAGCCTGCTGCCATTCGCCTGAACTATGGCATCCAACGCGCCAAGGGCGGCGGCAATGCGGTGCGTGCTGTGTTGTGCTTGCCTGCGCTCACCGGTGCATGGCGGCATCGGGCTGGTGGTGTGGTGTTGAGCGCCTCGGGCCATGCCCTGCACAACGGCGTGGCTTTGCAGCGCCCGGACCTGTTGACCAACGCCCGCTCGCCCCTGATCAACATGAGCACGATTGGCGACGCCTTGAACACACCCGGTTTGATTGAAGCCGTGGTGGTTTACAACAGCAACCCGGTCGCCGTGGCCCCCGAATCGGCCAAGGTGGTGAAAGGTTTTGCCCGCGAGGATTTGTTCACCGTGGTGCTCGAGCATTTCATGACCGACACCGCCGACCATGCCGACTATGTGCTGCCCGCCACCACCCAACTGGAACACTGGGACATCCACAACAGTTATGGCCACACCGATGTGTTGCTGAACCGCCCGGCCATCCAACCCTTGGGCGAGGCCAAAACCAACACGCAAATTTTTCGCGAGCTCAGCCAACACATGGGCCTGCATCACCCCTTGTTGCAAGAGGACGATGAAAGCCTGTGCCGTCTCGCGCTGCAGCACCCACGCAATTTGCAAAGCGAAGACCCGGTCACTTGGGAGCGATTGCTGCAAGACGGTTTTGCGCATTGGCCGGTGGCGGACGCGCCTTTTGCCCAGGGCGGTTTTCCCACTGCTTCGGGCAAATGCGAATTGGTCAGTTCCAGCTTGGTGGCTTTGGGCCAGGACGGTGTCCCCGATCACATTCCCAATCATGAAGCACCCCATCCACAAGACCGCTATCCCTTGGCCATGATTTCACCGCCTGCGCGCAACTTTCTCAACTCGAGTTTTGTGAATGTGAAGAGCCTGCGCGACATGGAGGGCGAGCCCTTGCTGGAAATACACCCCGAAGACGCGGCGGCGCGGCAATTGACCGACGGCGAGATGGTGCGGGTGTTCAACGACCGGGGCAGTTACGAATGCAAGGCCCAGATCAGCACCCGCGCGCAACCGGGCATGGTGGTGGGCTTGGGCATTTGGTGGCGCAAGCTCGGGGCCAACGGCACCAATGTGAATGAACTCACCTCGCAGCACCTGACCGACATGGGCCGCGCGCCGGTGTTTTACGACTGCGCGGTTCAGGTCGCGGCCAAACGCTGATCGGCGATTTGGCGCAAGCCGTCGAAGATCAGGCTGTCGACCAATTCAAATTTCACCGACATGCTGGGTGCCATCTTCCAACCCGCGCCGCCAGTCATGTAACACAGCGGTTCGATGTGGCATCGCGCCCGCACATGCTGCACCATGCGCTCGATCGCGCCTGCAATCGCGAATGTGCCGCCGCTGGTGAGCGCATCGCTGGTGTTGGTTGGAAACTCACACACCTCGCCCGTGGGCACCCGCAAACCCGCCGTGCCGGACTCCAGTGCGCGCAGCATGATGCCGTGGCCAGGCAGGATGAATCCCCCTAAAAAATGGCCTTGTTCGTCGATGGCTTCCACGGTGACGGCGGTCCCAACCATGACCACCACCATCGGGCGCGGAGACTGGCCTTGGGTTTGTTGTTTCATGCGGGCCAATGCACCGATCATGGCGACCCAACGGTCTGCACCCAGGCGGGTGGGATGGTCATAACCATTGACCAAGCCCGCCTCTTCTGACCTGGGTACCACCCAACTCGGGCTCAAGTCCCACAACTCGAGTTGCTCACCCACGCGGCGGCGCAACGCGTCGCTGGCCACGATGCAGCCCAGCATGTCGGCGGGTGCGGGAATGTCTTTCCAGTCTTGCTCGGCGAGGCGATCGATGTTCTCCAAGAACACCGCACCTTGCGACAACAGATTCGCCTGTGGGCGATGGCTGTCGTACAAGGCCCATTTCAAGCGGGTGTTGCCAACATCAAGGGCGATGAACGTCATGGGGTGAATCCGCAGCCGAGGTGGGCGGGATGATACAGAGCCATGCGACTACTTGTGGCCGCGCCAAGCCTTGGCAAATTGAACCACTTCCTCGGCCACGGTTTGGCAGGCTTGCAAGGCTTCTTGGGCACCCTCGCTGGCGGGGTTTTCAAACGAGGTTTGCAACACGTTCAAGGTCGCGCCAAATGGCGTGGGCCAGCCGCGCAAGCTGTGGATGATGTCGCGCATCGAGGACAGGGTGGTGCCCATGGCTTGTGAACCATAGGCACAGACGATGCAGCCCACCGCGCGGCCGCTCAGGTAGACCCGTTCGTCTTGGTTCATGTCTTCGATGTAATCGATGGCGTTTTTCAGCAAACCCGAGATGCTGCCGTGGTAGCTGGGGGTGGACCAAATCACGCCGTCGGCGCGGCGCAATGCCGCCACCAAGGCGGCTTCAGCCGTACTGCGTTCTTGGCGACGCGGGTCATAGAGCGCCAAGTTCAAATCAGGACCCGCGAACAATTGGGTGTCGCAACCCAAATGGGCGGCATGGTCCAACGCCAGTTTCAAGGCTTGTTGGCTGGACGAGCCGTCGCGCAAGGTGCCGCCGAGGCCCACAATGAACAGTGGAGAAGTCATGGGTTCAAAACAAATGAATCGGGCATCTTCTCACAGGGCAAGCGGTGGCTTCGCTGGCCCGGGGTGATCCATCTGGGGCCGCAGCACGGGATAGCAGGCCTGCAGTGCCTGCGCGGCTTGCAACACCAAGGCATCGCCAAACATGGGGCCCACCAGTTGCACGCCCATGGGCAAGCCGTCTTTGGTGAGGCCACAGGGCAGGCTGATGGCGGGTTGCTGGCTCAGGTTGAACGGGTAGCTGAACGGTGTCCAACCCAGCATGGCTTGGGAGGTCATGGGACTGTGGCCAGCGGGCCGTGCCGGGAAAGCCGGGACCGCGGTGCTGGGCGTCAAGATCAGGTCAAAGCGCTGCATGAATTGGCGCAGGTGCGAGCCCAGCAACCCACGCCGTTGGTTCAGGGTGTGTATCGCATTGGCATCCAACTGTGCGCCCCGTTCGGCTTGCGCCTTGAAATCGGGATCGGTCAGCGCCTGTTGTGCCGGGCTGAGCGTGCGCCACACCTGGTAAGCCCCGGCAAACCACAAACCGGTGGTGATGTCCAAGGGGTCTTCGGTCAAAGGGTCGACTTGCTCGACATGCGCACCCATCGCTTGCAGGTGCTCGGCGGCTTGGGCCGTGGCTGCTGCCACCTCGGGGTGGACATGCTGGGCATAGCCCAGCGTGGGTGAATACGCCACCCGCAAGCCATGCACACCGCGCTTCAGACCCACCAAATGGTCCACACCATCAAAAGGCAGCGAGGTCCAATCGCGGGCATCGGGCTGGCTGATGGTGTTCATCATCAGCGCCACATCTTCGACGGTCATGGCGTGCGGGCCCAAATGGGCTACCGAACCAAACGGCGACAAGGGGTAAGCGGGCACCCGGCCAAAGCTGGGCTTGAACCCGACGTTGCCGCAAAAAGCCGCCGGAATGCGCACACTGCCCGCGCCGTCGGTGCCGATCGCCAGGGGCCCAAGACCCGCGGTGACGGCGGCAGCGGCACCCCCCGAAGAGCCGCCCGGGGTGTGGTCGGTGTGCCAAGGGTTGCGGCTGATGCCGGTCAACAGCGAATTGGTTTCGCCTTTGCAGCCAAATTCGGGCGTGGTGGTTTTGCCCAACAGCACCGCCCCCGATTCACGCAAACGCGCCGTGACGGGCGCGTCCACTTCCCATGGTTGGTCGGGGTCGACAGTGTGGCTGCCACGCAAGGTGGGCCAACCGCGCGTGAGGATCAGGTCCTTGATCGACACTGGCACGCCATCCAAGGGCAGCAC
>JACCDM010567009.1_pt1 | contig 11253 bp, 10 predicted proteins | sample 7445851 | NCBI WGS metagenome assembly JACCDM01 (sample SAMN15323438, study PRJNA562643) | freshwater metagenome | isolation source: river surface water | place: USA:Blue River Watershed | collected 2017-08-16
GGGAAACTCTGGTGGACCTTTGATTGATGCAAAGGGGCGAGTAATTGGTGTGAATTCTGCAATCGCAACCAACACTTCCAACAAAGAAGAAGCTGGATCAATTGGATTAGGTTTTGCAATTCCTATCAATCTTGTAGCACGCATTGCCCAAGAAATAATTGATACAGGCAAAGCAACTATTCCAGTGATGGGTGTGGAACTAGCAATTCAATCTCAAATTGAAGGTGCGGTTGTTGAAGATGTCACGGCCGGAGGACCTGCCGAGAAGGCTGGAATTAGAAAAGGCGACATCATTGTTAAAGCGAATGGTCGAATTATCAAAAGCGATGCCGAATTGGTGATTGTGATTCGGTCTAAGAATCCTGGTGATGTAGTCGAAGTTGAAACCGATTCCGGTAAGACTTTCAAGATCACGCTCACATCCCGCTAGCCAATACAGAAAGTCGAATTAGGCTAAAGCCATGTTGTTCGATATTGGGTTTGGTGAATTTTTCATCCTTGCCGTGCTTGGATTGATAGTTGTCGGGCCAGAAAGACTTCCAAGCTATGCAGCACAAGCTGCAAAGTTCATGCGACAACTGCGAGGTCAAGTCCAAGATGCTAGAACCGCAATCACAGAAGCGGCTGCAATCGATCCGGATACTTTGCGAGACATTAAAGATTTAGATCCAAGAAAAATTCTCAGTGGCGAAGAAACTCAAACCAAGCAGTCCAAAGACTCATTGGTCAATCCAGACACCACCTGATTATTTCTTTTGCGATTTCAATTCTGGTTTTGCTTCAAGACCAGCTAAACCATTCCAAGCCAGGTTCACTAAATGTGATGCAACTTCTTCCTTTGAAGGCTTACGAGTCTCCACCCACCATTGCCCAGTTAATGCAACCATGCCCACCAAACTCTGCGCATAGAGTGGTGCAAACTTTGAATTTAGTTTTCGACGACGAAATTCCGATGCCAATAAATGTTGCACGCGCATTGCGATGTCAGTGATCAAACTAGAAAAAGATCCGCTAACCATTCCCATAGGGGAGTCGCGCACCAAAATTTGAAAGCCTTCAGTGTTTTGTTCAATGTAGGTTAGAAAACCCACGGCGGCTTGTTCGAGCATGATGCGCGGGTGTGACCCATCAAGAGCTTTTTCAATTGTATGAAGTAGGGCAGCGATTTCCCGGTCAACTATTACTGCGTAAAGAGATTCCTTCGCGCCGTAACTTTTTCCTTCGACTTCTATTCCACCAAAGTGTTCATAGATCACTGGTTTAGAAACTTCTGCTTGCGCCGCAATTTCTTCGATGGTTACTGCTTCATATCCGCGTGATGCAAAGAGCGCTTTGCCCACATGAATGAGCTGTTCTCGACGTTCAAGAGCGGTCATTCGTTTGCGGGTGGTCTGCGGTTCGACTGGCTGAATCCGGGTAGGGCGAGCGGAGCCGTCAGCCACTTCTAGCCGTGTGACGTTGTCTGCCATAGCCCACCTATCAATTTCTCGCGACCAATTATTCACGCTAACCTACGCCCTCGTAGGCAGGCAAGTGGTTGCCTACGGCGGGTGCGTGTTCAATACGCCCCTGTTAGTGCGCAAGTGCTAACTAATCCCTGTTGGTGTAGCGGCAGCACAACGCCCTTTGGAGGCGTTTGGCGAGGTTCGAATCCTCGACGGGGAGCATTCCCATTAAAAGTCTCTCAGGCTAGGGTTTGCCCTGTCCTTGGGAGGAAATTCGTGTCAACCCCGTCACTCGTGCTGGTTCTAGCCGCCGGTGAAGGAACGCGAATGCGATCCAAACTTCCCAAAGTTCTTCACCCAATTCTTGGCCGGCCAATCTTGGGCCATGTAATCAATGCAGCTTGGCAATTGGAGCCGAACAAAATTTTGGTCGTTACCGGCAGTGGCCGCGAACAAGTTGAAACTTGGCTTTCTGAAAATCAACCAGCCGTTTTGAAAGTTGAACAAACTCCACGAAACGGAACTGGACATGCAGTTCGAATTGCGCTTGCAAGTCAAAGCGCAAAATCTGATTCAGACCATGTAATGGTTTTGTATGGAGATACACCGCTTCTCACCGGTGCAGCGCTTCGCGTTTTGTGGCAGGCGCACATCGACTCAAATGCAGCGGCCACAATCTTGACTGCGAAAGTAGCTGACGCATTTGGATACGGCCGAATCATTCGCGATAAATCTTCAGCGGTAGTTGGCATCGTTGAAGAAAAGGATGCCACCGATGAGCAAAAGACCATCACCGAAATTAACTCCGGAATTTATGTTTTCAATCGCAAGCTACTTGAAGAGGCATTAGGCAAAATCAATACCAACAATGCCCAAGGCGAGGAATACCTAACCGATGTCATCAAGATTCTCCATGAAGCAGGAAAGTCAGTTATCGGAGTGGCCGTCGCAGATCAAAGTGAAATTCTTGGAATCAATGATCGCAAACAATTGGCGGCCTGCACAGAAATTTTGCGAGATCGAATCAACGAAGTTTGGATGCGCGAGGGTGTAACCATTGTTGATCCTGCAACAACTTGGATTGAATCAGATGTGGTGATTGCGCGGGATGTAGTGATTGAGCCATCAACATACTTGCAAGGTAAAACTGCAATTGGTGAAGATGCCCACATTGGACCTGATGTAACTTTGATTGACTGCACGGTTGATGAAGGTGCGACCATTACCCGCACATACGCAAACGATGCCCACATCGGAGTTCGCGCCCAGGTAGGTCCATTTAGTTATTTGCGCCCTGGAAGTGAATTGCACAAATCGGCCAAAGTCGGTGCTTACGTTGAAGTTAAAAACGCAATCATTGGCGCGGGTTCAAAAGTTCCACACCTTTCATATGTTGGTGATGCAACTATTGGTGAAGGTTCAAACATAGGTGCGGCCACAATTTTCGTTAATTATGACGGGGTTAAAAAACATCACACAGTGGTAGGTGATGCGGTTCGAATTGGTTCGGACACCATGTTGGTCGCTCCAGTAAATGTTGGCGACGGCGCTTACACCGCAGCTGGAAGTGTGATTACCGAAGATGTGCCTGCTGGCTCGATGGCAGTGGGTCGGGCAAAACAACGAAACATTCTTGGCTGGGTTCGGATGAAGCGCGCAGGTTCAACCTCCGACATCGCAGCAACAAAAGCAAACGAAAAAACCGAAACGGAGAAACAGTGACTGGAATCCAAGCATCACCTAGCAAGAAGTTAATGCTGTTCGCAGGACGTTCACATCCTGCGCTTGCTCAAGATGTTGCAAACGCTTTGAAAACTGAGGTAGTTCCAACCACTGCTTACGATTTTGCTAACGGTGAAATCTTTGTTCGCTTCGAAGAGTCAGTACGCGGTTGCGATGCATTCGTGATCCAAACCCATAGTGAACCAATTAATAAATGGATCATGGAACAACTCATTATGGTTGATGCACTTAAGCGAGCTTCGGCAAAACGCATCACCGTGATTGCACCGTTTTTGGGTTATGCGCGCCAAGACAAAAAACACCGCGGTCGCGAACCTATTACTTCTCGTCTGCTGGCAGATCTTTTCAAACAAGCTGGTGCAGATCGCTTGATGGTAGTTGACCTTCACACTGCTCAGATTCAAGGTTTCTTCGACGGACCAGTTGATCACTTGTTTGCCTTGCCTTTGATGGCTGGCCATATTAAAAACACTGTCGACACCTCAAAAGTAACAGTGGTTTCACCAGACGCAGGTCGAGTTCGTGTTGCCGAAAAATGGACCGACATTCTCGGTGCACCTCTGGCAATCATTCACAAACGTCGCGATCCAGATGTGCCAAACCAAGTCAAGATGTTTGAAGTAGTTGGTGAAGTTGATGGCCGAATCTGCGTAATCGTGGATGACATGATCGACACTGGTGGCACAATCGCCAAAGCTGCCGAGACACTGTTTGAAGCAGGCGCTAGTGAAGTTATCGTTGCGGCAACGCACGGAATCTTTTCTGACCCAGCAAAGCAGCGGTTGAGCGAATCCAAGATCTCAAAGGTTTTGGTCACTGACACTTTGCCAATTCCAGAAGACCGCAAGTTCGATAAGTTAGAAATCTTGTCGATTGCACCATTGATCGCAACCGCCATCAATGAGGTCTTCACTGAAGGCTCAGTTACCTCGCTTTTCGATAACTAGACCCCACCTAAAAGCCGCTTTTGGGGGTTTGGCATACTTCGCCTGTTCCACGGCGAGGGTTTTAGACCGTCATCGACGAAGGACTGTCAGTGTCCACGCCATGGTGCGCAAAACCCGAGTATTTCAGGAGCATGACCGTGCCAAAGGTATCAATCGAAGCGAGCCTACGAAGCGACTTCGGTAAAGGTGCTGCCCGTCGCCTACGTCGCGAAGGCAAAATCCCTGCAGTCGTTTACGGTCAAGGTGCCGAACTTCTACACGTTGCAGTAGACGCAAAAGAAATCGCACTAATCCTTCGTGATGTTAAAAACATCATTGAACTAACCGGTGCAGGTAAAGGCCAAGTTGTAGCGCCTCGCGATATTCAACGCGACCCAGTAACTCAAAATCTAGAACATGTTGATTTTGTTGTACTAAGCGCTCAAGACGCAGCAGCTCGCTCGAAATAAGTTTTAAGGAATTACCGCGTCTCATTAAATTGAGGCGCGGTTTTTTCATAGGTTTTTCAAAAAGGGAAAGGGATAGAGATGTCTGACGATGTATGGCTTGTCGTTGGTCTTGGTAATCCTGGTCCTGAGTACGCAAAAACTCGACATAACATTGGAGCAATCGCACTAGAGGTTTGGGCAAACCGATTAGGTTTGAAATTTACCCGACACAAAAAAGCTCAGGCGTTTGTCGCTGAAGGTCGCTTTGAAAGTGACAGAGTAATTTTGGTTTTTCCGCAGACATACATGAATCAATCTGGCGCGGCAGTCAAAGCGTTAATGAACTTTTACAAAATTGAAGCCGACAAATTAATCGTGTTGCACGATGAACTTGATATTGATTTTTCAAGCATCCGAATGAAGCTTGGCGGAGGAGACAACGGCCACAACGGTTTGCGGAGCATCAGATCAGCAATTGGTAGTGGAGACTGGTTACGCATTCGTTTAGGAATTGGTAGACCACCGGGTCAAATGGATCCAGCCGCATATGTTCTTAAACCATTTGCAAGTGGTGAAAACAAAGAACTTGCAGTTTTTAATGAAGAAGTTTGTGATGCAGTAGAAACACTTATTTCAAAAGGTCTAGCAGAAGCGCAGAATAGGTATAACAAATGAACGATCATGAATTGGCACTTGAGATTGCAACTCGCGCTGGCGAAATTGTGATGGATATAAGAAAAGCTGCGAATATCGACACTTCTGACAATGAAGCTGCAAAAGCACTAGCGGTTAAGGCTGATTTAACTTCAAATGATTACTTACTAGAACAACTTGCTATTCACCGGCCAGAAGATGCGGTGCTTTCTGAAGAATCTGCGGATTCAGACAATCGTTTATCGGCAGATCGGGTTTGGATTATCGATCCAGTGGATGGTACTTATGAATACGCACGTTCACTTCCAGAGTGCGCAATTCATGTGGCGCTTTGGAGCAGCTCACAAAACAAATTGATTGCCGGAGCTGTAGTTCTACCCGAACATAAATTTGCTTGGACAACCAAAGAAGTAAAACCAGTAACGGTTCGTGAAGGTGGCGCAAGGCCATTTGTAATCATTGCATCGCCGCGTGAAAGTAAAGAGTTGCTCGCGATGCTTACGCAAGGATTGTTACCCAAAGTTGAAGCTCTTGGTTACACCGGAGTTGAGATTGATAACTGCGGTTCTGTCGGTGGCAAGGTTGATCGGGTTCTCACCGGACGGGCTGATCTTTATGTAAGTAGTGCTGGATTTAACGAATGGGATTCAGCCGCCCCAACTGCAATCGGTCTTCATCAAGGGCTCGTGATTACAGACATGGAAGGTCGCGATTTGGTGTTTAACCAAATGCCACCTAAGACTGCGTCCTATGTGGCAACTTGGCCGCATCATCAAGCAATGGTTTTGTCAGTTTTAAAGAATCGGTAGGAAAAATGGAAAAGAGTTTGTCGGGACTCCTGACAAGTTTAAATTCCATACCCTCTTGGCAGGATGCAACAAAACAAATCCTGAAACTTTCGCAAGGTGAAGTTTCTGGTCCGCGAGCAATCCGTTCAGCTTTAGTTGCTGACTTAGCAAAAACCCGGACCGTACTAGCAATAACTGCGACTAGTCGTGAAGCTGAGGAATTAACTTCAGAGCTTTCATCTTTTCTCGACAAAGAATCTGTTGCGGAATTTGTTCCTTGGGAAACTTTGCCGCACGAAAGACTTTCACCCTCTACCGATGTGATTGGAAGACGGCTCTCTGTGCTTCGCCGATTGGTTCATGCCAAGCCGGATAAACAACCTGAAATTAAAGTTTTAGTTGCCTCAATTCGCGCAGTAATCCAACCTTTGATTAAAGGGGTGGCAGATATTGAACCGGTCGTGGTTAAGCGTGGCGATGAAACTGAGATTTCTAAACTTGCAGAAAAACTTTTTAATGCGGGATATCAAAAAGTTGATCTGGTCGAACGACGCGGTGAGTATGCGGTTCGCGGTGGGTTAGTTGATGTATTTCCACCTGCTGAAGAGCATCCCATCCGAATTGAATTTTTTGGTGACGAAGTTGAAGAAGTTAGATATTTCGCAGTAATTGATCAGCGTTCATTGGGTGCGGCCGACAATGGATTATTTGCACCACCTTGTAGAGAGTTGCTCATTACCGACAGTGTTAAAACACGCGCCACAAAGTTGACACAACTTCATCCAGAACTTGCGGAAGTTTTTGAAAAAGTTTCACAAGGTATTTATGTTGAAGGGATTGAGTCCCTCAGCCCGGTTTTGGCAGAAGGCTTAGAAACTTTAATTGATTTACTACCAAACGACTCATTGATTATTGGTTGTGATCCTGAACGAATTCGAACCCGCACTCATGATTTGGTGGCTACCAGCCAAGAATTTCTTGAAGCCTCTTGGCTAAATGCAGCGGCTGGAAATAAAACTCCAATCGATCTTGGTGAAACAAGTTATCGAGATCTCACCCAGCTTCGCGAAGTTGCCGCTGGCCGAAAAATCAATTGGTGGGGTATATCGCCTTTCAGCGCAGATGAAGAAATTTCAGATGTCATAAATCTCGACATTGCGATCGCGCCAAACTACCGTGGCAATTACGAATTACTAGTTTCGGATATTCAAAGCTATTTGGCTAATAAAGTTCCAGTTCTGATTTCGACTCAAGGTCATGGTTCTGCCAAGCGAATGGTCGAAGCCCTTGGTTCAAATGATGTGATTGCCCGAATTGTTGAAGACACTAAAGAACTAAGTACCTCAATCGTTCAAGTGGTGCAAGCGAATCAGATTCACGGTTTTATTGCGCCAGATTTTGTATTGTTAACTGAAGAAGATATTTCGGGACAACATGGATCGATGCGTGATGTCGTCAAAATGCCATCTCGCCGAAAACGGTCAATCGATCCATTAACTTTAAAAGTTGGCGATTTCATTGTTCACGAGCAACATGGTGTGGGTCGATACCGCGCAATGGAACAACGCACAATTGGAAATGCCACCCGCGAATATCTGGTGCTGGAATATTCACCTTCTAAAAAGGGTGGCCCTGTAGATGTTCTATACGTACCTACCGAGCAACTGGATCTCATTACCAAATATGTTGGCGGCGAGACTCCAACCTTGCATCGCCTGGGCGGTTCTGATTGGGCACTAGCAAAAACCCGAGCCCGCAAAGCTGTTCGGCAAATTGCACATGAATTAATCAAACTTTATGCAGCGCGGAATGCGGCGGTGGGTTATGCCTTCTCGCCAGACACTGTTTGGCAAAAAGAACTAGAAGATGCGTTTGCCTACAACGAGACTCCAGATCAATTAACTGTGATTGAAGAAGTGAAGCGGGACATGGAAAGAACTGTCCCAATGGATCGAGTTGTTTGTGGCGATGTTGGTTATGGCAAAACAGAAATCGCAGTTCGAGCTGCATTTAAGGCCGTGCAAGATGGCAAGCAAGTTGCAATCTTGGTGCCAACAACTTTGCTTGTTCAACAGCACTTCAACACATTCAAAGATAGATATGCTCAGTTTCCAATCAAATTAGCCGCACTTTCTAGATTCCAAACTGATGCGGAAGCCAAAAAAGTATTAGCCGATATGACTTCGGGTGCGGTTGATATTGTGATTGGAACTCACCGACTATTTAGCAAAGATGTTAAATTTAAAGATCTTGGCTTGGTAATTGTTGATGAAGAGCAGCGGTTTGGTGTCGAGCACAAAGAACATCTGAAAGCGATTCGAACTAACGTTGATGTCCTAACAATGTCTGCAACTCCAATTCCTCGAACTCTAGAGATGAGTTTGACTGGGATTCGAGAGATGTCCACAATCACGACTCCGCCAGAACAGCGCCACCCAATCCTTACTTTTGTAGGCCAATACGACAATAAACAAGTAGCCGCAGCCATTCGCCGTGAACTCTTGCGCGACGGCCAAGTTTTTTATGTGCACAATCGAGTAAACAGTATTCAACAAACGGCAACGAAACTTCAAGAGCTCGTTCCAGAAGCCCGAATTGCTATTGCACATGGTCAAATGAATGAACATCAGCTCGAACAAATCATTATCGATTTTTGGGAAAAGAAATTTGACGTTTTAGTCTCAACAACAATTGTTGAAAGTGGACTTGATATTCCAAACGCAAACACTTTGATTATTGAAAGAGCCGATGCATTTGGGTTGTCTCAGCTTCACCAATTGCGAGGCCGCGTCGGTCGTGGTCGTGAACGTGCATATGCCTACTTTTTATACCCACCAGATAAACCGTTAACCGAAACAGCGCATGAACGCTTAACCACGATTGCGCAACACACTGATTTGGGTAGCGGTATTCAAGTTGCTATGAAAGATCTTGAAATTCGTGGTGCGGGAAATCTTCTTGGTGGTGAGCAAAGCGGTCATATCGCGGATGTTGGTTTTGATTTGTATGTGCGTCTAGTTGGTGAAGCGCTTGCCGAATACAAAGGTGAAACCGGCCAATCAGATGACGAGATGCGGCTTGAACTACCGGTCAATGCCTACTTGCCACATGATTATGTGCCAGCTGAGCGCTTACGCCTAGAAATGTACAAACGCATTGCCGCCTGCCAGTCCGAATCTGACATCGCAGAAGTTGAGGCTGAAATGGCCGATCGCTACGGCCCATTGCCCGAACCAGTGCAGATGCTTTTGAAGGTGGCAGGCCTTCGGCAGGTAGCGAAAGCCGCTGGCCTTCGTGAAGTTATCGCAGGTCCTTCTAGTGTGAGATTTGCAAACATAGTCCTGCCTGAGAGCAAACAATTAAGGATTTCTAGACTTTACCCACGTACACTCATCAAGTCGGCCTCGGAATCTATTTCGGTGCCAAGACCTGGCAATCAAACTGATGCTGAGTTACTTGATTGGGTAAACGGAGTGATTACCGCATTTACCGCAAGTATTGTGTAGGAGATATTGTGAAGAAGTTTCTAGTTGCGCTGGTCGTTTTGTTGAGCCTATCTGCATGCGCTCAAGTTCAAAATGCTGGCGCTGCCGCAATCGTTGAAGGCAAAGAAATTTCAGTATCAACTATCGGTCAGCAATACACCGAAGTTATTTCTAATCTAGATGGTGGATTAAAGCCTGGCACTGACAAAGAGATCCACAAGTCACTTGTGTCTGCATTTGTACTTGATGAGTTAGTAACTTTGGCAGCGACAGAACTTGGAGTAGCCGCAACCGATGCAGATATCCAAGTAACAAGGCGCAACTACCAATCAATGTTTGGTGGCAAGAAAGCTTTTATTAAAACGGCTGCAGAGAATGCGATACCAGTATCAGGTATCGATTCAAATATCAGAACCACTATTAATTTCGAAAATATCGGCAAGTCGCTTGATCCAGATGGAAACCCTGACAGCCAATCGGCTGCTGCAGTTGATTTTCTCTTGGAATATGGAAAACTTGTAGATATCGAAGTTAATCCGCGCTTTGGAACTTTTGCACTCGAAAAATTTGGTTTAGTTAATGTGCAAAGTGATTCCACAATCACAGGCAAGCAACTAAAGCTCGCGTTAATGCCGAAATAGCCATGGCAAACGAAGGTCTGATTCATTTACGCGAAGTAATGAATCAATTGCGCAGTCCAGGTGGTTGTCCCTGGGATGCGGAGCAAACTCATGAATCTCTAATTAAATATTTAATTGAGGAAACTTACGAAACCATTGATGCGATTGATTCAAAAGACCGCGACCACCTTGTTGAAGAACTAGGCGACTTGCTACTGCAGGTTTTCTTCCACGCCAGAATTGGTGAAGAAAGACAAGAATCACCTTTTGACATTGACGATGTTGCAAATGCGATAAGTGAAAAGCTTATCCGTCGACATCCGCATGTTTTCCCTGATGAAAACGGGCAAGTGGTTGATGCCCCGGATGCCGAAAGTGTTGAACAAAATTGGCAGGCATTGAAGAATGCTGAAAAATCGCGACAAAGTGTGACTGACGGGGTGCCGGTTTCAATGCCTCCGCTCACACAAATTTCTAAGCTGGTTACAAGGCTGAAAAATGACAATCAGTTACCGCCAATTGCACCCCAAATGTCGGCAAAGGCGCAAAAACTCGGGCTGAGCCCTGAAGAATCCGCAGAATTAATTTTGGCCCTGATCGTCCAAATGCAGTTGGCCGGAACAGACGTTGAAAGTCAGCTCCGCAAGACCACTGGTGACTTCCGCTCTCGCATTCAGGCGCAAGAGGCCGACCGCTAAACTCCGCCCGTCCCCAAAACTTATGAATTGGAGCCTGACGTGGCCACGATTGAAGATGTATACGCCCGCGAAATTCTTGACTCACGCGGAAATCCGACTGTTGAAGTTGAAGTAATCCTCGACGATTTCACAATCGCCCGTGCAGCTGTGCCATCTGGCGCATCTACCGGTGCTTTTGAAGCAAATGAACGCCGCGATGGTGGAGACCGTTACTTAGGTAAAGGTGTGCAGGATGCTGTAGCTGCGGTCATTGAAGAGATTGCCCACGAAGTTCACGGTTTTCCAGCTGACGATCAGCGCCTAATTGACCAGACCATGATTGACCTTGATGGCACACCAAACAAGTCACGCCTTGGTGCAAACGCAATTCTTGGTGTTTCACTTGCCGTTGCAAAAGCAGCAGCTGACAGCGCTGGCTTGGCATTGTTTCGCTACGTAGGTGGAC
>JACCDM011041574.1_pt1 | contig 11248 bp, 7 predicted proteins | sample 7445851 | NCBI WGS metagenome assembly JACCDM01 (sample SAMN15323438, study PRJNA562643) | freshwater metagenome | isolation source: river surface water | place: USA:Blue River Watershed | collected 2017-08-16
AGATTTTTCTCCAGCTTCTGGATCTTTTGCTCCCGTCATTGTAGCCATTATTGATAGCGGTACAGAGACTGATCATCCCGATTTGACTACTCGTTTGTGGACCAACAAAGGTGAAATTGCAGGCAATGGAATTGATGATGACAAGAATGGTTACATCGATGATATTCACGGTTGGAGCTTCTTGGGAGGCAAGAATGGTGATGTTGAAAAAGACAACATGGAATTTATTCGCGTGTACAAAATGTACAAGGGTATGTTTCCAGATGGAAAATCAATCAAAGGAAAAGAAAAGGAATTTAAGTACTACCAAAAGCTTGAAGCTGACTTCCAATCTCGTTTGACCAACGCGCAAAACGATGTAAAGGAATTTGAGGCATTTTCTAAAATGTATGCTTCAGCCAAGAACTTCTTCAAAAAAGAAATTGGTGACAACTACACCAAAGAAGAGGTAATGGGCTTTCAAAATGAGAATGATTCGCTTCCCATATACAAGCAGTTGATTGTTGTTGGGATTGAAAACAACTTTGATGCAGTATTGCCACAGTGGGGCGATCAAGTAAAATCAGCCTTGGAATTTGGCTACAACTTAAATTTTGATCCTCGTTCTATTGTAGGTGACAATTATGCTGATATCAATGAGATGAATTACGGTAACAACCACATCGATGGTCCTGCTGGAGAGCACGGAACGCACGTTGCGGGTATCGTAGGTGCATCTCGTGACGGAAAAGGAATGGATGGTATTTGTCCCAACGCAGAGCTGATGATTATCCGTTGTGTGCCAGATGGTGACGAGCGCGACAAAGACGTTGCTAATGCGATTATCTATGCGGTAAACAATGGTGCCAAGGTGATCAACATGAGTTTTGGTAAAGCTTATTCGCCTTTCAAAGCACGCGTGGATGAAGCTGTTAAATATGCAGAGTCTAAAGGTGTATTATTGGTGCATGCTGCTGGTAATGATAACAAAAATGTAGATGTTAAGGATAATTTCCCAACAGCTAAATATTTGTCAGGAGGCGAGTGTTCAACTTGGTTGGAGATTGGTGCGAGTGATAGAAATCCAGAAAGCTTAAAGGCAAGCTTCAGTAATTATGGTCGAAACACAGTTGATGTTTTTGCCCCAGGTGTAGATATCTACTCAACAGTACCTGGTAAAAAATATGAAGCAATGAGCGGAACCTCAATGGCTTCTCCTGTTACTGCCGGCGTTGCAGCTGCTATTTGGTCTTATTATCCTCAATTGACCGCGTCTGAAGTAAGAAGTTTGATTTTAGAATCAGCAGTAGATTATAGCCGTCAACAAATGCCATTGGACGAGAATCGTCCACGCACTTGGAAAGAAAAGATTTTCTTTGGCAACATGCCACGCACATACTCTGTGGGTTGGGTTGCAATCGATGATGATGGAAAGAAATTTGAAGACCTATTGAAAGTAGGAGACAACTGGAGTAAGTCAGCGATGCCTGTTCAATTTAAAGTGGCTCAAGAAATCAATGCGGATTGGTCTGCTTCGTTGGGTGTGACTTTTATGAAGTTAAATGCCTCTGTGCAAAACAACCAAATCACGGATGTGGTAACCAACTTAAATGCATACGATTTAAATACACAATACAATTTGATCAACGGCAAAAAAATCAATGTGCATACCATTCAAGGATTGGGATTCACATCAAAGTCTGCTGGTCAAATCAAAGACTATTGGACGGTTCAAACAGGTTTGGGAGTTAATTTCATGATGAATCGTACTTGGTCTGTTAGTGCGCAATCACAAGCCAAATTTGGCCTGAAAGACATGGATGGTGGATCTAGCTATTTGCAACACAGTCTCTCTTTGAATTACACATTAGATGGCTGGAATACTTTTGGAAGATATTCAAGAACAGGTTCTGTCGTGAATTTGTACAAGGCTTTGGACTTGGCCGAAAAACGTTACGGTAAGTAATGTTATGATTCGTTCCTACCAAGGAAAAAAAGTTTCAAAAGGTGATTCTATACCGGTGAACGATGCACTGGTGGTAGAATCACCTTTTGCCATTTATATCAATGGCGATCCGCTAACTGTAACCATGCAAACGCCCGGACATGAATTGTATTTGGGGTTGGGTTTATTGATTACAGAAGGAATCGTATCAAGAAGAAATGTCCACATACCATACCGATTTGACGAGCAATCTGTTGATCCGACCATTCACTTTGAAATTTCTAATCCGGCTTCAATTTCCAATAAGCGATCACTATTGAGTGTCTCTTCATGCGGAATCTGTGGCAAAACTTCATTTGAAACACCAACAGGCAATGCCCTGAGTCCTTTGAAAAAAGAATGGAAATTGGATAAGATGTTTGAGGAGATGAGAAGTTTGCAAAGTGATTTTGAAAAAAGTGGTGGATTGCATGCCGCTGCGCTTTTTGATGATGCGCAAAATTTAATCAGTTGCTTCGAGGACATTGGTCGCCACAACGCTGTTGACAAATGTGTCGGCCATTATTATCTCAATCATTCTGAAAATGCCCCAGCAATAATTCTGGTAAGTGGTCGTATTTCATATGAAATCATAGCCAAATGTTTCATGGCCAAGATTCCAGCTATAGCTGCAGTATCGGCTCCAAGTTCATTGGCCGTTGATTACGCCAAGGAATGGGGCATTCAGTTGTTTGGTTTTTGTAGAGAGAATAGATATACCCAATATGCATAAATCACTTCTTCTTTTCGTTGTATTGATAATTTTCAATTCCATGACCTCCAGGGCACAAGCGGGAAAGGACTCTATCGCCTATGAGAATTTGGTTTTTGAAGGCGCGGGGATTCGCGGATTGGCTTATTGTGGGGCTTTGATGGAAATGGATGATCGTCATCTACTTCAAAACATACAACGAGTTGCTGGAACTTCTTCAGGAGCAATTACGGCTGCGCTTCTTGCCGTAGGATATTCTCCACAAGAAATATTTGAATTGATTGGCAATACCAATTTTGCCAAATTCAATGATGGTGGTGGTTTTTTCATTGGGGGAACACTCCGATTATTTCGACGAATGGGCTATTACAAAGGACAGAAATTCACCAAGTGGATGGAGAAATGTATTGCAGCCAAAGTGGGACATGCTGATATTACATTTTTGCAATTGCATCAATTGCATCTCAAGTCTAATCAGTACAAAGAGCTTATCGTCACCGCAACTTGCATGAATCATCAAAAGGCAGAGTATTTCAGTTTTCTAAATTATCCCAACATGCGAATTGTGGATGCTGTCCGTGCCTCCATGGCTGTGCCCTTGTATTTTGAACCTCTGGTTATCAATGACAACGGGGGAGTGTTGGATGTAAAAAATTACGAGGACAAAGATCACGTGCTTTTGGATGGTGGATTTCTTTCCAATTTTCCAATCTGGGTTTTTGATGACTCCACGCAATTTGACTGTTCTTCCAACCAAACCATCGGTTTCAGAATTGATAGTGATTATCAAATACAAGTAGATCGTACCAAAACCAAATTGCCCCTGTATTACAGTGTGCACGGTACAGTTGATTTAGTTGGTTCAGTTTATTACATCATGAAAGAAAATCTCAATCGCTTTATTCTCACGCCTTACGATTGGAAAAGAACTGTCAGTATCAGTGATTGCAACATCGGCCCCAAAGTAAAACGCCTCTCCCCAGAGGAAAAGGCGTTGTTTATCAAAGCGGGTAGAGAAGGACTTCGTCGCTATCTGGACGAACCTGGATTTCAATGACGGATGATCAAAGGCTGAACTCGATCCAATTGTTTGATAAAATACCAACCATTTGGAAAATCTGAAGTAGGAATTATCATCTGATTGGTTTGCTCCTTTGACTTCCACACGATACGACCCATCGCATCTAAGATTTCAATATCATTTCCGTTTGCATCAATTGCAACAAACTCATCCGCTGGTTGAGGATAAACTTTGAAAGCGTTTGAAGCCACTTCATCAATCGAAGTGCTTAACATCGAGAAAACGCCATCATCAATCCAAGATGAACCACACTCATTTTTAGCAACAACTTTCCAGTAGTGGATACCAGTTTGGGCCATAGGAATACTCAAGCTCGTTAAAGATGTTGTTTGGGTGATTACATTTTGGTCAAATGTAGGGTCCGTGGCAATGGTAATCTCATATTCAATGGCATCCGCGGAAGGTGTCCAAGAAAAGCCGACAGGATTGAATCCAATAACTTCAGTATTCCATGGAGAAACAATAGAAGGAGCCATTGGCGCTGATCCTGAACCAACTTCAATGACCAATTCAATGGTGTAAGATTGACCATTGGGCGCAATCAAATCCATCGCAACACGATGTTTTCCCACAGGGGCGTTACTCTGAACTGAAAAATGGAAATCAAAAGATCCGCTGGTTTCCAAAGTCATAGGACCTTCCATCAATAACCAATTGGGGTTGTTAAGTGATACTTGTAATGGGAAATACAAATTGGAGTTGATTTCCAAGGTTGCCTCAAAACTTCCGTTTAAGCAAACATTATAAAGAGATTGATTCCATTGCAAGAATGTAGGACGGGTAATGAAAAAACCATCATACATGCTTGTTGCCAAATTGATTCCACTGGGCAAATATTGATAATTGCTCCATGTTCCAGAGAACTGAACAAAGTCATTCATTGGAACCAAATCAAAGAAAGCCACTTCATTCAAAACACCTTCAGCAGTTTGAATGGCATCCAAAACTCGAACACCACTTCTGTAATTGCTTTCAAATGCAAATTGATCCACCATATACAAATTGTGATCAATGGAGGTGTTCTGTGATTCATGGAAACCCATGTATCCAATATTGTCCAAATCGTTCAGATCAAACAAATGCGTTCGGGTGTTATTCCCAAAATTCATCTCGTCCAATTCATCATTCACCAAGAAATATCGTTTGTCTTTGGTAAACCAACCTTGGTGAACATATCCTGTTTCATTGTACAAGTAGGAATCCAACAATTGAATATCGTTGGTAGATGTGGCATTGACGATGTATAAGCCTGTATAACCATTGCAAAGCACAATAATTAAATCCCCTTGATGATTGGCATCGGGGCCTGTGTATGTTGTAATAAAACCATCATGCGTGTATCCTGAATCCGCATAACCTCCAACAAAAACTGGATTCAAAGGATCAGAGATATTCAAAAGATGCGGACCGCCGCTAAAAGTGTTGGTACCCATCGCGCAGAGTATACCCGAAACTGGATCAATATTCAAGGTATGACAATGACCAAATCCGGCATAATGCGCATCCTCATTGAAAATCACAGGAATATTGGTCAATGTATCCAATTGCAATAGGTTCATCACCTGCATCCCATGGTTGCTAGATTCACTAACAACAAAAACGTAATCTTGAAAAGTCTCTAAATCTCTCCATAAACTGGAAACATCATGGGCGGGCAAAAGTCCCAAATACACCGGTAAAACAGGATTGGAGACATCCACAAACGCAGTTCCATTGGAGCATCCAACCAATGCATACTCTTTTCCTGTAACTGGGGATACCCAACCCCAAATGTCATTGGTGTTATCACAACCACCAATTTCCGCGTTGGTCAAATGAGACAATAAGTCCATATTCAAACATGGATATTCACCAGCCATTCCATTTTCACATGGTGTTTGTGCCGATAATAATCGAGCACTTAAAATAAACCCGAAAAGAAAAAGATATTTCATCCTTCAAATGTAAGTGGTGAATGGAATTACACGAGACAACTTTTGGAGAAAAAAATGGTCTTCACTATTATTGTAAAAATTATCGATATGAAAAAAGTAATCTTGGGAATTGCGATGATCACCATTTCCAATTGGACTTTGGCACAATGCAATGGCGTTGTCTTAAAAGAAGGAAATACATCTTTTAAAAAGTTCACAGATGGTATGCAAGTGAGTTTTGATTTTTGTGGTGAAAAGGATGCCCTAGCTGCTATTTTGGATAAGGCTGAAACCATGAAGAGCAACGCCTATATCAATGTCGAAAATGATCCATTGAACGGCGAAAAATACAATTGTGTTTTGACCATCAGAGGTGAAGTTGATTTCAACTACGCAGTAAAAATAATGTCTGCAATGGGCATCAACAGTGTTACCAAAAATGGTCAAAAACTAGATTTGAACAACGCCGATGCTTGGTACAAATAAATTTTCGAGTATGAAAAAATGGGGAATAGGGCTCTGTGTAGCCCTTTCTACTTTTAATGGGTGGTCACAATCCGTTGATGCCGGGGATGATATTTTTCAATGTTCAGGTCCGGTAATCTTAAACGCCACAGTTGACGGAGTTACGTCATCTAACAACTACACTGTTGGTCAATTACCCGCATTTGCCCCAGAAGAAATTGGAGGAACAGGTGTTACCTTAGGTGATGACGCTGTTTCAGCCTCATTACCCATTGGATTTTCCTTCTGTTATTTCAACAATACATACACCAACTTTTGGATTGGGTCCAACGGATGGGTTTCATTTTCTGGAGGTCAGCCCACGAGCTATGTTTCAGCTTCCATTCCAAGCACTGCAAACAACGTTCCCAAGAACTGCATCTTTGGTCCTTGGCAAGATTGGCATCCTGGCACTGGAGGCCAGGGTCCATATATCAAATACCAAACGATTGGCGTTGCACCCAACCGAAAATTGGTTGTAACATTTGATCAAATCCCGATGTTCTCTTGTACATCCACCAAAGGGAAATTTCAAATTGTTTTGCATGAGACAACCAATATCATCGAAAACCATTTATGGACAAAACCGTCTTGTGGTACATGGCCAGGTGGAAATCCCAATTTCTCCGTTCAAGGGATTCACAATTCAAACGGAACAGCAGCTGTAACGGTACCAGGAAGAAATAGCGCGTCTTGGACAGCTAACAATGAATCTTGGAGATATACACCTGCCGGATCTCCACCCATTGTATGGACCAATGCGGCTGGACAGCAAGTTGGAACAGGCCCCTCTATTACGATCAATACGCCAGTTTCTGGTGACTTCACCGCAACAGCTGCGGTTTGTGGTGGTGCAACATATTCTGATGTTGTCCATGTTGAATTAACAGGTGTGGCAATCAATACAACGGCTACCATTGCATCTATTCAACCCTCTGGTTGTGGCAACGGTGCTGGTTCTATATCCTTGGTAGTAAACAATGGAATAGGACCGTTTGATTATGAATGGACGCAATTGCCAACATTAAATAGTCCCAATGCGACAGGTTTGAATGACGGTAACTACAATGTAACAGTTATCGATTTAGGCTCAGGATGTGAAGTATCTGGTGCTTTCAATGTTCCGCAAGAAAATACGCTGAACGTTTCCGCTTCTGTGGTTAACGTTACATGCCCAGGTTCTTCCAATGGACAGGCCGCGGCAATAGTCAATGGTAACATCGGTGCGGTAACTTACGAGTGGTCGGGAACTACCCAAAATTCTCAAATCGTTTCGGGCTTATCAGCTGGTGTTTATCAACTGATGGTTCAAGACGCAGCTGGTTGTTATGACTCCATTAATGTCACCATCAACGAACCTCCTGCCATTGTAATCAATGTATTAAACATGGAAGATAACGCATGCAATGGTGGAGCTGCAGGTGTTATTGATGTTCAAGCTGCAGGTGGATCAACCGGAGCTGTGTTTTCTTACGCATGGTCTAACTTGGGAGGTCCTCAGTTTGCAACTGGTCCAAGTGTCGGAAATTTAGCCGCAGGAACTTATGTAATTACTGCCTCGTATTTGAATCCACAAGGGCAAACATGCTCCAATCCCGATACATTAGAAATATTTGAGCCATTGCCAATGGACCTTTCATTGATTGTCGGCAATATTGGTTGTTCAGGACAAGCAACTGGGTCTTTGGAAGCTGTCGTTGCAAACATTGTTGATCCACTTTCCTACGCGTGGTCAAACAATGCAACGTTGAACCAAGCCATCAATGGTGACCTTATTCCCGGAAATTATACTGTTACCGTAACCGATGGAAATGGATGTACCGAATCAGAAAGTGGAACTGTTGAGCTCGTAGGCAATCCCATGACTTTGTCTTCAACAGTTGATCACGTCAACTGTTTCAATGGAAATGATGGGTCTGCTACAATCAATATTTCTGGAGGAACACCAGGCTATACGGTCAACTGGCCAGTTGGTGTAAACGGAAGCGGAAATTTTGCCCAAGATTTGGAAGCTGGATTATATGTGGTACAAGTAATAGATGCCAACAATTGCGATATGACCCTCAATGTTACCGTAAATGAACCTGCAGTTTTGGCGGTTAATATTCAAAACATAGTGGATGTCCTTTGTTATGGTCAGTCTAATGGTCATGCTACAGCAAATATTACCGGAGGAACCACCAATTATCAAGTGCTTTGGAACAATGGGGAAACCAATCTAAACGCAGTTGCTTTGCCACAAGGGAATATTTCTGTTACAGTCACCGATGCCAATGGTTGTACTGCAACAGATAGCGATAACATGGACGAGCCACAACCGTTGACAGCAGTAGTTGGAATCACCGAGCCTTCTTGCTTTGGCGGAAATGATGGCGTAGGGGAAGTAACCATCAATGGAGGTACACCCGGATACACGGCGGATTGGAGCAACTCAAGTACCAATGGCGAAATTGTAAATAATTTAACAGCTGGCAATCAATCCGTAACTGTAACAGATGGCAACGGTTGTCAAGTAACCCAAAACTTTAACTTGTCACAGCCTGCTGCAATGACCGCAACATTTGATATAACCGGAGATGTATGCGGTGATTTGGTTGCCAATGGATCTGCATCTGTAACCATTAACGGAGGCACGCCCAATTATTCATACTCTTGGGACCAAGGTTCAAGCGTAACATCAATCCAGAGCAATGTAAATGATGGCCCCATTCAAGTAATTGTTTCAGACAACAACGGATGTATTCAAAATTTCACAGCCAATATTCCAGTCATAGAAACTCCCGTTGCTTCTTTTGTTTCTACTCCGGAATTTGATCCTTTGTCCACTGTAATCAGCGGTTACTTGCCATTGGAGGTAAGTTTTGATGACCAATCATTGTATGGCTCTTCGTCTTCATGGAATTGGGGCAATGATACACAAACATTCAGTGCGGGAACAGATATTACCCATGAGTTTGATTCTTTGGGATATCACAATGTAACCTTGACCGTTACCGGACCCGGTGGATGTACTTCTGATTTGGATTTCATCGTATTCGTTTACGATTCAGCCCAAATAGCCTCATTCAATTTTTTCACCCCAAACAATGATGGATATAATGATATCTATCGCGTTTCTTGTGAGAACTTTTACGGTGGTGTTTATTACGATTGTGGGGAATTTACTGTCCGTGAATTCAACGGTAAAATATTAAATCGATGGGGAAGTGTTATTTATGAATGGACTGATGTAAACAAAGGCTGGGATGGAAAAATCAATGGCCAACCAGCAACAGAAGGTCAGTACTTATTCCTGGGTAATGCCAAACTATATGATGGAAAAGAATTCGAATTTCAAGAATGGTTAAACCTCTCGAGATAAAACAAAAAAGGGCTTCGGCCCTTTTTTTTATTTCAATGAAATTTCAATACAAACCAAAAACAGAACTTCCACTTCCGCTCATCGCGGCATAAAATGCACCTCGATTGTAGTGATCTTGAATGTACTCGCCAATGATTGGGTGTTTGCCTATGGCACCTTCTTCAAAATCATTTCGCAAAACATTTTTCCACTCTTCTTTAGGAAGTGTAGGAAGTAAACGCAAATCAAAAGAAGCAGGCTTCGGGACTATCCATTGATAGGCCTCCGCTGTAGAAATCGATACAGGAGGAGATGTAATGTCTATTTTAAAATCAATCGGGAAATCAATCCTTTCCAATTCATGCCCAACACCGTTTACAAAACAAGGCGAATTAATAATGAAAAATGCATTATCGCTACCAACCTTAGAGGCCATTTCAATCAATTCCACCTCTTGTAAATCGAGCGCAAACATTTCATTCAACATCGTCATGGTAAAAGCTGCATCAGCAGAGCCACCGCCCAAACCAGCACCACTTGGAATATTTTTTATCAAATGAATATCTACTGCAGGAATTCCAAATTTCTCATGCAATAATCTCCAAGATTGGTAACAACTGTGTTTGGATTTGTCAATTTCAAATGAAGCGTTATGCATGAATATTTGGGCATCCTTTTCATTTTCATTGATGACCAATTCCAAAACATCGTGCATAGAGCCGGGTAAAAAAATGGTCTCCAAAGTATGATAACCATTGGGCCTTTTTTCAGTGACAAATAGCCCTAAGTTGATTTTGCAATTTGGAAATGTTACCATCTTATTGCTCCCAATATCCCATTGATTTCAATCGATTGACATTGTTGCGCCAATCAGGATCAACCTTAATAAAAGTCTCAAGAAAAACCTTCTTGTCCAAAAACGCCTCCATTTCTTTTCTAGCAGAGGTTGCCATTCGCTTAATGGCCGAACCTTGGTGACCAATGATAATGGCCTTTTGAGATTCGCGCTCAGTAAGAATAATTGCGCGTATTTTGGTAACATGATCCTCTTCTTTGTAAGATTCAATTTGAACTTCACATGAATAAGGAATCTCTTTGTTGTAATACTTCAATAACTTCTCACGAATAATTTCACTACAGAAGAAACGCATTGTTCGATCTGATAATTCATCCTTGGGAAAGAATGGCGGAGACGGAGGCAATACTTCAATAATCTTCTGCAGCAATTCTTTGGTATACAAATAAGTGAGTGCACTCACCGGATAGATTTTAGCCTGTGGCAGCTCTGTTTGCCAATATTGAAAAAGCGCATCAGCAGATTCATTCCCTACCAAATCCAATTTGTTTAAAACAACAAAAATGGGAACATCCATTTTCTTGATCTTCTCCAACGTGGAGGCGTGAAAAGGCGTTCGATCCGCGCTATCAATCACCAACAAGAGCAAGTCCGCATCGGTCAAAGCGCTACCAACAGCTTTCATCATTCCCTCGTGTAACTTGTACTTGGGGTCAAGAACCCCTGGGGTATCACTGTACACAATTTGATAATCGTCTCCATTCAATATTCCCATGATGCGATGACGCGTTGTTTGCGCCTTGGCTGTGACGATACTTAACTTTTGACCTATTAAGGCATTCATCAATGTTGACTTGCCTGCATTGGGCAATCCAATAATATTGACAAATCCTGCGCGGTGTTTCAATTCTGACATGGCACAAAGGTATTACCTTTGCG
>JACCDM010164503.1_pt1 | contig 11246 bp, 10 predicted proteins | sample 7445851 | NCBI WGS metagenome assembly JACCDM01 (sample SAMN15323438, study PRJNA562643) | freshwater metagenome | isolation source: river surface water | place: USA:Blue River Watershed | collected 2017-08-16
ATTGCAAGAGATGTGGTTGCTGATGCAAAATTAGGAAGGATTTACTTACCTCAAACCTTTTTAAAAAAAAATATTAATGCGAAAGATATAGTTAACGATAATTTTGATCGAAATGAATTATTTTCTGCCATTAATAAAATTATTATTATATCTGAAAAATTTTATAAAAGTGGTAATAATGGAATAAAATACTTACCTTGGACAATTAGATATCCAATATTTCTTGCAAGCTCATTATATCAAAGAATTGGGATAAAAATTATTAATAGTAATTTGAATAAATATTTTCATTCTAGAATATATGTTGGTTTTTTTGAAAAATTATTTATTACTTTTAAAACATTTTTTATCTTTAATTTTAAATATTAAATTTACAATTATTAATGAATAACTACGATTTTATTATTATAGGAGCAGGCTGCTCTGGTTTATCTCTTTTATACGAAATGAATAAAAGTAATATTCTAAAAAATAAAACCTGTGCAATTTTTGATAAAAGAAAGCAATTTACCAAAGATAAAATTTGGTCGTATTGGAATGTTTTTGACCATTCATTTTCTGATTGCCTTTTAAATCAGTGGGACAAAGTAATAGTTAAAGGCAATGAAGAAATAGTTTTGGACTGTAAAGATTTTACTTATCAGTCAGTAAATAGTGAAAAATTTTATGATAAAATATTAAAAAATGTGGCCGATAATAAAAATATTAAATTTTTTTTAGACCATAGCGTCGATGAAATTAGTGAAGAAGATGGTCAAATAACAATCAAATGTAAAAATGAGATATTTAAGGCAAATTTAGTTTTTGATAGCTCATTAAAAAATAATAACACGAATGATGCTAAAATTTATCAGCACTTTTATGGTTGCGAAGTAAATTTTAAAGAAAGTATAAATTTAAGTAAAAATCCTACTCTTATGGACTTTAATTGCAATCAAGGTAATTGGACGCATTTTTTTTACACTTTGCCTCTTGGTGACAAACAAATATTTATTGAAACAACTTGGATATCAGATCAACAAAACTTTACAAAAGAGCAATATATATCTGAGATTAATGAATATATTCAAAAAAATTTAAATTATAAGAAAGAATACACTCTTGGCTATAGCGAAATGGGGTCGATCCCGATGTTTCATTTTCAACAAAAGAATAAATATAAAAAAGTTATAAAAATTGGAACAGCGGCAAATCTTACTAGAAAAAGTACCGGATATACCTTCTTAAATATTCAAAAATTTACAAAAGAATTAGTACAAAAGTTAATTAAAAATCAAATTATCACTAACAATCAGATAAAATCTAAATATAATTTTTTAGATAGAATTTTTATTAAAGTTTTACTCGAAGAAAAAGGAAATATGTACAAAATATTTTTAAGACTTTTTAAAAAAAATAACACAAAAGATATTGTTAATTTTTTATCTAATAGCAGCAATTTTATTCAAGACATAAAAATAATCTTAAGTATGCCTAAATTAATTTTTATTAAAAAATTACTAAATTTTTAATGTATGAATTATAATTTAAAAAAATATTTTAACATTAACAATTTTTTTTTTTTATTACTAATTTGTATTTTATCAGTAATTAATTTTTTTTTAGATTTACCATCTTCATATATATATATTTTATGTTTTTTATTAATTGCAACAATTGGAGTCTCTCATGGTGCCTATGACGGCAAAAAAGGTGAGATATTATTTAATGATAAATTTAAAAATTCAAAATTTATTTTTTATTTTATATATACAGCATTAGTTTTTTTAGTTTTTATTTTTTGGTACTTAAATCCATTAATCTCACTAATAATTTTTTTATTGATATCTTCCTTGCATTTTGGAAAGGAAGATCTTGAGATTTATTTAGATAAAAAATATAGACATCTCCCATTACTTTTTTTTCTAAAAGGTTCATTAATTATACTGCTTCCATTATTTTTTAATTTCGAAAAAACTAACTTAATTTTTAATACAATTCTTTTTTCAAATAATTATCTGCTGTTGTCGAATAATTACGTAAAATTTATTTTGGCAATAAATTTATTAATGCAGGTTCTGTTCTATTTATATATTTATTTTATAAAAAAATTAAATAGGAGCGACTTTTTTTCAATTATTTTTGAAATCTTTTTAATAATTATTATATTTTATTTATTCACACCAATCGTTGCATTTACTTTATATTTTTGCTTCATGCATTCTGTTAAAAATATTCTTCTAATTTCTGATGAACTTAATTCAAATTTATTTAGAGGTTTTCAAATATTTGTTAAACGATCATTATTTTTGACTTTGATAACTTTTTTTATTCTATTAATTAGTTTATTTTTTTTAATAAAATTTGATTTGCTTGAAAACTCGATTGAGAAAATTATTTTTATTGCCTTAGCTTCGTTAACACTCCCGCATATAATCTTACATTACATTGCGGAAAATATTAAAAAATCATAAATCTAAAGAGTAAGACTTTATTAGCTATATTCTTAGCTTTGAAACTACATATCTTTTGGTTTACTATTAAATAAACTTAATAATAGTTGGGGAAAAATTGAGTAACAAATACGATAATTTATATAAAGCATCAATTACAAATCCCGAAAAATTTTGGGATGAAGCTGCAAAAGATGTTAAATGGTTTTCACCATATAAAAAAGTTTTAGATAGTTCTAACCCTCCTTTTTATCGTTGGTTTCCCGAAGGAAAAATAAATACCTGTTTTAATGCAATCGATAGGCATGTTGAGGAAGGAAACGGATCTCGAACAGCTATTATTTATGATAGCCCGGTTACATCTAAAAAAATTTCTTTTAGTTACTCTGAAGTAAAAAAAATAGTCTCTAATTTTGCAGGAGCGTTAAAAAATTTTGGAATAAAAAAAGGCGATCGCATCATCATTTATATGCCTATGATTCCTGAAGCAGTTTTTGCTATGCTTGCCTGCGCAAGAATAGGTGCTGTACATTCAGTTGTATTCGGAGGTTTTGCAGCAAATGAACTGGCTGCAAGAATAAATGACTCTGAAGCAAAATTAATTATTTCTGCTTCGTGTGGTTTTGAACCTGGAAGAACAGTTCAGTACAAACCGCTTTTAGATGAAGCAATAAGACTTGCAAACCTAAAACCAAAAAAATGCGTAATATTTCAAAGAGAAAATAATTCTGTTGAATTAGGCGTTAACGATATTAGTTGGCAAGATTTTATAAAAGATGCAAAAGAAATTGATTGTGAACATATGGACGCTAACGATCCTGCCTATATACTTTATACTTCGGGAACAACAGGAACGCCAAAAGGCATCGTAAGAGATATTGGTGGGCATATCGTAGCTTTAAAGTGGTCTATGAAAAATATTTACAATATTAACCCTGGTGATATTTGGTGGTCAGCAAGTGATATAGGTTGGGTTGTCGGTCACTCTTATATTGTTTATGGTCCACTGTTTCACGGATGCACAACAATATTATACGAAGGAAAACCTGTCGGAACTCCTGACGCTGGTTCTTTTTGGAGAGTAATATCAGAACATAAAGTTAAATCATTATTTACTGCGCCCACTGCTTTTAGGGCTATAAAAAAAGAAGATCCAGAGGGAAAATTTTTTAAAAGATATGATTTGTCTAAGTTTGAAATATTATTTTTAGCAGGTGAGAGAGCTGATCCAGATACAATTAAATGGGCTGAAAATTTATTAAAGAAACCTGTAATAGATCATTGGTGGCAAACTGAAACTGGGTGGGCAATAAGTGCGAATTGCGCAGGTCTTGGTTTGTTTGAAACTAAATATGGTTCTGCCGGAAAAGCAGTTCCTGGTTATAATATTCAAATTTTAAAACCTGATGGCACACAAGCTAAGTCATCTGAAATGGGCGATGTAGTAGTAAAACTGCCTCTTCCACCAGGAACTTTTCCAACATTATGGAAAGCAGACAAAAGATATAAAGAAAACTACATGGATCCTTACGAGGGTTACTACAAAACTTATGATGCGGGACACATTGATGAGAATGGATATGTATGGATCATGTCTAGAACTGACGACATTATTAACGTTGCAGGACATAGGCTTTCAACTGGTTCGATGGAAGAAATATTATCTGAAAATACAAGTGTTGCAGAATGCGCTGTGCTTGGGATTGCTGACAATTTAAAGGGTCAAATACCTCTTGGTTTGATTGTTTTAAAATCTGGAGTTACAAAAAAACCTGAAGATATTTCAAAAGAATGTATTCAAATGATTAGAGATAAAATTGGACCTGTTGCTGCATTTAAAAATATAGTTGTTGTAAAAAGACTTCCAAAAACAAGATCTGGAAAAATTTTAAGAGGGACTGTTAGTAAAATAGCTGATCAACTTCCATATAAAATGCCAGCCACTATTGATGATCCTATTATTTTAGATGAGATTAAATTATCTTTGATTGAAGCTGGAATAATTAAAAATTAAAATTCTAGAGGTTTTCCAAATTTAGTATCAACTATTTTTTGATCCCAGGAAGCAACCTTACCATTAACAATAGTTCCAACCGGAAAACCTTTTACGGTTTTGTTGTTAAATGGTGTCCATCCGCATCTACTTGCAATCCAATCATTTGTAATTTTATAATTTAAATTCATGTCAATAACAGTAAGGTCTGCATAATACCCCTCTTTAATCTCTCCTCTTTTTTTTATATTAAAAATTTTACAAGGATTAATGCTCAGTAATTCAACTAGTCTTTGAAATGTGAGTTTTTTATTATTTACATGATCTAGCATAATAGGAAGCATTGTCTGAACGCCTGTCAAACCTGATGGGCTTTCAGGATATGGTTTTTGTTTTTCTTTTAATGTATGTGGCGCATGATCAGATCCAAGGACATCAATAGTTCCATCTAACAAACGTTTCCATAAAACATCCTGATGATCTTTTGTTCTTATTGGAGGATTCATCTGTGCCAAAGTTCCAAGTTCTTCATAACAATCGGGCGCAAATAAAGTTAAGAACTGCGGTGTCGTTTCAACAGTTACATATTTTTTATTCTTTGCTAAAAAATCTGCCTCTTCTTTGGAAGATACATGTAAAATATGTATTCTTTTGCTATGTTTATTAGCAAAGCCAACCACTTTTGTAGTAGAGGTTAATGCAACTTCAGAATCTCTCCATACAGGATGAGTCTTAACGTTCCCCTTTTCGATTAGAACTTTTTTCTTTTGTAATAAATCATCGTCCTCAGAATGAATTGAAACAACTCTTGGACTTATTCTAATAACTTCTTCAATAGCTTCGTCCTTTTTTACAAGCAATGTTCCAGTTGATGACCCTATAAACATTTTGATTCCGCAGCATCCTATTAGATTTGTAGTTTGCTTTATAAACTCAAAATTATTTTCTGTTGCTCCAAAATAAAACGCGTAATTGCAATACATTCTATTTTTCGCTCGATCTAATTTATCTTGAAATCTTTCAAAATTATCAGTGGCTGGATTGGTGTTGGGCATTTCAAAGACAGAGGTAATTCCTCCTAAAATTGCAGCCTTGCTGCCGCTCTCTAAATCTTCTTTGTCTGGATTGCCCGGTTCTCTAAAATGAACCTGAGTATCTATCGCACCTGGAATAATTGTAAGGCCATTCGCATCAAGAACTTTATCTGCATCTACATTGATTGAGCCTAATTTAATAATTTGATTATCTTTAATTCCAATATCAACTTGGGTGAGTTTATTATTTATAAAACAATTGCCATTTTTTATAATTAAATCATATATACTGGACATCTAAAAATTTAATACACCAAAGCAGACAAACGTACAATAATGGAAACGGACAAAGCTTATATAGCTGCAAAAGGGTTTATTAGTATTAAAGGCGAAGACAGCATCGATTTTCTTCAAAATATTATTTCTAATGATATTAAAAAAGTAACAGAAAATAAATGTATATATGCTTCGTTGTTAACTCCGCAAGGAAAATTCTTATTCGACTTTATTATTTTTAAAAAAAAAAATATTTTTTTAATTGAATGTAATAGCGAGCTAGTAAAAGAATTATTTAATAAATTCTATAATTATAAATTAAAATCTAGAGTCGAAATTAAAATTGAAAATGATTTAATAAGTATCGATATACCTTTTAAAAAATTTAAAAATCTTAATATAAATAAATCAAATTTAATTAATTATAAAAATTACATAATTTTTGAAGACCCAAGAATAAAAAATACCTTAGCAACTGCAGTTATAGAACAGTCTAAAATTAAAGAATTTTTAAACGATTTAAGTATTGAATTATCTAATGAAGAATATTTTTTAGAGAAAAAATTATTTGACCTAGGAATTCCATCTAAGGACATGCAAAAATTGCAAAATCAATTATTCTGTCTTGAAGCAAACTTTCTCGAGTTAAATGGAATTAGCACAAAAAAAGGGTGTTATATAGGCCAAGAAAATACCGCTCGAATGTTTTTAAAAAATAAAATTACCAAGAGATTACTTCCTATTAAAATTTTATCTGGAAATATTTTAGTAAATCAAAAAGTTTTTATAGAAAATAATGAAGTTGGAACTATTATAATTGGGAACCCATTTCCATTTGCATTAATTAAAATAAATAATGATAATAAAAGGATTATTCTGCAAGAAAGATTGAAAACTTTATCTGGGACTATTAAAATTACAATTCCAGATTGGTTAAAATTTTATTAAAAACTACATTGCTGTTATATTAAAGACGATATTATACAATTAAAAATTGTATTTAAAATTCTTCTATTTAATTTTTTAAGCTATATAAATTCATACAACAATTAAACTTACTAAATAAAAAAATATGAAAAAAATAATAAAAAACTTTAATTTAATATTTTTTTTTACTGCATTAGTTGCATCTTTATTTTCAACTAGTGTATATGCGCAAAAAAAAATAAGAATAGCAATGGCAGAGCCTCCTTCTGATGAGTTGGCAGCATTTTTTTTAGCGCTAGATAGAGCAAAAAAAAATGGCTTAAATTATGAATACACAGCTTTCGCTGATGAAGAACTTGCCATTCAAGCTGTAATTAGCGGTCAAATGGACATAGGATTTGGTACGCCATATTCTGTTATGCAAAAATCAAAAGCTCCAATTAGAATTGTATATCAGATGTCTAAACTCTTATTTTTTCCAGTTACAACTAAAAAATATAATAAATTGGAAGATTTAAATGGACAGTCTATTATGCTTCATTCTCGTGGTGGCGGAACAGACTCTATTGCTAATGTTATTGAGGAAAGATCAAAAATAAAATTTGGAAATAGAGTGTATGTAAGTGGATCCAAAAATAGAGTTGCAGCACTTACTTCTGGTCAAACAGAAGCAACTATCATTGATTTATCTAACAAGAATAGATTGATGAGGTCTGAGGCTGGAAATAAATTTAATGTGCTAAAAATGTTTCCTGTAAATGCTAGCGATGAAGCGATTTTTGCAAATCTTAACTGGATTAAAGCAAACGAAAAGGATGTTGATATTTTCATTCAAGCTTTGATTAGTGTTTATAAAGACATGCATAAAGATCCAACAATAATTGCTAAACAAACAGACCCTAATGGACCGATTGGAAAACTTCCAAAGCAAGTTTTGGAATCTTTGGATGGTTTTTATAAAGATGCTGTAGAAGCTGGTCTATATGATGTTAATGGTGGCGGAAGAACAGCTGCTAAAGCAGATATGGACTGGTATCATAGATCAGGTCAACTTACTGGTGATATAAAAAATCTTAAAATCGAAGATTTTTGGTATTTTGCACCACTAGATAAAGCAGTAAAAAAATAAATTTAATTACACCGTTGCTAACATTTTTTAGTTAGCAACGGTGTTTTTTAAAAAAACATAATAAAAAGTGAACAAGATTAATTTTTCCAGAGCAAATATTTTAAAAATAAGCTCAGCATTTTTTTTATTTACAGCCTGGGAGATTGCTGGGAGAGTGCCAATAAGTTTTGCATTTCCAACTTTTTTTGAAACAATGGAAGCTTTAATCTCAATTATTTTAAATGGTTCAATATTTATTGCATACTCAGATACTTTGCGACCGCTATTTCTAGGAATAGCAATTTCTGCTTTTTTTGGAATTATTTTAGGTTTATGTATAGGGTTAAGCGAAAAAACTGACTGGTTAATTTCTCCTATATTTATAATAATGCAAGCAGCTCCTTTGGCTGCTTTGATTCCATTATTAATAATGGTCTATGGCGTCCAATTAACTTCAAAAGTTTTTGTAGTTATAATTATGTCTATGCCAGTAATTGTTCTAAATACAGCTGGGGCAGTTAAAAATACCTCAAGTTCGCTACAAGAAATGTGCTTTTCTTATTTAGGATCAAAAAAAGATAATATAATAAAAATAATCTTACCTTCCGCTTCACCAATAATTTTTGCAGGATTAAGACTTGGTGTTTCCGCAGGTTTTATTGGGGCAATATTAGCAGAATTAAAAATTACCCCCACAGGAATTGGTGACATTATAAGTTTTAGCAGATCAAGAGGAGACTATCCTACAATGTATGCAGCAATTTTTTCAATTATACTTTTGGCTGTTATTTTTATAAATATTTTGGAGAAGATTGAAAAAAAGTCTTTTAAAGGAAATCAGAAAGAATATATATCAAACTAAATAAAACTCAAAATTTAAATGATTAATGCTGTTGAAGTAAAAAATATTTCTAAAAAATACGGTCAAGTGGAAGCTCTGAGAAATATGAGCTTAAATTTTCCAAAAGGTCAGTTAACTTCATTATTAGGCCCTTCTGGTTGTGGCAAAACGACTTTATTAAAAATAATTGCTGGTTTGATTGCCCCAGATTCTGGTGAGGTAATAATTAACAATTCTATAATTACAAAACCAGGTCCTGATAGAGCATTTGTATTTCAAGACTTTGCATTAATGCCTTGGGCATCTGTTATTAAAAATGTTGCTTTTGGCTTAGAGCTTAAAGGAATTAATAAATCTGAAAGAGAAGATATAGCAAAAAAATATATATCTGATGTTGGGTTAAATGGATTTGAAAATAATTTTCCCCATGAATTATCGGGTGGAATGAAGCAAAGAGTGGGCTTGGCTCGAGCGCTTTCTGTAAATGCTGAAGTATTACTAATGGATGAGCCATTCTCAGCTGTTGATGAGCAGACTAGAAGAAAATTACAAGAGGACTTACTAGAATTAATTAAAAAAGAAAAAAAAACTTTTATTTTTGTAACTCACTCAATCGAAGAGGCTGTTTATGTTTCTGATCAAATCGCAATATTACTTCCTAGACCAAGTCGAGTTTCTGAAATTATAAAACCTTCTGGATTTAAAAATAAAGGAGTAGATAAAATAAGAAGAGATACGGAATATTTGGATATAGTGGATCAAATTTGGAAATCTCTAAAAAACTATGTTTAATGATTTGTAAATCTAGATGATTTTATTTGGATACAGAATACCTAATATATTTTCGTTAATAATTTGGGGTTGCCTTTGGGAGTTAGTAGGACAATCCAAAATTACATATTTTGTTCCACCTTTATCTGAAATACTTAAAGCGTTTTTAGAAATTTATAACACTGAAGTTTTTTTAAAAGCTCTATTTGAAACAGCATATGCCCTTGCGTCTGGACTATTTTTTGCTATTTTTATTGGAATCCCATTGGGTGTTTTAATGGGGAAAAATCGAATTATAGATGAGTGTCTTTTACCCTGGGTAAATGTTTTTTTAAGCGCTCCATTAACTGCTTTGGTTCCTGTTTTAATGGTTTTGTTTGGTTTTGGTTTAAAATCAATTATTATAACAACTACCCTCTTTGCAATCTGGATTATTATGCTAAATGCTAGAGCGGGTGTTTTGCAAATTAATCGTTCATTAGTGGAAATGGCAAACTCTTATGGGGCTAAATCAATAGATGCATTTTTTAAAATATATATTTGGGCAGCATTGCCTGAAATTTTAAGTGGAGTTAGAATAGGTTTTATTAGAGCTGTTAAAGGCGTGATAATTGGACAGCTACTTATTTCTATAGTTGGATTTGGAGAATTATTTGAAATTTATTCATCTAATTTTTTAATGGCTCATTTTTGGTCTGTTATTTTTATTTTATTCACAGTCGCTTTTATATTAGCAGAAATTTTATCTTGGCTTGAAAGAAAATTTAGCTATTATGCTTCAAAACGTTAACTAAAAAAATAAAATAGATGACAAATTTTGTAATACCTACTCCTGCAATAACTAAAATATCAATTAAAGATTCTCAAGATTTTTTTCCTGTTAGAAGAATATACTGTATTGGAAGAAATTATGCTGATCATGCAGTTGAAATGGGCTTTGACCCTAAAGATGATCCATTTTTTTTTCAAAAAAATCCAAATAATATTATAACAGATAAAAATTTTCCTTATCCATCCGAAACTAAAGATGTTCATCACGAAATTGAACTAGTGTTTGCTCTTAAGAGCGGAGGCTCAAATATTAAGGAAGCTGATGCATACAATCATATCTATGGCTTTGCTGTAGGACTAGATATGACAAGAAGAGACTTGCAAGGTGTTAGTAAAAAATTGGGTCGTCCTTGGGAAATTGGAAAAGCTTTTGAAAAATCTGCCCCTATTGGTCCGCTAACAAAAATTGAAAAAAGTGGAAAAATGGAAAGTGGAAAAATATCTCTTAAAGTAAATAACGTGGTTAAACAAAATGGAAATTTAAATATGATGATATGGAAAATCCCTATGCAAATAGCCCATTTGTCAAAATTTTACGATATTGAAGCTGGAGACATTGTAATGACTGGAACACCAGCAGGTGTTGGTCCTGTTGTTAAAGGCGATAAATTAGAGGGCGAGATTGAAGGTCTTGGAAAATTAGAAATAATAGTTACATAGATCAATATAAAGTTTTGCTTATTTCATATTAGCGTACTGCTGGAAGTAAAAAAATATTGATATCTGATTGAACTGATCAGTATAGCCCTCGACCAGACTTGCCTTATTAATAAACACATGCGGATAAATAAGGTTTTTTAACAAATTTAAATATTAATTTTACTATAACAGAATAGTCAATTATCATTTATAAGAATTTATGAGTTCTCAACTAGAATTTACAAAAGAAATTGAAAAAAATACCTTAGATATTTACCAAAAAATAAAATCTGTTGTCCCATCATTTGAATGGCCTCTACACGCTCCCTATATTTATAAAATTAATGAACTTAAAAAAAAGAAAAACGCGGTAATTTTAGCGCATAACTATCAA
>JACCDM010381775.1_pt1 | contig 11246 bp, 9 predicted proteins | sample 7445851 | NCBI WGS metagenome assembly JACCDM01 (sample SAMN15323438, study PRJNA562643) | freshwater metagenome | isolation source: river surface water | place: USA:Blue River Watershed | collected 2017-08-16
ACGTAGATCGGCCTCTCCTATTTACCTTTGTGGCATGAAAAACCTGATATTCCTTTTCATCATCGGAGCAACTTTTGCCGCCTGCGAAAGAAAAACTTCGGCCTCTTCAACAGAAAACAACCCCTTCCCCCAAGGGAAATGGATCGACCTCACCTACACCATCGATTCCACAACCTTGTACTGGCCGAATAACGCCACTGGATTTGAGCACATCGTCGATTTTCAAGGAATAACGCCCAAAGGATTTTATTACACCTCCTACAAAATGTGTACGCCTGAACACGGTGGAACCCACATCGATGCTCCCATCCACTTCGCGGAAGGGAAATGGACGGTAGACGAAATTCCATTGTCTCAAACAACCGGAGAAGGCGTGGTGATCGATGTGTCTCAAAAAGCGTTGCAAAATCGCGATTACCAGATCACTTCAGAAGATATTTTGAATTGGGAAAAGGAACATGGAAAAATTCCCACCGACGCCATCGTTTTCTTTAAAACCGGATACGGAAAATTCTACCCCAACCGAAAAGAATACTTCGGAACCGACCTCAAAGGAGAGGCCGCCATCCCCCAACTCCATTTTCCTGGAATCGCTCCAGAGGCGGCCCAATGGATCGTAGATCACCGAAAAATCAAAGCCTTCGGCCTCGATGTGGCCAGCATGGATTATGGCCAATCCACCGATTTTAAAACCCACCAAATCATGCTAGGTCATCAAATTCCCGGATTTGAAAACGTGGCTCACCTCGATCAGCTTCCCACCAAAGGATTCTACGTGGTGGCCCTTCCCATGAAAATTGGCAAAGGTTCCGGTGCCCCACTCCGACTCGCAGCGTTTGTTAAATCGTAATCCGTGAATCTTCCTTCCCACATTCAACAGCATTTTTCTCAAATTCCCGAATTTGATCTTGAAGCATTTGAATCGCTGGAAGCTGGAAATTTTCCAACAAGCATTCGATTAAATCCGGGAAAACTAAACGTCTCCCCTTACCAAGGTTTCATCATTCAGCACGAAGCATCCGCTTTCGTGTTGAACGAGCGACCGAATTTTGGGAACGATCCTCTTTGGCATGCCGGCGCGTATTACGTCCAAGAATCGGCTTCCATGTTGGCCGGAGCCATTGCTCATCAGGTGCTTTCTCATCATACCCAACCGCTTGTTTTGGACCTTTGCGCAGCTCCGGGTGGGAAATCAACCCACCTCGCTTCCGCTATTCATTCGCACGGTTTTTTGGTCGCCAACGAAGTTATTCAATCTCGCCACAGCATTCTCAAAGAAAACCTGAAAAAATGGGGCTCCGATGCTGTAGCTACCACCCAACGGGATCCCGAATGGTTTGGAGAACAAACACCTCATGTGTTCGATTTCATTTTGGTAGATGCGCCTTGCTCAGGCGAAGGATTATTCCGGCGAGACCCCAAGGCGATGGAAGAGTGGAGCGAAGCCAACGTTAACCTGTGTTCTGCCCGTCAGAAACGCATCGTGATGGATGTTTGGGGAGCTTTAAAACCGGGTGGATTCCTGGTTTATTCGACCTGTACTTTCAATCGATCGGAAAACGAAGACAATGTAGCTTTTTTTGCTGAGGAAACCGGTGCGGTCGTGGTTACTTCCCAATTCGAGTTCCTTGCACCGGAACGAATCAACGCCGAAAAAACGGGTTTTCGTTTCACCCCGTATTCCGGACCTAATGAGGGATTTTTCTTGGCTGTTTTGCAAAAACCCGAGGAATCGTTGAAAAGCAAGAAAATGGGACCGCCGAAATGGAATGAAGTGAAGTCGGAAAAATTCCCTTCATTTCTATCCCAATTCAGCCTGAACGAAAGAAAAATCATCGAAACTCCGGTTGGATGGGTGTCTGTACCAGCGGAATTTCTTCCACTCATCCATCACCTAAAGCCGAGCAGCTGGGGTGGCATTTTAGGTACAATGAAAGGAAAGGATTTTATTCCTGAAGAAACTTCGGCATTATTGCTGGGATTTCAACCCGAAAATACCCTAGAGTTGGACCTTGAATGGGCGCTGAAATTCCTTCAAGGAGAAACCCAACTCCCCTTATCGGGAACCCAAGGGTGGAAAACCATCACGTACCAAAACGTTCCCTTGGGTTGGGTTAAAGAAATCGGCAACCGAATGAACAATTATTGGCCTAAAGGCTGGAGAAAACGTTAGTTTTCCGGACCAACCATCACCAATTTATACTTCGCATCCCCCAAATATTTCTTTCCAATCGCATTCACTTGCTCAAAAGTAAGTTTTTCCAAATTGGATAAAAACAGCTTTCGTTTTTCAAATTTATAGCGCAACGGATTGTAGAAAGACAGCAAGGCAGAAGGCGTTTCCAGGCTCAATACCTGGTTTTTGAACTTCATCACGCTCGCATCAAAATCGGATTTGGAGAAACCTTTGGTGGCCACATCGTCCATCACTTGATCTACGAGGGCGGCAGTGGCCTGAGCCTCTTTGGAACGAACCTGGGTTTTGATTTGAAAAATATGACTCACCGAAGTGGCGATGTATTGCGAGCCGATTCCGTAGGTTTTCCCTCCTTTTTCGCGAACCTCCCGAAACAACATGTCCGAAAAGATGTCGTTGGCAACGGTGAAGGCCAAGGCTTCTTCCGATTCTTGAGCGGGCGCATTGCCGGTGAATAGCAACATGGTTTGGTCGGCGCCCGTACGCGTTACCTTTTTCACTTCAACCGATTTGAACGCTGGTTGAGGTAGTTTAACCGTATTGCTTTGGGCATATTTCCCTTGCCAACTTCCCCAAACCGATTCTACCAAGGCTTTGGCCTGGGCCACATCAAATTTTCCGCAAAGCACCAAGGTAGATGTAGAAGGTGCCACATTGAAGTCGTAAAATTCTCTCAATTTTTCGGGTGTGATTTGAGCGTATGCCTCGGCCGAAGGATAACGTCCAAAGGGATGGTCTTTCCCAAAAATCCACTCATCAGCACTTTTATCGGCTAATTCACCAATATCCATGCGATTGGGGTTATTGAACGTCGAAAGCTGATCGGTGTATTGCGATAAATACTCAGGATCGAATTTGGGTTGGGTAACGGTTTGGAAAAGGAGATCCATTCCTTGGTTCAATTCTCGAGTGAGGAATTCGGCTGTCCAAGTCGTAAAATCTGCGCCAGCGCTGGCCGAAATATTCGTTCCGAGTTTGAACAACGCTACTTTTTGATCGGTCGCCGAATACTTTACATTTCCCATCAGGGTCATGTTCGCAGCAATATCGGAGAATTCGGTTTGTTCTGGCGTTTCATTCTTTTCTCCTGAATTAACCACCAATTGAACAGCAACGGCATCAATTTTTCCGTAATTCAGAAAAACCACTTTCAACCCGTTCTTTAAGGTGTACGTTTGGTATTCGGGAATGGGTTGCTGGGCCCAGCTCCATGCGGCAATGCTCCAAAAGAGGAGGCTTATTCCTAATTTTTTCATTCTTCTTTTGGTTTATAATTGATGAACCCCATTTTTCCAGGTCCGAAATACGCAGCAGCCACCCGTTGTAAATCGGCTTTGGTGACTTTCTTTTGCATTTCAAAATTGCGGTACATGGCCATGGGATCTTTGAATTGGAATTCGGAAGCACCGATTACATTAACAACATTTCCCAAGGTGTAATACTGCTGAACCATTCCTGCTTCCACGTTCGAAAAATAATCGGCGAGTTCTTGGTCTTCGGGTCCGTTTTCAATGAAATCGTTGATTTCGCGCTGCATCACTTTCTTCACTTTTACGTTTCCTGGGCCAGCGCGCATCAACAAATCAATGGTGGTGCGGCAGTCAAAAACCTCGCCTCCGTTATCGGTATTGAAAAGCCCAAAAATCAACTTTTGTTCGTCAACCAAGGTGCTTTGCACCCGAGAAGTGGGATTGTTAAAAAGCAAAGAAGCGCAAACGTTGAAGGCCGCATAATCGGGATGACTATACCCTGGGCGATTCGCGATGAAGGAATAAATCTGAAGGGGAACGTCCAAGGTTTTGGGTTCTTCAAAAACGGGCATGCTTCCCAAACCATTCGGAGTTGGAGTTGGAGCAATAACGGAAGGTTTGGCATCTTTAAACGCTTTTTCTGCTAAAAGAAAGGCTGAATCTGTAGAGATGTCGCCACCAATCAACAAAAAGGCATTGTTTGGGGCGTAATACTTTTCGTGAAACGCCTGGCATTCTTGGGTGGTAAACTTCAAAATCTCTTCCAAATAACCAATAACGTCAACTTTATAGGGGTGACCCTCCGGGTAAAGTTGCTCATGCCGATCGCTTTGGTAGCGTTGAGCCCAGCTGTTTCGCCCGTTTCTCAATTCTTCGCCCACCACTTCGCGTTCTACATCCAACACCTTTTGGTCGAGAATGAGGTTACTCATGCGATCGGCTTCCATCAAAAGCACCTTTTCGGCGTACTGTTTTGGGATTTGTTGGAAATAAACCGTGCGATCGAAGGTGGTGTAAGCATTCACCTGCCCGCCCATTTTCTCAATTTCATGGATGTACACATCGCCTTCACCTTTGAAATTTTTGGATCCTCGGAACATCATGTGTTCAAACAAGTGAGCCATTCCGCGCTGTCCGGGAACTTCGTCCTTGCTTCCAACCCGGTACCACACTTGGATGTTCACCATGGGAATGTCGCGTTTTTCAATGGAAATCACTTTTAATCCATTGGAAAGGGTTTTGGTTTTTACCGGGTAGGGAAATGTTTGCCCAAATGAGGCAAGAGCACTACCCAAAAGGGTTAAAAAAAGAAAGGTCTTCATGATTTTTTAAACACTCGTTTTAGGATTTCGGTTGTTCGTTCCAAGGGATTATTTCGGATGGCGGCTTCTTTTTCGGCTACATATACGAACAATCCCGCCATGGCTTTATCGGTAACAAATCCGGGTAAATCGGTGGTTACAGGCGTTACCAGTGGAATTTTATTGTAGATGGACGCAATATCGGTCCAGTATTTGGTGGCATTCACTTGCTGAAGGGCTTTTTCAATTTCAGGTTGAAAAGCCAATCGAAGTTCGTTGGAAGTGGTTCGTTGAAGGTAATCGGTAGCTGCGCGATCGCTTCCTCGAAGGATACCCATGGCATCTTTCACGGTCATGCTTGTGATGGCTTTGATGAAGATGGGGGCTGCTTTTTTGCAGGCTTCTTCGGCTGCTCGGTTCATGGAAAGGGTGAAATCGTCGCACAATTTATTCATGCCCATGGACCGAAGTTTGGATTCAACTTTTTTCGCATCTTCCGGCCACAACAACTTGATGGCATCATTGCGGAAAAATCCGTCGGTGGCCGAAACTTTGGCCGCTGCGGCTTCGGCCCCCTTGGAAAGGGCTTCCTTGAGTCCGCGGCCAACTTCATCTTCGGTCAGCGGTTTTTCAACCGGAACCAAGGAGGAAATCTCTTTGGGTAGGGTAACTTTGGGTGGGGTAAATTTCGGTTGAGCGGTACAACCAACTGTTGTTCCAAGGAGAAGGAACCAAGCCAATTTTTTCATGTTCGAAAGTTATAGCACGAAAACGAGAAAAGCCCCCAGAAGGAGGGCTTTTCTAAAAAAAATTGAATCGTTTATTGCTTCATCCATTTGTGAATTTTCCCATTCACTTCAATCAAATACAATCCTGAAGGAAGATTTTCCATCGAAACATCCATTCGCTGAACATTTCCTGCCGAAATTTTCCTGATCATTTGCCCCGTGAGTTGATAGATTGAGATCGAGGAGATGGGTTGATCGGAAACAACGGAGAACACCTCGTTCCCGGGATTGGGGTAAATGGAAATTTGCGAGGTGAGATCTTGCTGGGCAGAAGGGCAGGAATTCAAGGCCATGGGCGTCGGAGTTCGAGCTGATAAAAATGGACCCGTTCCATCTGCGCAACGGGCCGTGCTGAGGTTCGCGAACATCTGACCGAAAACGGTAGAATCCAAGGTCGTATTTCCATTCACCAAAAGAATTCGTTCGCCAGCGGCATCGAGTTTGAAATTGGCGTGCAGGCCGCCTTGTTCGCTGTCTTCATCGCACCAAACCAACAGGCGGCCGTTGGCAGGGATAACTGTTTGCTTGGGGAACGACCATTTCTGGCGGTTTCCTAACGTATCGGATAAGAACAAACCCTCCATGGAAATGGGAGAAGACGTATTATTTTTCAATTCAATCCAATCTTCCAATTGTCCATCAAAATCGGTAATTCCGGTGGTGTTCCATGATAAAAATTCGTTCAGGGTAACATCTCCATTGGTAATGGTTGGAAGGGTGGCATTAATGGAGTAGAATTCATATTCAGCACGAGCAGGAGAAAATGCTCCGATATCAGAAGTCAAATCTTCTGCATATACATAATACTCCATTTTGGCTGAAGATACCGTGATGGTAGCTCCAAAAACCTTATCTCCGGCGGCACCATCATTGTGCTGACCATCGTCGTACATGGTTAATTTGGTAAACGCCTTCACTTTGTGATCACGGTAACCGAGAAAAACAAAGTTATTCGACGAAATATTGGGAATACTCGCCGTGATGGTTAATTGGGATAAAAAGGCGGGTGCAGGATTTGATGTCGCCACGGTAATGGTGGGTTTTTGACCTGTATACCAAGACTGAGTATTGAGGTAAGCCAATCGACCTGCCACCAAGGAGGTAATTCCAGATGTGCCACCACCGCCGGGTCCAGGTCCAGCCCCAGCTACACCTGCATTTAAATTGGTTCTGAAATTTGCATAAGTAAAGAATTTATTGGGATCAGCTTGTACACTAGAATCAATAATAGCCTGAATAGCAACGCCTCTTCTTCCTACATTTCCAGTCATAAATTGTTCCTCGGCCATGGTTCTAAGGTGTGCTTGAAACATTCTGCGGTAGGTCGCGTTGGTAAACATTTTTGAAATGAGTGGATGCAGGGCGGAAGTACTGTTGGAATTAAACGGAAACGTTTTGGCTGTATTGGTATCGACCCTACCTGAAGGCGTATTATTAGCTTGGGTAAATCCGGCAAAACTCATGTTTAAATCCCAAACGATGGGAGTAAACCGATTTGATTCAGAACGATAGAGGTAATAATTCTGTCGAAAAGACCCGGAATAACTATCGAGATTGACAAATAGATTGTTAAAGGCCAGCATCCAAATGGAAGCATCCAAGTCGAGAATGCGCTCAACGTTAGCGTATTGATTATTTAAGGTATCGCAGAGCGCAATCAATTCAGGAAAACCTGTTCCCCGTTTAATTTCATAGTAAGGAGTATAAGAACCGGAATTGGCACCGAGGTACCGCAAATCGGGACCAGTATTAGAACTAACATTGGTTGGATTGCATTTAACTAAGGTTCCATGAGTGGAATAAAAGTTTTTTGCCAACATGGGGTCTCCAATGTGTTCGGCATTGGAATAAAGCCCCATCCACGTCCCGTTCAAGTAAACTCTAGCATAATTACAACGGGGAGTTCTCATGTAATTGCCCAATAGTTCATAGCTTAACGCCTCACGCAAAAAACTAGGATCTGAGAAACCATTTCCTAATTTAACATCGGTAATTCCCTGGTAATTCTGCCAGGTCTTTACATAATTCAATTCGATGTGCAACGGGTTTTTTACATTGGTTGCGCGGTAAGAGCTATTCCCTTTGTACTTCACTCCAACACTATCAAAAACAACGCCATTGATGGTGCAATTTTGAGCAATGATGTATCCCTCCGATCCGGCCTTTGCGGAATCCAAACGATAATCCCAATTGGTATAACCAAAGTTGATGGAGATGTTTTGAATGGACGTGATGTCGTAGAAATTTTGTCCAATTGTTGTTGAACAAAAAAGGATCAGCCCGAGTAAACCTAAAAACCGCATAAAATTTATTTTAGAATAAAGATAGGAAATTGAAAAATGGTTGCAAATCAACCAGATGGAAAAATTATTGATTCTTCAGAAAGAAACGATCTACTGCCTTAAAAATGGAAGGATGAACGTGGGGATCCGTGCCGTTGTTGAGGTAGTGATTCAGGCCAGAAAGGTATTCCACCTTTCCTCTTGCGTTGGCCCATTCCCGAGCCATCGCAACGTCCCTATCGTTGATTTCAAAATCTTTATTTCCGTACATCGTAAGGGAAGGAACGCCGCATTTTTTATACTTGTTATCGGAATTTTGAGCCAACTGCATTAACCCTTTCCAGTACTTCGGGAATTGACCGGCCACCAATTCACCCGAGTTAATTTTATTTTTCTCCACGTCAGAAAGCGTAGATTTCATGGATTTCAAGGCCTCTTCCATGGCCTCAGGATCTTTGTCGCCACAATGCTGAAAGGTAAATCGAATTTTACTTTCCAACGATTCCTCCAACGAACGAAACGGCATTCCATACGTAATCACGTAATCGATATCACTTCTTTTTTCCGACACCAGGTAGGATAACCAACCACCCGATCCAAATCCCCATAAGACGATCACATTGGAATCCACCCCGTCTTGGGATTTACAAAATTCAATGCCCTCGTGAATGGCCTTTAACTCGTCGGTGGGAAGCTTGTTGGTTTGATCTTCTTCCACAAAATTCACGGCATTTCGGTCGTACCGAAACACCGCAATTCCTTTTTCTGTGTAGTAATCGCTAATTTCTTTGGAAATGCGAATGCGCTTGCCTTCCAAGTCGGGATACAAGCACACCAATTCGGGATCTTTTATTTCCAGGGACTGATCTTTTCCTTGCAGCTCCAAAAATGGCACTAACACCATCAAGGGAAATGGGCCATCTCCATCGGGTAGAGCTAGAATTCCTTCATGAACTTTATTGCCCACGGTAAAGACGACTTTTTTTTCGGTTCCGGCGTGGGCAACCAACATCATTCCGAGAAATCCAAATAAGAAAATCAGCTTATTCATTTGGAAGAACGGCAATGCACTTTAATTCAATGGCAATGGGTGTAGGCAAGCAATTGATTTCCAACGTTGTTCGACAAGCTTGAACATCTTTGAAGTATTCGGCCCAAATTTGATTATAAACCTTGAAATCGCGTTCCATATTGGTTAAGAATACGGTTACATCCACCAAATCTTCCCATTTTGCACCGGATGCTTCCAACACCTCCCGAACATTTCGGAAAACACTATGAACTTGGGTGGCCATATCGTAATCGATGATTTTACCTTCTTCATTGTAGGTAGCACCGGGAATTTTTGGATTCCCTTTTTCCCGTGGTCCCACGCCAGAGAGAAACAATAAATTTCCAACACGGCGGGCGTGGGGATACAACCCAACCGGCTCGGCTGCCTTGGAGGCATGAATAATGTTATCGTTGGTGTTCATGTCGTAAAATTAATGGTGAAAATCGGTTGGAGCGGTCATCTCCCCAGCAATATTGATTTGAAATGCTTTTTTAAATCTCCTAGAATCGAAGGAACCTTGACCAAGAATAAACATGGTTTTCACGAGAGCCGCTTCCAAAGTTAAATCCAAGCCTTCAATAACACCAATTTCGGTGAGTTGTCGGCCAACCTCGTACGTATCTTGAACAACCCTGCCGGTGGTGCATTGGGTAATGTTCACGATGACCTTCCCCGCTTCGGTTGCTTTTTTCAAAGCGTTCATGATCGTAGGTTCGCTGGGAGCATTTCCACTTCCATACGTACGGAGGATGATCACATCCCAGTGAGGGGAAGTTGTTAGTGGCAATACATGATTTTCTGTCATTCCGGGGAAAAGACGCAAGGTGGCAACTCGATTGGAGAACGCCGAATATTGAAGGGCAAAAGGAGCAGCAGGCTGCAAAAAAATATCTTGATAAAAACGAATGTGGGTTCCGGCTTCGGCCAATCGGGGGAAATTGGGTGAAGAGAATGCCTCAAACCGATCGCTGCTTTGTTTGATGCTTCGGTTTCCCCGAAATAAGGAGTAATCGAAGTAAATGCAAACTTCGGGAACAACAGGCATTCCCATAGCTTCTGCCCCGGCGATTTCTAAAGCGGTGAGGATGTTCTCCTTAGCGTCGGTGCGAATATCGCCGATGGGTAATTGAGCGCCCGTAAAAACAACCGGCTTGCCGAGGTTTTTCAATAAAAAACTCAAGGCCGTTGCCGAAAAGGCCATGGTATCGGTACCGTGTAAAATCACAAAACCCATGTGTTGATCGTATTCCGAAGCGATCACATCGGCCAATTCACTCCATAAATCGGGCTTGAGATTGGAGGAGTCGATGGGTTTTTCGGTTGCCCAATGCTGAATATGAAAAGGCAGTCGGTCCAACTCGGGCAATAAGGATTCGATTTGTTCGAAATCAAACGGCACCAAAACGCCTTCTTTGTTTCGAATCATCCCTGCCGTACCTCCCGTGTACAACAATAAAACCGAGTTTTTTTTAGGTTCCGCCATGGAATAAAGATAATGCATTTTGGGTGGTCATGGAAGCAACCCTGGAAAGGGGTGCACCCGTCACCTCGGCCACCTTTTCAGCAATGTGTAACACAAAAGAGGGTTCATTTCGCTTCCCTCGGTGGGGCGTAGGTGGCAAATAAGGCGCATCTGTTTCTAAAACAAGATGGGAAAGAGGAATGGTTGAAATCAATTCCGCTAATCCAGCTTTTTTGTAGGTCACTACGCCGCCAATACCAAGAAATAACCCGAATTGAATGGCCTTTTTAGCTTGTTCGGCATTTCCGGTGAAACAATGGAAAATCCCTTTTAACGGAGTTCCATCGAATTCATGAAGGACAGAAAATACCTCATCAAAGGCTTCACGACAGTGAATGATGAACGGTTTATTTCGGTCAACGGCCCACTGAACTTGAGTCCGAAAAGCGTGTTTTTGTTGTTCTAAATTATCTTTCCTCCAGTATAGGTCGATACCAATTTCTCCTACCGCAACAAAATCTCGTTGATTCCAATAGTTCAAGGCAATGTCCAATTCCTGGGTTGAGTCATCCCCTACCGAACACGGGTGAACTCCCATCATGGTGAAACAATGCTCAGGAAAATCGGATTCCAAATGCAGCATGGCTTCATGGGTTTCCGAATCAATGGCGGGCAGGTAAATACGTTGAATATCCTGATCTAGGGCCCGCTTTAATGCCAGCGACCGATCTTCGTTAAATTCTTCCGAGTATAAATGGCAATGCGTGTCGATCCAAATCATAAGGCAAGTGCTTCAAATTGAAAACCTCGTTGTGAAAAATACTCCAAAACCAAGGGTAAGGCTATTTCAAGTCGGGGAAACGCTTTCAAAGAATCGTGAAACACCACAATATCTCCGTTTTTTGCTTCCCG
>JACCDM010932650.1_pt1 | contig 11242 bp, 10 predicted proteins | sample 7445851 | NCBI WGS metagenome assembly JACCDM01 (sample SAMN15323438, study PRJNA562643) | freshwater metagenome | isolation source: river surface water | place: USA:Blue River Watershed | collected 2017-08-16
CATTGTACAACGTGCTTTTTCCGGCATTCGGCATGCCTATGATACTCACAAATCCCGACTTAAATGTATCTTCGCTCACAGCAATTCAAACCTACAATAATTTTGTAGGACTACCAATTTTAATATCGACCGTATTCACCAATGACAAGAATGAAAAACCCAATAAAATTCTTTCTACAATTAATTGTTTGCTGCCAATTTCTGTTTGAGTTTCCCTCCCAGGGATATGCACAAACCAACCCGTTAGATTCTACCAAAATTGGATACAATCGGGCCAAAATAGGTTTGTACTTCAAACAAACTTGGAATATCAGCAATCTCTGCGGCAGCCTCAGATATCGTTTGGGGACGAAAAACACTTCCACATTGCTGCTGCCTAAGATCACTCGAAAAGATAGAAAGGATTTTGCATTAACCCGGGATCAGAAATTCGCATATACTCCTGTTTTTCGCGATAGTTTCAATACATTTCAATCCAATATTTGGCAAAAAGGTCAGCCTTGGGGAAACTTCCATCCCCAAAATTTAAATCAATATTACGGGGATGCTTCGGTGGAGGTTCGGGACGGAATTTTACATTTGTACAACATCCACCAACCAAAGACTTTTGAATTACCTAACCAATCCCTGAACTTTTTAAAAGATCAGCATAACAATTACCTGTTGGTAAAAAGTAACGAGCGACCTACCTTCGATACGATTAGAAATCCAGAAACACTTATCCCAAAAGAAACCCTAAAAATTTATGGCGATATCCCCATGAATGTAGGTCTAACCAATACCTTTCACAGTTTCTCTACTACCTACGGTTATTTTGCGATTCGATCCAAAAACCCAACTGGACCGGCCACCTGGCCTGCATTTTGGCTCACAGGCAAACAAAATTGGCCCCCAGAAATAGCTATTTTCGAAATGTACGGCGGTAAAACTGGAAGAAAAATCCATACCCAAACCGCCACCATCCATTTCGGCAAAATTGAAACGCATACTAAAGAGCATTTGGTAAGAAAATTTCGACTCAAACCCAATACAGACCAAGAATTTCATATTTATTCATGCAAATGGACCCCAAAAAGGGTGGTATTCTATACCGATGGAATAAAAGTACGTTCTATCCGCTTTAATCGCTGGATGAAGCAGTACTTTCAAGAACCCATGTATATCGTTCTAAACAACCAAATACAGTCTCGTTACCTTGAACAATTACAAAGTTTAGGATACCCTACGTCGGATTTTCAAGTGGATTGGATTCAAGTATATTCACCCCGCATTATCTTCGCACTATGAAAGGCATCGTCCTCGCGGGAGGTTCAGGAACCCGTTTGCACCCATTAACTCTTGCCATGAGCAAGCAATTGATGCCGGTGTACGACAAACCCATGATTTATTATCCGTTATCAGTATTGATGATGGCCGGAATTAACGAAATCCTTATTATCAGCACCCCCCATGACCTACCTCATTTCCAGCGTTTGTTGGGAACGGGAGAACAAATTGGTTGTCGATTTGAATATTGCGTTCAACCGTCACCGGATGGATTGGCTCAGGCGTTTATCTTAGGGGCCGATTTTATTGGAAACGATTCCGTAGCCTTGGTTTTGGGCGATAATATTTTCTTTGGTTCGAGATTTCAAGAAACCCTCAAAAGCAGCGTAGATCCAGCGGGAGGAATCGTCTTTGCTTACCACGTAAGCGATCCAGAGCGATACGGGGTAGTTGAGTTTAGCGAGAATTTACAAGCCTTATCCATTGAAGAAAAACCGGTTCAACCGAAATCCAACTACGCGGTACCAGGCTTATATTTCTACGATAATAACGTGGTCGAAATTTCAAAAAATCTAAAACCCTCTCCGCGCGGAGAATTAGAAATTACCGATGTAAACAAAACCTATTTGGCCGAAAACAAACTGCAAGTTCGAATCTTAGAACGGGGAACTGCTTGGCTCGATACCGGAACGTTTGCTTCGTTAATGCAGGCAGGTCAGTTTGTACAAGTTATTGAGGAAAGACAAGGCCTCAAAATCGGTTGTATCGAAGAGGTAGCTTGGAGACAAGGCTTTATAAGCAGTGAACAACTATTGAAAGTAGCCCAGCCCTTGAAAAAGAGTGGTTACGGTAGCTATTTAGAAAAAATAGTAAACTTATAACGTTTCCGATAACTAAATAAAATCAAGCTGATACCAAGTGCTAAATAGCCTTGATTAAATAGTATTGCTTTTTGCCTTTTTGCGCAATTAGGTACTTACCGTGCAATAATTTATCGGTTGAAACCGTCGCATTGGAATCCGCCTCCTTAGTTTTATTGAATGCAAAACCGTTGGATTGAATCATCTTTCGGGCCTCGCCTTTGCTAGGGAAAATGGTGGTATTAACCGCCAATAAATCCAAAACAGGTATTCCGGCTTCCAATTCGGCTTTGGAGACCTCAAACATTTCCATACCTTCCAACGAAGCTTCCAACGTCGCTAGGTCCAATCCTAAAAGATCTTCCGAGGAACCATTGCCAAAGAAAATCGCAGTAGCCTTTATAGCCATGTCTAAATCCTGCTGAGAATGCACACGGATGGTCATTTCTTCGGCCAAGGCCTTTTGAACAATTCGTAAATGCTCATTGCCAACAGAATCTTGAATGATTTGTTCGATCTCCGACCTGGATTTAAGCGAGTAAATTTTAATGAACTTAATCGCATCTTCATCGGCCACATTCAACCAGAACTGATAAAATTTATAGGGCGATGTTTTCTTTGGATCCAACCAAACATTACCGCCTTCGCTTTTTCCAAACTTGGTACCATCCGACTTCGTAACTAGCGGCGCAGTTAATGCGAATGCTTCGCCACTTTCCATACGTCGAATCAACTCCGTGCCGGTGGTGATGTTGCCCCATTGGTCGCTACCACCCATTTGCAGTTTACACCCTAATTCGCGGTATAAATGTAAAAAATCGTAACCCTGCACCAACTGATAGGAAAACTCGGTAAAAGAGATACCACCACTTTCTAAGCGATTCCGTACACTGTCTTTTCCCATCATATAACTTACCGTGATGTGTTTTCCAACATCGCGGATAAATCCTAAAAAGCTCCAATTTTTAAACCAATCGTAGTTATTAACTAACTGAGCACCGTTTTCAAAATCACCAAAATCTATAAACTTTTCCAGTTGTTTTTTCTGGCAATCGATGTTGTGCTGTATGGTAGTCTCATCCAGCAATTTACGTTCGTCTGATTTGCCGCTAGGATCGCCCACCATTCCGGTAGCACCACCCACCAAAGCTACGGGCTTATGTCCAGCTCGTTGAAACAACATTAATTGCGTAATGGGAACCAAATTACCGATATGCAGAGAATCAGCGGTTGGATCAAATCCCACATAACCAGTAACGCGTTCTTTGTTAAGCAATTCTTCAGTTCCAGGCATGATATCGTGCATCAAGCCTCTCCAACGCAACTCTTCAACGAAATCAAAATTGGGTTTAAACGACATAATCTAATTACTTTTCCTATTGTTCTTTTTCTCTATTTCCGATAACGCTTGAAATCTTCTCTTTCAATTCATCCGCTTGTTCTTCATCCAAACCACTCAATTGAAAACTCACTACTTGTGCGGTTTCTTTGAGCATAAAATTGATTTCAAATTCCAAATAATCAATTCGTTGTAGGTAAGACCAGGGAATATAATTGTATCTGGAAAAGAAATGCTGTCGCCAACCAATTCCTGTTTCGTCCACTTCCACAAAGTATTCTCCGGCTCTTTTCTTATATATCCAAAAAATCAAAGGAATCACAACGGCGAGCCATACGAATCCTCCGGCATATCCAAACAAATGATTATGCGCACCCCATCCAAACAAAGAAGCAATCACCATGACGGCCAAGGCAGGTGTTTCGGCCCGGCGTTTAGGAATTTCAAACCGAAGTTTGCTCATTCTTATAATTTTACAAATCGTTTTGTTACACTACCGTATGAACAGAAATAAACTCCCGCGGGAAGGGAATGAGTATCCACCACAAAATGGGATTCATCTTTGCGCTCAACACCTAACTTTACCATCCTACCCATTGCATCCATTATACAAATACCCATCGTATTTTTCTGTTGACCTAAATAAACGTGGAGCTGATCGCTAGTTGGGTTGGGCGTTATGGTGAATTCACGGTTAATTTCTTGAATTGCCATTCCATTCATTCCATTCACTTTCATGGTAAAATTTCGAATAGTATCCACGCGATTGTATGGAAGTGCACCCCCAATTTTAGCATAGATCATGATCACCATCTTCAAAGGGTAAGTTCCCGCTTGCGTAGGAGTTCCAGAAAAATTCACACAACTGGGCTTAGAAGGAAAAAATACACAACTGTTTTTTTGGCATTGATGATTAATACCTGGAGGTAATCCCAGTACAGCTTTAAGAACTGTTGAATCTATAATTACAGCCTGTCCAAATACTACTGTATCTTTAATAGACAATATAGTTGTTGTAGCGGAATAAGGTTTATCTTGATCTGCTTCAGGGAAAGTTGCTGGATAAAATCCAGGTACTTTGATGGTTGTATCGGGAGAACACTGCGCAACCGCTTTGTTGGATAACCCAAAACCAACCACAGCAAACAAGGAAAAGAGTATTGCTTTTTTCATACTGCGAAGATAATTGTTAAGGCCTTATTTTCTAATAGAAACACTTACAGAAACTTCCTTCGAAATATATTAGGCAAAACATGCTGCGATCCGAACAATAAAAAATGAACAAATCCAAACCATACCACCATGCCCCCAAATCCTTGCAATCTCAATCCTTGCCACTCCAAACGCAAAAAGGCAGGGAACGCCTCCAAGAAGAGCAAATTACCCATTAAAATACCACCCAAAATAAAAATACATTTATGAGCAATGGTCAATCGCAATTGTCCATCCACCCATTCTTTGATAATCAAAACCACTATCGGCAATTGCAACATCAACGAATAATCGCGTTGATGAGGAAACGCAATGGGTATCGCCCCTAAAAATAGAGCCATTTGCCAAAATGATTTGTGCTGATAGGAACCATTTTCAATGATTTTTACCCCCACCCAACACAACAGGAAAACTAGTACTCGGAAGGCTTGGGTTGACCAAAACACTTCGCTATGACTCCAATGAAAACTGTATATGGTTGCTTCGCCCGGCACATACAAGGAAGTCATGTACTTCGTTACCAAAGCGCCAAAATCCACAAATCCACCTTCCCCAACTTCTAAAATATGACTACCGGAAAATGGATTGATATTTTGAAACCATCCTTGCAATAATTCTAAATGATACCCAAAGGGCAAATAACCAAATGGCACAATGGCCAATAAAATCGTAAGAAAAATTACTGTAAAAAATGCCCGCCATTGTTTTTGTAAAAAATATTGACCCAAAATAAAAATTGGCAGAATTTTAATGTTGATACCCACTGACATAGGGAGTAAATTTTTGATATTTGGGGTTTCGGGATTCCTAAAAGCACGGAGCACACCCCAAAGAACCAAGATCGTCATTTGACCATACAACAAATTCAAAAAGCACCAACGCCAAGTTACGAAAGCCAAAATTGCCCAAAATTGAATTCTCTTTTGGGAGGATTGAAAAGTAAATTTCTCGTTCAGCATCTTCGCGATATCCCAGATCAACCAAACCATAAAAAGTCCCCACACCAACTTAAGCACGATAATGGACAATGGAATTTGTTCGGGAAGAAACGGTGTATCTGGCAGCAACGTAAACGGCAGCAAAGCAGTCGCAAACAGCGGACTGTAATAATATTTTAAAACCCACCCTTGAGATTCATATCCAGGGTCGTATAAATTCTGCAAAGAAGTCAATCTTTCTGCCGCGCCGAAAAATAGATTTAAATCGTTGGTGGTACTAACTGCGCGTAAAAATGGCCATAACAGCAAAACTGCAAATATGCCCCCAATAATTTTAAACGCTTTGTTTGATTTTTCCTCCATCGGCATTGGAACGCGAAAATAGTAATCAATTTGTTTAGTTTGATTTTCTTCTGTGAAACAAACCAACTAATTTCGCAGCCCTTGGCCCCGTAGTTTAATGGATAAAATTAGCGTTTCCTAAACGTTCGATATGGGTTCGATTCCCGTCGGGGCTACCAAAGTAGTAATCGTCTTTTCTCCTTATTTAGGAAATACCTGGTTCATATAATTGGAAATAATCCTTTGAACATTAAAAATAATAGTATTTACGAATACTTCGTTTAAAGACTATTCAACCAAAAAAGGATGCGAATAATTTACATCACCAATAATCATGATATAGACTCCTTTCGCTAATTTACTTACATCAATGGTAGAATTTAAATTGTATAATTTACCTTGTTTTATTTCTTGCCCTAAAGGATTGATTATACTATAGGTTGAGCCCAAAAGATTTGATTCAATCGTAATATTTAACTCTTTTGAGACTGGGTTGGGGTAGATATGGGAAATTTGATAGTCATTGAGATTGTTAACGCCTACCCCGTATAGTGAAAGCACCACTGCATCCGAGGTATCTGAACAATATTGATAATTGACAATGCATCTAAATTTCTGCTTGTCATTCGCTGATGTAACATTAGAAATTATTAAATTTTTAGTTTGAGTGCCACTGTATTGTCCAATATTAAACATTTTTTGAAACCCTACACCCAAATCTGTTTGCCATTGGAAGGTTAGGCTTAGGGTGCCTATGGTTTCTATATCAAATGTCGCATTTTGTGATTTAAAAAGTGATAGATTCGTTGGTTGCTTGCTAATTAGGTCAGAATTAGTAATGGTTAAATTTAAAGTAACAATACTATCACAACCCGCGATATTAACAAAAGTATCTTTGGCTGTATTATTACTTTGGGTGTACGTTATTCCATTGGTCCATGTATATGAATTACAGGCTGTAATGGTTTCAATCTTTGAATCTGCAATACATGTTTTAAACACTCTCACATGTCCAGCATCGGTTCCATTACCATCGTTATTGGGTGCACCGATCGCTACAATGCTCCCATCGCTGCTAAGCGAGACAGAATATCCATTCCAATTACCTCCGGATACTTCCCCATCGATATCTGTACCTTGTTGTGTCCAGGTGCCATTTATGTTTTTATATATCCGCACATGCCCAGAAACTGTCCCATTACTGACGTTATTGGGTGCACTGACAGCAACTATACTCCCATCGCTACAGAGTGAGACAGAATATCCAGATTGATCGTCTGCTGCTTCCCCGTCAATATCTGAACCTATTTGTGTCCAAGTACCGCTTATATTTTTATAAATCCGTACATGTCCAGCACTTTTTCCATTACCGTCGTTGCCGGGTGCGCCGATAGCTACAGTGCTCCCATCGCTACTGAGTGAGACAGAATGTCCAGAATAATCATCGGCTGCTTCCCCTTTGATATCTGAACCTACTTGGGTCCATATTCCGCCTACGATTTCATATATCCGCACATGTCCAGAATTTAAGCCATTACCGTCATTATAAGGGGCTCCCATCGCTACAATACTGCCATCGCTACTGATAGAGACAGACCGTGCAAACTGATCCTCTGCTGCTTTTCCGTCGATATCTGCACCTACTTGGGTCCAAGTGCCACTAATATTTTTATACACTCGAACATGTCCAGCACCTTTTCCATTTCCGTCGTTGCCACCTGCACCAACAGCCACAGTACTGCCATCGCTGCTTAACGAAACAGACCATCCAGAAAAATCTGCTGCTGCTTCTCCATTGATATCTGAACCAACTTGGGTCCAACTACCATTTACGTTTTTATAAACCCTTACATGACCAGAAAAGTTTCCATTACCGTCGTTTTGATCGGCTCCAATAGCTACAATACTGCCATCGCTGCTTAATGAGACAGAAAATCCAGACTCATCACCGGCCGCTTCTCCATCGATGTCTAAACCTTGTTGTGTCCAGATGCCGTTTTTGTTTTTATATATCCGTACATGCCCTGCACTAACTCCATTACCTTTGTTTAAAGAGGCTCCAATTGCTACAGTGCTCCCATCGCTGCTCAGTGAGACAGAAAAACCAGATAAATCGTTTGCTGCTTCTCCATCGATATCTAAACCTTGTTGCGTCCAAGTTTGTGCGGATAGCGCTATGGTGGAAATGCAGAAAAATATTATAAAAGTGAATCTCATAAATGTATAGAAATGCAACATATCTTTTTATTTAACTTTTTTAAAATAATAATACCATTCTCTCAAACACAGTATCTAAAATCTTGGAAAGCTCCAAATCTTTGTCAGTAACCACGTTGCCGGCATCGTGGGTAGTGAGACTAACCTTAACCCGGTTGTAAACATTGGTCCATTCCGGATGGTGATTTATTCGAGAAATTTCCAAGGCTGCATTTTGCATAAATAGCATTGCATCCTCGAAAGAATTGAACTTAAATTCCTTTACCAGACTATCGTTTACATGAATCCAATCCGACATATTTCTTCCTAACTACATTGTCAACAACCCTCGTTTTCGTCGAATTCCGACTTAAAAGTACCGTGTTCAGCACGACAAACAGGCACCGGCATGCCTTTAATTTTGGAAGCTTTACTCGAATAAAACACCATCGAAATTCCATTACCGGTGTACTTATGTGAATTGTCGATGATTAAATCGGGATAAGTATCTCCGTCTAAATCACCAATGAATAAAATTTCCACCCTTCCGTCGTCAAAAAATGGAACAAAACTCAACATCGTCTTCTTCAAATCCCTTCCATTTTTATCCGTGCTTTTTAAAATCAATCGGTAATTCGTCATGTATTCCAAACTTCCGTCTTTGGTGATTGAATGCATGCATTTTAGTCGGTATTTGCGATCTCCCCCAACATAATCATACACCTGGGAATCGGTTAAAAATAGAGGCTCTTTGATAAGATTTGTTACCGATGGCATGGGCTTATTGATGATGTTATCGCTAAACAAATACAAACACTTCGTAGATGCAGAAAACATAAGTGGCCAATAATACCCAATATCACCATTTTCATCTTGCGAATTCAACATATCCGGCGCTTCGTTAATTTTCTCTACCGAATATTTCATGGTAAAACTGTCAAAAACTAACCCGTAGAATTTCTGTTTTAAGTACTTCTCGCTTTGATATTTATCGTAATACCCACCCGGAATTACCATACTCATTTCATCCTTGAAACTAAACGGATAGGTGATTTCGGCATTTTCCTTGGATACAGGAAACTCATCCGCGGAATCCGGCAACAATAAGCTATCCTTAACCGTTTCGGCCGCTGTTTCCGTTGAAGAACATCCCAGAATACAATATCCTAAAAAACTGGTTAATAAGCAATTAAAAACAAACCTTCTCATAGCAAATGCAATATAGGAGCGATATTCTAAAGTAGTATTTTTTGAAGCTATTTTTTTCATTTACCTTCGATCAACATTTCGTATTAACGACCATGAAAAAAATACTATTTTATGCCTTAGCGGCCTTGAGTAACCTACCATTAATCGCTCAAACCATGCCCGCGGAAATTCCAAGCATCGAAATTCAAGCCCGGGCCGAAAAAGAAATTACTCCCAACGAAATTTATATTATGATAACCTTGTTGGAAGTTCAAGATGGAAGGAAAACACTGAAAATTACCGAGCAGGAAATTAAACTCAAAAAAATTGTTAAAGATTTAGGTATACCAACAGAGAATCTAACATTATTCAATGCACAAGCCAACTTACAGAATATCAATTCCTGGGGGAAAAAGGACGTAGTAGATAAAAAGGTATATAGTTTAAAAGTTAATACCGCCGAAACCTTAGGCAAGGTGTACCAAGAACTCAATAAAATTTCCATTAACGAAGCGGCCATTTATAAAACACGGTATAGCAATCAAGATAGCATCTACCAAGAATTGCGCATAGAAGCCATGAAAAAGGCGAAAAAACAAGCCCTGGTAATGACCCAAGCCATCGGAGAATCGCTAGGTAAACCGTTGATGATTCGTGAAGACAATATACCCATGCCCTACCCAATGGCTCGCGGATTTGTTAGTACGTTAGCAGATGATGTTGCCGAATTTAAATCTGAAGAAATCAACAATTACAGCATCGAATTCAAACCCATCAAATTTGAAGTCTCGGTATACGTAAAGTTCTCCATTAAATAGTTACAATCGTTTGAACAGATTCAAATAGAACGTGGTGGCCTCGTTAAAGGACTGCCGGGAAACGTGTTCGTTCCTGCCATGAATACCGGATAAATTGGCGTTATTAAATCGATAAGGCACGAACCGATAGATGCGATTGCATACGCTGGTATAGTTTTTACAATCGGTTCCGGTAATAACTAAGCCGGGAACCGGAACAGCCGACCCTATTACTTCGGAAATGGTGGTGGTTATCTCATCGTACCCCAAACCATGATCGGGAGAAACGGGAGAGGCTTCGTAACTTTCTCCTACTTTGGTAATTGTAATGTTGGGATTGTTCACCAATTCGCGTACGTGTTGAATCACATCGTTAATTTTATCTCCGGGCAATAGCCGAAAATTGACAATTGCCTCGGCCGAAGGAGGCACTACATTTTCCTTTTCACCCGCTTTTAATAAGGTTGTAACATGTGTAGTTCTGATGGTGGCCGCTGTTTTTTCGCTCCCCTCCAACACCATTTTAATCAACGGTTGGGTAATCCACAGGTTTGAAAATAATAGTTTATAACCAAAATCCATGTGCGGTGCGGCTTCTCGAAACAAACCACCTACGGGTCCATCCAAATTAGACGGGAACTGAAATTTATCCAATGCGCTCAATGCCTCGGTAAGCTGAGCCACTGTATTGTCTTTTCGAGGCCATGCACTGTGTCCGCCTTTTACCGAAGCCGATAATTTTAACGTTAAATACCCTTTTTCTGCCAAACCTATGATAGCAGCATCTTTATCTAAACCAGGCACGATTCCCTCCATTATACCAAAACCTTCGTCCGAAATAAAACCAATCTTTATACCCGATTGAATGATGTATTTGGCGATTTCTGCCGCGCCAGCTTTACCGCCCGTTTCTTCGTCGTGACCAAAAGCCAATAAAATATTTCGTTGGGGAGTGATGCCTTTCAACAATAATTTCTCCCCGGCCTCCAACAAAGAAATTACCGCATTTTTATCGTCTAAAGTACCTCTACCCCACAACGTATCCCCAACAATTTTACCGGAAAATGGCGGATACTTCCACTGAGAAGAATCCTCCACGGGCAC
>JACCDM010734434.1_pt1 | contig 11238 bp, 8 predicted proteins | sample 7445851 | NCBI WGS metagenome assembly JACCDM01 (sample SAMN15323438, study PRJNA562643) | freshwater metagenome | isolation source: river surface water | place: USA:Blue River Watershed | collected 2017-08-16
CACCCTTGACTGTTAGGTCATATAGGAAATCCCAACTGCCAGTTTGGTAAGAAGTACTAGTGCCATTGCTTCTTAGGCTTTTTGCCCTAATAACAGCTAGAAGCTCTTCAGGAGCTTCTGCAACTTCCATCTCCCACGGAGCATGTCCTGGCTTCCACTCGTAACATACGCCAGACGCGTGACGAGACGGAGCAATAAGAACATATCCGTTGTGCTTGATGTCAATTCCTGGTAGGCCTTCTTTGTTGAAGTTACCTATAAATTTTTCGTTAGGGGAGCAGCGATATATTAGGTGTCTACCTCTAGTTCCGCGCTCCCCCCATACTCCAGTCACTGCTTCTACGGTTGGCGGTAGCTCCCCTAGCGCACGTTCCATTAGTTTGTCGAATGACTTATCCCCGTCGTGTCGAGGGTCGATGTCAATAACAAAAAAACCTGATGGAGCAGCATACATGCCAATGTTGAACTCTGGATTTTCTGACCACCATTGCTCGATCTTTGAGATGTCAGTTGTGGCATCTTTCTGACCGCTGGTAGAAGCTGGATGCTTTCCGCGCTCTTTGGCATCCATGTGTGATTTACCACAGGTACATTTTCCACCCTGAATTCCGTGGACTGGAAGTACGTGCCACCCATTCTGGGCGTACCATTTTGCAGCATTCAGTAGACGGCCATTAGCGGCGTCCCAGGCGTTAATTTCCACTAGGAACCGCCTTGCCTAAAAAGTCACTAAGAATGAACATTTTTCTCTCCAATAGAAAATTTTATTTCAGCATACACCTTTCAGGTGCGTTTGCAAACTAGAAACGCGAAAGATGCTAAAAGATTGGAGTTGTGACCAACTTAACGGCTAAACCTCTCCCAATCAGGGGGACCCTAATAGGGTAAAATGGATCAAGGCAAATTTAATTGCGAGACCCTGTAGGAATCATTATACATGACCAATGAACTAATTATGGCCGTAGCTGCCACAATCACAGCTTTAGGCGTTCTTATCGGTGCAGTAATTGCTGTATACAGGATAGCTAAAAGAATTGATGGCGCTTTAGGCGTCGACGAGCACGGTAGAACTTTATCAGATCGAATGGACAGAGTTGAACACCAGCTTTGGGAAAATGGTGGAAGCTCTCTAGCTGACCGTGTAAACAACATTGAGAAGCACGTTGTCAAAGTTTCCACTGAGATTGAATTTATTAAAGATTTAACCTTAGGTCTGCACAACGCAACTAACTCTATGTCTTCTCAGCAGGTATTTTTCCCGCCTGTAAGTGAGGAACTAATCGACCCAGTTAAAAGGCCGATTAGACGTAAGAAAGCCAGCTAAATCTAACTAGTTACTCAGTGCCAGGTATTACTGGTAGTGGCAGTACTGGCGGTCTAGCGACAGTTGGCTTATCAGGCGAAGGTCCCGCTAACTCTGAAGAAGAGTCAGTGCGGCTCAACAAGTACTGCTCAACCCAGGCCGTGGCTTCTTCTAAGGAAGCCCATTCGGAACCATCTGGCCATGTAGGTTGATATAGAATCTCTACATCATTTTCATCATAAACTCTTACTTCCTTAGAAGTCTGATCTATTTCATATCTCATAGTTATTATCCTAGGCTAGGTTTACCGATCCAACACTAGTTGCTGTGTAAGATCTTTCTGGTCTATTCGTGATTGCTGAGAGTTTTGAAACCCCGTCGGTACCTACAATCAGGGCTGTGCCACCGTTAGCTAATCCCATAGGGACAAATTCCCAATCAATGCCATCATAAGACACTGCTGCAATATTGTATGTAGCGCCTAAATAAGTTCCAGACCCAACTACAACATAAACATTGCCAAAATATGCGCCCCTAGTCCAGCTGGTATTAGTTACCTCGCTGAATCTAGATTTTATAGGAGCCTCTATCCAGGATATTCCATCTTCAGAGTACATTGATGTCAGGCTAGTTCTACTGAAAATTACATAGTTTGTATTATTCTGCCCGCCAAACACCTGAGTCCAGGTGACTATAGATGGGATGCTCATCGATGACCATGTTGTCCCGTTGGTGGAGTAGTAGGCGGTTGCTGAATTATCTACAAATAAGTAGAATCTGCCATCAACTGCTGATATTGGAGAACTAGGAGCCACTGGAAGAGTAACTGATGTCCAGCTAGATAGGTTAGTAGATATTGCGGCAGCTGTAGATCCAACTGCTGATACTAGATAAATTCCTAGTTCGCTACTATATGCAACCTCTGACCAGTTTTGAACACTTGGCAATGTTGCAGTCGCCCAAGTAGTAGATGTTGCAGAGTTATATACGACAGTCGAAGTATTTTTTGCCGCAAATACATACTTTTTAGTTAGGGGATTATATGCTCCAGGAGCCCAAACTTGAGAGCTAGGTAGAGTCTGTCTACTCCAGTTTATACCATCATTGGAGAGATAGACATAATCTGACGAGGTCCCAGGTGCTCCCATAAATACACCGTTAGAGTATGTAACACTTCCGCCATTGTAAGTAGATGGTGCGTGGAATGTTGACCATGTGACGCCAGAGTCGGAGCTTTCAATGATCAAACTTCCAAAGCCAGCCACTAAAATTTTTCCAGTAGGCGGTGTGTCTCCTGCTGAAACTTTTAGGGTGTGCCAGAATCTACCTATACCTGGTAGAGTAGTCCGTGTCCAACTTATTCCATCGGTAGAGTAGGCTGCTGCGGTTGTCTCGGTACTAGTCAAGACAAAGACGCCGTCACCGAAAGACACTGTCATACCTTGAGCATCTGGCCAAGAGATTGTGGTCTCGGTCCAAGATGTTCCATTTGTCGAGTATGCAATCTTTCCGCCCGCAGCGCACATAACGTATTTACCATTACCGTAGGCAATATTCAAATACGTATTGTTTAAAGTATTTCTGGTCCAGTTAACGCCATCTGCCGAGGTGTAAATTGATGCGTCATACCACATAGGTGCTAGGAACTTACTGCCGTCCCAAATCATGTCGTAAGGGCCAGAGTTGGTTGGCATATTAGGCCAGGTACGCTGTGTCCAGGTGATGCCGTCTGTAGAAGTGTAGTAATAAGTGTAGCTACCAAAGTAACTATGTGTCACAAAGGTGGTGCCGTTGTGTATTAGTCCGCTTGCATACCAGGTTCCGTTGTTGGGCAGTCCGACAAAGCTACGCTGAGTCCAGCTTCCAGTTCCAGTGGTAGAAGTGTATACATAGTTTCCGTATCCAATAGCTACATATAGCCCAGATTTATACGCAACGTAATACAGCTCATCGGCTGGCATGGTTATTGTAGTCCAGGTATTGCCGCTATCATCCGAATAAAATGCCGTAGTAGTGTCAGTGCACAGATATAATCTAGATCCAGCAGTCGATAGACCGTAGTACCTAAGTTGACCAGGGACGGTCCCTAGTACTGACCATGAAGATGCATCACTAGATACAATCCACATGTAAGACCACCAGCCACCAGCGATAAATCTTCCAGCGCCAAATGCGTACCCCATAGCAATTGTTGTAAGTCCGACAGAAGCTGGCGCAGTGCGCTGAGTCCACGAGATTAAATCAGTAGAAGTGTATGAGTACGCACCGTCATAGCTCACCGCTGAATATAGACCGTTTCCATAAGCAAGGTTGTACCAAGTAGATGTGGCAGGGATAGTTCTCTGAGTCCAGTCCACCCCGTTAGGCGATGTGTGGTATATATTAGTTGGGCTCGATGACCCCCCGAACGCCACGTACATTCCATTAAGATATTTACCGCTGGCACTGGAGTCGATATTTGCTACGTTAATGTCAACCCAACTTATTCCAGCATCATCGGAGTACTCGACTTTACCTGAAGAGATTATCACTAGTCGATTTCCATCACTGAGAATCTTGTATCTATAGCTACCAGAAGTCAGCGGATTACTTGATGCCCAGTTAATTCCGTCAGTTGATCTAAATATGTAGCCGTTTCCAGCAACAGCAACAAACACGCCCTGCGCGTACGCAACGCTAGCTACATAGTCATTAGCTGTTCCAGGGTGGTCTATCTTTATCCACGACACTGAGTCTTCAGAGAAGGCGAACCCTCCAGTATATGTAGTTACAACTACACCTTTACCAGAACCGTAAGCCATACCAGAAGGGCTACCACTTAGGCCAGGGATTGCTTGATAAGTCCACGTGTACCCGTCCTGGGACTTAAATACGCCGTCAAACTGGCCCGAGTTGACACCAATAAATCCAAATTGATCGTAGTACTCTAGTACTCTCAGTTGCACATCCGAAGCACCTGGGAGAAACACTCTAGAAGGTTGTGCGGTCCAATCGGACCCTGGAATCGATATCTGACCAATTAGCGCAGCTGTAGTTTCAGACGCATCAACTGCAATTGAAACACGTCCACTAAAAGTAGATAGCGACACAAAGCCATCAACAGATGATGTTAACGATATTCGATACTTAGAGTATTCGGTTACATTGGAAATTTCTACTAAAGGATATAAGCTAGGCAATTCGCCTGTGTAGCTGTGAAGTACTACCTGCCCAGTTCCTTCAAAAGATAAGATATAGTCGCCAGCAGCAAATGGACCAACTATGGTATTTGTGCCAGAATTGATATTATATAAGTCTTCTTGGACTCCTGTACCAGCGGGACCAGTTGCACCAGTAGGACCTGTCGGACCAGCGGGACCAGTGCCCCCCTGAGCCCCGTCAAGGCCTGGCAGTCCCTGTAGGCCTTGCTCGCCTTGAAGTCCGACTGGGCCAGTAGCACCTGTAGGGCCAGTTGCACCAGTAAGTCCAACATCACCAGTAGCACCAGTAGGACCAGTGGCACCAGTAAGACCGATTTCTCCTTGAGGACCAGTAGGGCCTAATATTGACCCTAAGTCATCATAGACTTCAGTAGTAGCATTCCAGAAAAAGAGGTGTCCGCCTACAATGTATGCAACTCCAGCCTCCCCTGTTTGAATACTTAAATTAAACTCTTCTTCAGTAGAGAATGTGCCTAGGATTTGGAAAGATGCTCCGTCGATTCCAGATGATCCTGTAGGTCCTACTTCACCCTGAATACCTTGAATACCCTGAACACCTTGTTCGCCCTGCGGGCCTGTTGGGCCAGTTGGGCCGACGTCGCCTTGGGGTCCTATAGGTCCAGTGTCTCCTGTAACCCCCTGTGGTCCCTGAATACCTTGCTCGCCTTGCGGGCCAGTAGGTCCTGTAGCACCGTCTAGTCCAGATAGTCCCTGTAATCCTTGTTCGCCTTGGGTACCCTGAGGACCAGTAGGTCCAGTAGCACCAGTTGCACCAGTAGGTCCCTGAATTTCGCCAATAATTAGCCAGGCATTTGTGTGCACATCCCAAACGCAGAGATAGCCTGATATAAGGTAAGCATCCCCAGGGTTGCCAGTTGGGTGGGCTGCTTGCAAGTCTTCTAAGGTAGGATAGCTGCCTAGTACTTCAATTCCTTGACCCGTGGCTCCAGTTGGTCCAGTAGGACCTACATCTCCCTGAACACCTTGAATGCCCTGAGGGCCAGTCGCGCCAGTTGGGCCAATATCTCCTTGAAGCCCTTGAAGTCCTTGGAGTCCTTGCTCTCCTTGCGGTCCTGTAGGGCCAACCTGCCCCTGAGGGCCAGTTGCGCCGATAGGGCCAGTGGCTCCAACTTCTCCCTGAGGGCCAGTGTCTCCAACTAATCCCTGAACACCTTGTGGACCAGTAGATCCTATAGGTCCAGTTACGCCTTGTGCTCCCGTAGGGCCAACTGCACCAGTTGGTCCAGTGACACCTTGAATGCCCTGCAGCCCTTGCTCACCCTGTATGCCTTGATCACCCTGTGCACCAGTAGGTCCAGTAACGCCTTGATCACCCTGTGCACCAGTAGGTCCAGTCGACCCTGTTGGTCCAGTCGCGCCTTGCGGACCAGTAGGTCCAGTCGGACCAGGCACGCTGCTGTCTGCCCCAGTTGGGCCTGTTGGGCCTGTTGGGCCGACAGCTGATTCCGCAACAACCGCTGACCACACAGAGCCAGTCCACTCCCAAACATAATCACCAGACGTAAACTGCTGACCAATGACTGGGCTATCTGGAAAATTAAGTGGCATTAGGGTGTACCTCCATCAACAATGCTTATATTCTCCCACACGCCGCTTGTCGCGTTGTAGGATAGGATATCCCCGTCCTGCGGCGATCGTGCTGATACGTTGTGGAGTTCATCTAATTCAAAGCCATTTTGAACTTTTACAAAAATTTCACCATTGTTAGAGTTTACTCTGGTCACTACACCAAGGTAGACCAAATGAGCTGGTGCATATGGTTTATTTACTAATCCATAAATTAGGGAACCGTCTGTTCCCAACCATACAGGATCTCCAAGGGTAGCGGTAGAAGTATTCAGTCCAGCTAACAAACCTTCGGTGATAACAAATCCAAGTTGATTTACAGAAAAACTCTGTGCCGTCAGTCCAATAGTTTTGCTAGAATACATCTCTGATGCATTGGAGGCTTTAGAAACTCGCATGTTAGTTCCATCGGAGGAACTTACATATACAGCTTGCCCCTTAGCCAGAACTTGCTCTGCTCGAACTTGGTGCTGTACCACCGAGGTCCAATCCGCAAAATTATCTATCCAAGCAAAATCCCCGTCTGTATTTGACTCTTTTGCTAGAATTTGACCAGTAGTTCCACCTGACGGTACCCCCGCCCCGTCGAGGCCAGCTGCACCAGTTGGTCCAGTTGGTCCTAAATCTCCCTGCGGGCCAGTAGGACCCAAATCACCCTGAGACCCAGTTGGACCAGTAGGTCCTATATCACCCTGTTGACCAGTAGATCCAGTAGGGCCTGTAACCCCTTGCGGCCCTGTAGGTCCTACGTCTCCCTGAGGTCCAGTCGGGCCAATGTCACCTTGAGGACCTGTGGGGCCTAAATCACCTGTAACACCTTGAGGACCTGTAGGTCCAATTTCGCCCTGCGGTCCTGTAGGGCCGACAGCACCTTCTGAGCCAGTCGGTCCAGTGTCTCCAATAGGGCCAATTGCACCAGTAGGGCCAATCTCGCCTTGCGCACCAGTTGGACCTAGTTCGCCTTGCGGCCCAGTGTCTCCTATTGGTCCAGTTGGACCCTGTGGGATTATAAAATCTAAAATTTGATTTGGAGCAGTTCCAGTTACTGTTACCTGAGCCTCGCCGCCAGGTGTGCCAGTATATACATCACCTATGCTTAGCTGGTTAGTTGCACCAGTTGGGCCAGTAGCTCCAATTGCCCCCGTGGGTCCAATTTCTCCGACTTCACCCTGAGGACCAGTAGGGCCAGTGGCTCCAATATCACCCTGTGGTCCTACTATCTGACCGACAGAATTCCAAGTTGATCCATCCCAGACATGCAGATCTCCAGTAGAACTGACAATATATGCATCGTTTAGTTCGTTTCCAATTTCTGGTAGATCTTCGGGAGTAGCTACAGTTCCAATAAAACTTATGCTCACGCCTTGGGGGCCTGTTGGACCTAGCTCGCCTTGGGGGCCTGTTGGGCCTGTTGCACCTATTCGGTTTGCATTTACTTCAATCCAAAAAGCATCATAGTAGATGTAAAATTTTGCTTCAGAGTCATTAAACCAAGCATCGCCAGCCTCTGGATTTAGAGGAGGAGAAGAGGATACATAGAAATTACCTTCAGCACCTGTAGCACCAGTTGGACCTGTAGGCCCAGTTGCACCTTGAATACCTTGCAAACCAGGAATGCCCTGAGCTCCAGTTGGACCTTGGGGGCCAGTTGGACCTGTTGCACCAGTTGCACCAGTTGGACCAGTTATAGATAGACCAGGCAGACCCTGAGATCCAGTAGCACCTGTAGCGCCTGTAGGTCCTATAGGACCCTGAGCTCCTGTTGGACCAGTTATAGATAGACCTGCAGCACCTGTAGCACCAGTTGGACCCTGAGCTCCTGTTGGGCCTTGAGCTCCAGTTGGACCTGTTGCACCAGTTGCGCCATCTGCACCATCGACACCGTCTATACCATTGACACCGTCAGCACCAGCAGCACCTGTAGCACCTGTAGGACCAGCTGCTCCTGTTGGACCAGTTGCACCAGTCGCGCCAGTCGGTCCAGTGACAGAAGCACCAGGAATACCTGCCGCACCAGTAGCACCAGTAGGACCTGTTGGTCCAACTAAACCAGCTGCTCCTGTTGGACCAGTTATAGATAAACCAGCAGCACCAGTTGCACCAGTAGCACCAGTAGTACCTACTGCACCAGTTGCACCAGTTGCACCAGTAGGGCCAGTTATTGATAGACCAGGTAGCCCCTGAGCACCAGTGGGACCAGTAGCTCCTACATAACCTTGAGCACCAGTGGGACCAGTAGCGCCGTCTGCACCGTCAATACCGTCTCTACCTGCAGCACCAGTAGCACCAGTAGGACCTACTGCACCAGTTGCACCAGTTGGGCCTGGGACGGTGCTATCTGCACCAGTTGCACCAGTTGGGCCAGTGGCACCACTAGGACCAGTTGCACCAGTTGGGCCAGTTACACCAGTGGGACCAGTAGGACCGCCAGCTGGCCCCGCTGGGCCTGTTGGTCCTGCTGGACCTTGGGGTCCTGGACCTTTAACGTCAACATATGCGAAGTTGTCAGAGAGTGCCACTATTTGGTTACCTCGGCTCTCACGATGAATTTGCCTTGAATGATTCGAGTAGTTTCGCTATCTGAAGACTCAACTTCGATATCGTATACATAAGTTTTGGGCTCGTATGCAGCCATATCTGCAGGCGGAATTAGAAGAGTCACTGTCCCTGCAGCTCCATTTACTGTTAAATAGCCGTTTTCCGTAGTGTATTCGGCGATTACGATGGGCGCTGGATCCCTGTTTTCCGTGTCCCATTGTCTGACTTGCATACGAGCCGTGTACCCTGTAAGAGTTATGGGCTTTTTTGCGGAATTTTTAACGCCAAAAACCTGATGTACGGTAGATCCTTGATCCGTAATCAGGTCGTGCACATTGCCGCGGAGATAACCCATTGAGAGTCCTTACAGGGAAGCTAGACTAGTCCCTATAATTTTACCGCACTTTAACTTTTACTAGTTTGCTGAGTCCTAGAATATTGAGGTAGAATTACTGTATGTTGACTCAACCGTTCGGTCCTGACTTAGAAATATACGTAAATGAGCTATTTTTGTCAAGTGAAGAGCTCGCGTATCTAGACTCCGAAATTGAAAAAGCAAACCTAGAAAATACATGGGCTGGAGAATCTGGCAACACAATGGATACTGGCACTTGGGGTGGTAGGAACCTATTTCTCCCAGCCAGCGAGAAGCTCTCTCAGATTCTTTCAAGGGTTATTGGTGAATATGTTGAAACAATTAAACCTCTATCTGCTGGCGAAATTGAGTTAGCTTTTGAAAAAGGCGTTGGTCCACTAAACAGAACGATGCCTGGCCAAAGCCTGCCTGCCCATGATGACATGGGGCCTCCAGAACTGGATCTGCCAGTAGCTCATGGGGTAGTTATTTATATAAATGACGACTATGAAGGTGGTCAGCTCTACTACTCGAAGCTTGGCTTAGAGATAAAACCAAAACGAGGAATGCTAGTAATCCACTCTGCTGCAGCGCTGTATGAGCACGGTGTACGACAGGTGACTTCTGGTATCAGGTATGGCTTAACTTTGTTTGTAAATAATCCAGACAAAATGCAAAAAAGTTAGTTATTTTTTATCCAAAATACTGGTGACATGTACTTCTCCCCTGAGACTATCTCAAGTGATTGATGATAAAAAGGTTTTACGGAGGGGAAAATTAGAATGCTTCCTGCTTCTGGTTTAATTCTCACCCCTTGCTGCGGGAAGTCTAGCTCCCCTCCAATACAATCATCGTTAAGGTAAATGACACCAGACATTACTGGCTCTTTTGTCTGACCAGGGTACTCGTCCACGTGTGGTCCCATTGAGCCGCCTTTTATGTACTTAGAAATACTTAGCGGTGATGGTGGAAAGTAGTCTAGCCCTAGCGTCTCGCAGTAGTGGCGTCCAGCATCGGTCAGTGCATCCATTAATGTTTTGTACAGTTCTTGTATTTCCAGTGAACTAGTTGCAAGCTTAGCGGCGTCTACTTGTTTTTGATAACCAAATACGTATGACTCGTCGTCGGAAGCAGTCCATTTTTTCCACGGGAAAAAAGCGTCCGAGCTAGTTAGAAGTGGGTCAGTAGATTCTATGAGGTCTACTAGAGCTTTTGGATTACTTACTATGTCTTTATAGTAAAAAATTCTCTGATGAAAAACTTCAGGGGTTAGGTTAGCCATAAGGCTATCTTAGCCCATTGAGCGCTTCCAGGCAGTTCCAATGTGGTACTTCTCGCCCTCGGTGATTAAGGTAGATTGGTGAAAAAATGGCTTGACGCAAGGAAAAATTACTAAAGTCCCCATTGAAGACTCGACAAAAACATCTTGATCTTTGAAGTAAAGATCTCCACCCTTTTTGTCACTATTTAGGTACAGCAATCCAGTTGCTACAGGGGCTAGATATGGCTCGCCATCATAGTCGACGTGTGGGCCCATCTCTTGTCCGTTAGTGTATTGAAACGTAGAGAAGTCAGTCCAGTGAGCGCCATTTTCATAGTCTATGCCTAGAGATTCGTGGTAAAACTCTCCTACTTTGTAGAATAAATCTTTTACCCAATTAAAATACCCCAGAACTCTAAGATCTGTAGTGTTGTTAGCTCTAGCTGGTGACCACTCGGCGGATCGCTTTGTTCCATATACGTGCGGGTGGTCTATAGAAGATGTCTTCCATGGCTCTAGCTTTTTGATGATTTGATTGTCTTCCTCCCCCAGAAAATCATCCATGTTTTTGTGATAATCAATCACCATGTCTGCTTCTTCTTGAGTTAAGACATTTTTCATAACTAGAATTTTTTCGGCAAAGAATTCTGCCTTGGCAAAATCTAAATTAGGCATTGCTATTTCCTTGATGCCATAGAGCTTTTTGCTCTGTCTGTAGAATTCTTTCGAAGGCTACCTCAGCTTGGCGGGCGTCTAATTCTTCGGGGGTGTAGTAGGAGTCTGCGAAATCCCAGAATCCTACTACTGTAATTCTATCGCCAGATGTAATCTCTTCAACCATGTGAACGTTGTTGATTCCACCTGGGAAAGTAATCAGGCTCCCCTGAGGAAGCTTAACCCTTAGATCGTGGTCCCTAAATACTAAGTCTCCACCTTCGTAGTTGTCGTTTAAGTAGAGGATGCTAGCAAACTTGTTGTCACTCCATGCCGTAGG
>JACCDM010263499.1_pt1 | contig 11235 bp, 7 predicted proteins | sample 7445851 | NCBI WGS metagenome assembly JACCDM01 (sample SAMN15323438, study PRJNA562643) | freshwater metagenome | isolation source: river surface water | place: USA:Blue River Watershed | collected 2017-08-16
AAGCCGCGCCTGCGGCTAGCCACTTTCCTTGAAGACGCATAGGTCATTTCCTCCATAGAAATTGTGCTCAAGATGAGCGGGTGAACTCTTGCCAAAATCCTGCCGACTGTCAACGAAAATACAGGTTCAGGGTTCTTCTGCAACCAATTTGTTACTCAAAATCGAACCCGAAAAGCGGTTTTTATGCGCGAATAACGAATCGGTAACGGGTTGGGCAGTGAATTACCCATTAGCTCGGGGCTTATCTACACTCGGTCAGAAGGTACGTAACCGACTTAAGAAAAGGCATCAGAATGAATTCAGCCAACCGTCCAAATTCGCAAAGTTCAAGAAAAACTTTTGTAGCGCTTAGCGCGATCTTGAGTTTGCTTGCCAGCATGATGGTTTTGGTGAGCTTTACACCAGCTACCGCTGCCGGAAATGTTGATTTGATCATTCACGTTCCAGCAGCTGCAAGTAATAGCAATACAGTCACAGTTACACCAACTGGTGGCACCGCAGTTTCAAGTGCTTATAAGTACGATGATGATTACGGCGCATTCGCAATCGTTACTGTGCCAAGTGCCCAAATGGAATTGTCGATTGTGGCTCAAGGTTTGTCTGGCGGAACCACATATACAAGAGTTGGAACTGAGATTTGGTTGGACTCATCAGGTTCTGCATTTAAGTCACGTTACCTTGCGCAAGATTGCTCGCTGGATGTTCATTACATTGCAGCTTCAAACGGTGATGCAACTAATGCGGATCTTGACTGGAGTGAAGATGGTGGAATCAATACAGGCACCATCACCGTTAGCAGTGTTTCTTCAACAACCGCGACTTTCACTTATGCAGGTGATTGTGATGCCAAATCTGTTTCATTCAATGCAACTATTTCTGGTACAGATAAAACAGCTTTCGATGTAAATCTAAAAAGTGCCGGTGAGGTTTGGATTAATGACATGTGGCCACTTGCTCGTACAACTCAAGCATGGGCAGATGGTTACGCAGTAATTCACTGGTATCGCGCAGGTGGGTATGAAAACTTTGGCTTGCACACTTGGGACGAAAACGGTGAGGGATATACCGGCCCTGCAATTAGTTGGGGCTCACCAATGTTGCCAACTGGAACTGATGCTTGGGGTGTTTATTGGCGAGTTCCAATCTATTCCGCATCCACAGTTGTTCCTTACATCATTCACGCGGGTGACTCAAAGGACCCTTCTGGCATTGACCAAATGTTGAATCTTGAAAAGACTGGCGGCGAAGTTTGGTTGAAGTCAGGCAGCGCTGACTCTGATGGATACGCAAAATTCACTGTTCCGGTATTTAGCGATATTGATGCAAATCTGTTGCGTCAAAAAGGTATTTGGCTAACCCGTAGCGTGATTGCATGGCCGACTGCGATTACTGCAGCGGAATACAACGGACATGCAAAGCTTTATTACTCAGAAGATGCAAGTCTAGAAGCAGATGAAGGTGGTGTAACTGGTTACGACGAATCAATTGTTTTGGAATATCAAACTACACTCACAAAAACTCTGCGAACAAAATTCCCACACCTTAAGGATTATGTTGCATTAAAAATTCCAGCAGATCAGCAAGCAAATGTTGAACGCTGGGTTCGTGGTCAAGTTGCAGTTGAAACTTTAAATGATGACAAAACTGCACCAGTTCGTATCACTGGATTGCAACTAGGCGATGTGCTTGATGACATTTATCCTGAAGCAAAAAACATTACGCCAGGCATCACCTGGAATGGTTCAAATCCAACTATTACGGTTTGGGCACCAACTGCACAATCAGTTTCGTTAAACCTTTACGACGATTCAAACGATGAATCTGCAACAAATGTTGCAATGAATCGCGATGGTGATTCTGGTTCGTGGTCAGTGACTGGAGACTCATCTTGGAACTGGAAACAATACAAATTCCAAATTGATGTTTACGCACCAACAACCGGCAGTATTGAAACCAATGAAGTAACAGATCCGTATTCAATATCTTTGAATACAAACGGTGAACGAAGCCAAATCGTGAATTTGAGTGATGCTTCACTGAAGCCTTCAGGTTGGGATTCATTGACCAAGCCGCAATTCAGAGCAATAGCGGATGCTTCTGTTTATGAATTGATGATCCGTGACTTCAGCATTATTGATGAATCTGTTTCTAATGAAGATTGGAAAGGTGGATACATGGCATTCACCGATCTAAATTCAGATGGTATGAAACATCTTGCTGCGTTGGCAGATGCTGGCCTGACACATCTTCAATTCGGTCCAGCTTTTGACATTGCTTCTGTAAATGAAGACAAGAGCACTTGGCAAGATGTTGATTGGAATGCACTTAGCCAAATGTCACCGAATGGTGCTGACCAGAAGGCTGCGGTAAATGCAATCAAAGATGTAGATGGATTTAACTGGGGTTACGACCCACTTCACTACACCGCACCTGATGGATCTTTCGCAACAAATCCTGATGATGAGACTCGAATTCTTGAATTCCGTTCCATGATTAAAGGTTTGAGCGACATTGGTCTTCGCACCGTAATGGACGTGGTTTACAACCACACAAGTGGTTCAGGACAGAGCGCAAGCAGCATTCTTGATCGCGTTGTGCCTGGTTATTACCACCGCCTAAACGCAAGTGGTGGCGTAGAAACCAGCACTTGCTGCAAGAACACTGCAACCGAACGCATGATGATGGCAAAACTAAATCTTGATTCTGTTGTCACATGGGCAAAGGACTACAAAGTTGATGGTTTCCGTTTTGACTTGATGGGACATCAACCTAAAGCGCAGATGCAAGAGCTACGTGCTGCACTCGATGCTCTAACTATTTCAAACGATGGAGTCGATGGAAAGAAGATTCTTTTGTTTGGTGAGGGTTGGAACTTTGGTGAAGTTCAAAGTGGCGCTCGTTTCCCGAATGCAATCCAAACCGCAATGGACGGAACATTCATCGGAACATTTGATGACCGAATTCGCGACAACGTCCGAGGTGGTGGACCGTTTGATAGCGATCCACGTGTGCAAGGTTTTGCGTCTGGAAAGTTTGGTTTCCCAAATGCATACTTTGCGAACGCCACTTCAAAATTGGCTCAACAAATGAACATGGACGGCATCAAAGTTGGGTTAACCGGCGCACTTCAAGATTATGTATTGCGAACCTACAAAGATACAAACACTTTGGGTCAAGGAGTTTCATACAATGGCGCTCCAACTGGTTACACAACAAATCCAATCGAGCAGATTGCATATGTTGATGCCCACGACAATGAATCTTTGTATGACACTCTTGCATACAAGTTGCCTTTGACTGCAACCATGGAAGAACGCATCCGTTACCAAGTGTTAGGACTAGCAGTTCCGACTATGGGACAAGGCCTACCATTTGTTCTTGCTGGTTCAGATCTTTTGCGCAGCAAGTCAATGGATAAGAATTCATACAACTCGGGTGACTGGTACAACGCAATTGACTGGACACTGAGCACAAATGGATTTGGTCGTGGACTTCCAATCGAAGCTACGAACATGGCTCAAGCAACGACATTGCTCGGAATGTCTTCCCTAGTTCCGACTGCTGCAGATATGCAAAAGACATCCGGAATGTGGCAAGACCTTTTGAAGGTTCGGTACTCATCCAAGCTGTTCCGCCTGGGTACAGGTTCAGCAGTTAAGAGTCGTGTCAAGTTCTTAACAGGTGGCTCAAAAGCACCACTTGGTTTGATAGTGATGCAATTGAATGATGCTGGTAAGAAGATGAAGAACCTAGATCCGAATTACAAGTCAATCTATGTAGTCTTCAACGCATCAAAGAAATCAATCTCTTACACCGCTGCAAGTCTGAAGAAAGCTAAATTGAGTCTGCATCCAGTTCTAAAGAATGGTGTGGATTCAGTTGTGAAAACATCCAAGTTCTCTAAGGGTAAATTCACAATTCCAGCAGTGACCACAGCAGTGTTCGTGCAAAAGTAAATCAAAATAAAAAAGTGGGTGGCTTATGCCACCCACTTTTTTTGTAGAGATGATTTCTTAGAAGTCCATTTCTCCTGGACCACCTGGTGCGCCAGCTGTTTTTGGTTCTGGCTTTTCAGCAATTACTGCTTCGGTTGTTAAGAACAATGCTGCAATAGATGCTGCGTTTAGCAATGCTGAACGAGTTACCTTCGCTGGATCGATGATGCCTGCTGCGATTAAGTCAACGTATTCACCGTTTGCGGCATTGAGGCCAAAGCCTGGCTTTAAGTTGCGAACCTTCTCGACAACTACTCCGCCTTCAAGACCAGCGTTAACTGCAATCTGCTTTAGTGGAGCTTCGATTGCTACGCGAACAATCGCCGCACCAGTAGCTTCGTCACCTTCGAGTTTCAAAGTTGCAAAAGCTTTTTCAGCAGCTTGAATCAAAGCCACGCCACCGCCAGCGACGATGCCTTCTTCGACCGCAGCCTTTGCGTTACGGACTGCGTCTTCAATGCGGTGCTTACGTTCTTTCAATTCAACTTCTGTTGCAGCACCTGCCTTGATAACAGCTACACCGCCTGCAAGTTTTGCAAGACGTTCTTGCAACTTCTCACGGTCGTAATCGCTGTCAGACTTTTCGATTTCTGCGCGGATTTGGTTTACACGACCTTGAATTTGATCGGCAGAACCTGCACCAGTGACGATTGTGGTTTCATCTTTGGTGACAACAATCTTTGCTGCGCGACCGAGCAATTCAAGACCAGTGTTTTCAAGCTTCAAACCAACTTCTTCGCTGATTACTTGACCACCAGTCAAAATTGCGATGTCTTGCAACATAGCTTTACGGCGATCACCGAAGCCAGGAGCTTTGACTGCTACTGCGCGGAAAATTCCACGAATCTTGTTTACAACTAGAGTTGCAAGTGCTTCACCTTCAAGGTCTTCAGCAATAATGAAAAGTGGCTTTCCTGATTGCATAACGCGTTCAAGAATTGGCAACAAATCTTTGATTGCAGAAATCTTCTGGTTTGCAAGCAAGATGTATGGATCATCGAGCACTGCTTCCATACGTTCTGAATCGGTTACAAAGTAAGGGCTGATGTATCCCTTGTCAAAACGCATACCTTCGGTGAGTTCAAGTTCAATTCCGAATGTGTTGCTTTCTTCGACGGTGATAACACCTTCTTTGCCAACCTTGTCCATTGCTTCAGCAATTTTTTCACCGATTACGGTGTCAGCCGCAGAGATAGATGCGGTTGCAGCAATTTGTTCTTTGCTTTCAACTGGCTTGGCCATTGCAAGAAGTTCAGCACTCAAAGCTTCAACCGCAGCTTCAATGCCCTTCTTCAATGACATCGGATTTGCACCAGCTGCAACGTTGCGCAAACCTTCGCGAACAAGTGCTTGTGCCAAAACGGTTGCGGTTGTGGTTCCGTCACCAGCTACATCGTCGGTTTTCTTTGCAACTTCTTTAACTAGCTCAGCGCCAATTTTTTCGTACGGATCTTCAAGTTCAATTTCTTTAGCAATAGAGACACCATCATTAGTGATTGTTGGCGCTCCCCATTTCTTTTCAAGTACGACGTTACGACCCTTTGGTCCTAGCGTTACTTTTACGGCGTCTGCCAAAGTATTCATTCCGCGCTCAAGTGCACGGCGGGCTTCTTCATCAAAGGCAATGATTTTTGCCATGGGTTTTCGCTCCTATTTACGGTTATTTTTCGCCCAGATCTGAGGTTTTGTCACTCTCAGTCTCTGAGTGCTAAGGCTAATTTTTGGCACTCTCTGCCCGAGAGTGCAAATCGAAATCCAATTTTGAGAGTAAATCGGGTCAAGAATTGGAGCAGATGGGCGGATTTGAGGACTTTCGAGCTTGGTTTTCCTGCGAGAATGCCCCCATATTTGAGAGGAAAGTTCAATGCGTCGAATTGGATTTTTAGCAGCCACATTTTTAGTCCTTAGCAGTCTCACCACACCTGCAGTTTTCGCAGATGGACCAAGAACTGTTTTTGTTCGCCCAGACGCAACCGCAGCAGATTCAGTGACCGGAACTTCATGCCTGCTTCCTAATTATTCAGGATCAAACGGCCTCAAATCAGCGCTTACAAATGCGGTAGCCAACGACACGATTGTTTTATGCAATGACTCGTTGTACGGAAACTCTCCCGCAAATAGAACTTTCTCAATCTCAAACACCACCTTAACTGTTCCGGTGACAGTTATTGCCGAAATCACGAATCCGCTTCGACGGCCGAAAATCATGGCAAATAATTTTGAGGTTAATACAGAATCAATTGGTGAAACAAACTTCACAGCAATGAATTTTGTGAACTCTACTTCCACTGGAACTGGCACTGATTGCACCACCACGGCTGCCTGCGGTGGAGCTATTTCGCTGAAAAGTGGTGTTCTCAACTTAGATCGAATTCTTTTCGAAGACAATGCAGCTAAATACGGTGGAGCTATTTCAGTTACAAGCGGTAGTGGACTTGCATCACTTATTGTTGATAGAAGTTCATTTGTAAACAACACGGCTGAATCCAACGGTGGTGCGATATTCGTGGGAGCTGCAGACCAAGCTGTAATCACCAACAGTGTTTTTTATCAAAACAAAGTTACAAGTGGCAATGGCTCAGTTGTATTTGCAGATGCGGGTACCGCCAATTTAAATTTCAACACTGTTGTAAATAACACTGGAGGTTCAGTACTTCATGGTGCTGGCGTAACACTCTCGAACTCAATTCTTGGTCAGAGATTATTAGCGGAAGACCTATGTGGGTCTGATGTAAATGTCGGCGACGGAAATTTCATTACCGATGACAGCTGCGGCGATTTACCCGTGTTTTCAGCGGAAGTAAAAGACATCTCGGTTCAGATACCTTTTGGACAACTGAGAATCGGTCGCATCTTCGAAGCTAATTCTGACAATTTGCAATATTTCAGAGTATTGAGTGAGAGTCCCGTCATTGACTACATCACCTTCGACGAAGAAGTTGATCCAGAAACCAACATCGCTAGCATTAACAGCAATCGTCCTTACTCAATTCCAGGTATTGAAGTGGAGCGAGCCGATGTTGGTGCAGTTGAAGTTACATCTTCGCCAATGTTGGTACGCCCATTTGACTCTGAGCTCACATATGCAGGTTTGATTGTTGCAGAGAAACTTTCAGTAGGCGGAACAATGATTCCAACCTCAACTGCAAAAATCATGACTCCGATGTTGACCTACGACGTCACCAAGAAGAAAGTGGACAGTGATGGAAATGCAATCATCACTACTCAAGAACGCCACGATATAACTGTCGGCATGCAAATTGAAGTGAGTGGAGTTGGTTCAGGGCTAAACGGTCTCCACACTGTAACTGCAGTCTCCAGTAGAACCTTCACCTTTAACACTTCTGCCTCAACGTTAGCTGAAACCGCAGTAAATCCTTGGGGCACTGCAGTGCATAAAGAAAAGGCCAAAATCACCTACACATCTCTAACTCCTGAAGTTTGTACTTTAGTTTCAGTGAAGAACCCTGCCATCATTCCGCAGGCGAATTCAGGCGTTTGTGAAATTGAGATTTACTCCCCTTCAGTAGGTGAATACGAAGAAGTTAGCGAGTTTGTGAGCTTGCAAATGTTGATCCAGAACAAATCTTCAAAGCCCCTCAATGTGGCGACTTCGAAGATTTTGAAAAATGGAGTGACGGTTTCTTGGCAAAGACCATTTACAACCGGAAAAGCTAAATTACTTCGCTATGAAGTTTCTTTCTACCGCCAATCGCAACCGAGCAAAGTTCGCTTAACAGTGAAGGTATCTCCTTACAAATTGTCTGCAAAGATTTCCAAATTAGCGGTGAACATGCCATACATTGTTCGAGTAAGAGCAATCACGGCTGCTGGCACATCTGCTCCAAGTTCTGACGTTTTGTTTAAGACTAAGAAGAAATAGCTTTAGTTTGCTGGGTCGGTCACATCAAATGGACCGGCCCACATATCAAAACCCGGCTCAATGTCTGTGATTGCATGAGTGCTAAGTGCCGCTCGAATATTTAGTGCGTTTGGATTTGGCAGACAATCACGCATGGTTCCAATTGACAGAACGCCATCCTCATCCAGGTACAAAGTCGCTGCACATTTTGGTCCAACATCAAATCCATCTAAAGTTGAAATCTGCATCTCAACCCCATCGCTGGTTATGCATTCATTGATATCCGCAACATAAGTAAATTGCACTGCCGTTGTCCATTTGTTGGCAGCACGGACTTGCACACTTAGTTGAGCACCAAGTCCAGAATCTCGATTCCAGCTTTCACCAAAACCGCATCCGTCATTTCCAAAAACTTGCTTTGACTCAAGATCTATTGCTACATCCCAAAAGCCTTCAAGTGGCTCATACGAGGTGACATTCATGTATTTCAAGTCACTCTGTGCGTTATCCATTAATTCAGTAACAAATTTCGCTGTCCACAAACGGTAATTCGATCCATCGCCCAATGTGCCCAATGCTGGAACTATTGGCCGTGAAACGGTATTTCTAAAATGAAGTTCAGAAGTATCAACTTCTTTCAACTCGCGGTCATTCGCCAAATCAGAACGCATTTCGTGGAGCAAATCGCGATATGCCGAAACCCGTGTCAAAACAACTGGAGCTTTAGTACCGCATTCATCTGCATTGCCAAAGGACACAACTCCCAGCAAAAAGTACGAGCTATGTAAACGGCCAACTAGCGGACCACCAGAGTCTCCAAAACAAGCCGAGCTGTAGGTGCCATTCGCATTCTTTCGATTTACACCTATTTGGAATTTAACATTGAAGTTTCGATATTCAGCTTCTGCCGCAGAGTTATAAATCCCTTGGACAACTTTCCTTAAGTACTTAGCATTTCGTTCTTTTTCGGTTTGACCCCATCCATAAAGCGTTGGCCTTGATGAAAGCATTTTCTTCGATTGAGCTTTCGTCGGAATCTTTAGAAATGAAGTTGCTGAAGCTGGGTTATACAAATCAATAAGCGCTAAATCGCCTTCCAAAGTTTCTGAGTTGTATTCGTAAGCTCTAAAAGTACGTGGCATTAAGACTTGGCCGTGATCTGATTTAGAAGTTTGGTTTCGGACTACTACGTAGCCTTCAAAGTTTGCGGCCGCATCCATGCAATGGCCAGCGGTTACCACCGTGTATGGATCGATCAATGAGCCGGTGCAGAAGAAACCATCTGGCTGCCGATCGAACTGTGAATTAATTCCCCAGAGCGAAACCACCCAAGGAGCTTGAGTTGGTAAAACTTTTCTTGAATCAGGAAATGTGATTGCGGAAACGGCGGTTGTGCCAAATAAAACAATTGAAACTGCAACCGCTAAAACTTTTCGCAATACTGAGATTCTCACAAGTCCAAACTATCAGCCAAAAAGAAAGAAGTGGCTGTGATAAATCACAGCCACTTCTCGTTTAAGTCAAGAACTACTTTGCGAGACGAACGTTTCCAGCCTGTGGGCCTTTTGGTCCTTCTACGATTTCGAATTCAACGCGTTGATCTTGATCAAGCACACGGAAGCCATCCATATCGATAGCGGTGTGGTGTACAAAAACGTCGCGATCGGTTCCGTCTACAGAAAGAAAGCCGAAGCCCTTTTCTGAGTTGAACCACTTGACGGTGCCAGTCATTGTTGACATGCACATTCCTTACATGTTGCGGGATCGGCTCTAGTCGGACGACTATGCCGGGTCTTTCAAATTCTTCCCACATCACGTCTTACGCCAAGCAGGGGTCTTTCAAATTACCAAGGTTGAGTGTAGTGCGGCGCAACTGCACCAAATACCAATAAATCTAGAGCTGAAAGCCCAAACGACGAGCACTGCGCTGCTTTTGGCGCTCAGCACGCATACGGCGAAGTCGCTTAACCAGCATTGGGTCGAAATCGAGAGCCGCTTCAGTATCAATCAGCGCGTTCAAGATTTGGTAGTAACGAGTGGCGCTCATGTCGAAAAGTTCGCGAATTGCGTTTTCTTTTGCGCCTGAGTATTTCCACCATTGACGCTCAAATTCGAGTAAAAGCCGATCGCGTTCTTCTAGTTGTGGCTTGATCTGTCCGAGTTCGGAACTCTGTGCGTTGGCTTCCATTTTTCCCTCTGGTCTCTGTACGTTTAAATCAGTGCCGCACCCTGACATGGGGGTATGTCAGTTTGGGCCGTGCCGGTGAGCACCCGCGAAACATAACATGCGAATTACACGGTTGTCATTCGCTCAATTTCCCCAAAAATCACAGTTTTAACATCAGTCACACCAGCCCCGAAATACCGGTGCAAATGCACGATCAATCTGCCATTACCCTTCGCCCTGATTATTGAGCAATCACTAATCAATAGTGCAGGAAACTGCCAGGCCGACGTGGCGCAATTGGTAGCGCATCCGACTTGTAATCGGACGGTTAGGGGTTCAAGTCCCCTCGTCGGCCCCAAATAAAACAGCTGCTCGTCAATCCCCTGCGATGACGAGCAGCTGTTTGGTTTTTGTAGTTTTATTTAACCGACGCGTATTTGAACCAAGGTTCATCCACTGGAGTCGTGTACTTATCTACACTTGGTAGCGGCAGCCAATAAGTAAGTTCACCGCCGATGTCGAAGTTAAATTTCATAATAGTCTTAAATGTGCCCATGGTTCCTGGCTCACCGCCAGCGTCAATCAAATGAAAAATAGTTTCTTTATTGCAAGTTAACGAATAACCCTTTGTCATGATCTTGAATTTACAATTTTTTAAATGTTGCTCCATTCGAGTGACATTTCCCATTTTGCGACCAAAGAGATTTAGCTCGTGCGAAAACTTGTTCAGTAAGTCAGTGATGGCTGGATAATTTTTCGTCCAAGAATGCACGTTATCCGCATCACTTTCCATTTCACTTCCCAAGTGGTCCATAAAAGTTTGTGCTTTGAACACTGCATCTCCCTGCGACAATTCTTTGTGCACAGGTGTGTACACAGACTCTTCAAGTGAATTCATCGTTAAGTAAGCAAAAACAAGCAGACAAGCGGCAAGAATCGCGATTACGACTTTATATTGCGACTTCATTGTCATGTCCTTTAATTGCCCATTCGTCTTTGTAATACGGAGCGCAGTTACCCCAACCAGTTTTTATAGACCAGCAGCGCCAATTCAAAACATCACCAGCCGCAGGAAAACGCATTTCATCGTGGACTATGAAATCTTTAATTCGCCACTTTCCATCAACTTCCCAAAAGGAAATATCGAAGTAATCACTTTGAGAACCTCTAATTGGATCCCATTCCAAACATTTTTGGTCAGACTTGCGCCA
>JACCDM010224991.1_pt1 | contig 11234 bp, 9 predicted proteins | sample 7445851 | NCBI WGS metagenome assembly JACCDM01 (sample SAMN15323438, study PRJNA562643) | freshwater metagenome | isolation source: river surface water | place: USA:Blue River Watershed | collected 2017-08-16
TATTGAACAATATTGCCATTAAAATATCGAGTATTGAATAATAAATAAAATAAACAATTAAAGGAATTAAAATAAGCTTCTGAGAGAGGGTTCTTTTATGATTTTCAATATTCAAAATCTTAATACCAAGTATTACTAGAATAATAACTGGCAATACATAAATCCAAAAGATACTATATTTTCCTGTATTTAATATATATACAAATTCAGTAGATATTAAAATAAAAAAAAGAAAATGCAATAGCTTTCGAAAGCTCTTTTTTAGCCCAATCCAACTTAAAAAAACGTATAAAATACACTGTGATTCAATAAAATGATAGATTGATGTCAGTCTTATTGAAACATATGTTCGAAGAAAAAAAAGATGTAAGATTTCATTTATAGCACCAAAAATTAAGCAAATAGCAAAAACGTGATATATATTTTCAATATCTCTAATTCTATACATCCAAAATAAAATTGGAATTAGAATTGATAAATTAATTATTATGATTAAAGGGCTCAAAACTTAAAATAATAATATCATTACAAAAAGGCTAGCAGCATTATACAATCACCTCCTCTTTATTTGACTTTAAAAATTAATAATATAATTCTCTTTCGCATCCATACCATTCAAAATCAAACATACTAATTAGTATTAATATGATAGTTAATTCTTATTATTTTTTTAAATGAATTTGAAAGCCTAGTCTAATTTGAAGACCTTCAGTAGATAGCTTTTGAATACCTTCCCATTCTTCCATACTAGAACTATACCCTAATAAAAACTCAATACCGACACTGTTATTTAGATAAACTACAGGGCCTACCATTGCCGAAAATTGATTTAATTTATTTAATTTCCCAGGGTCATCAACATCAAGTATTCCATATTGATAACTGATATCAGTTAGGATATTTACTTGCTTTCGAGGCTTCAAAAAATAATACCGCGTAAAAGGGCCAATCCAATATCGCTGAATATTCGTTCTTATACCACCTGGTATTGATTCACCTTTATGAGATGAAAAAGCAGGTCTGACACCAATTGCTAGCCTATCTTTTACAAAAAATCCTACATTCGATGAAAGATCAATTTTTGTGTACTTAGACTCTGAATTATATGCTGTAGAAGTATGTCGTGAAATATATGAATAAAATTGACCACCTCCACCTAAAAGCCAATAACCTTTACTAATTTGACTATTAGCAGCAAAGGAACACGTAATAAGCAAACAAAGAATAACAAAGGGCTTCATAGATACTTTTTATTATCACAATATTAAACTGCAATATGCTTGTATTATTAAGTATAAATACTGAATCCTAAAAATTAGGTATTAATGCTGAATCATACATGTAAGCAGTATTGTATTTTGTACATGATTCAAAGACAAAATCATGCACAAGATTATCCTAACGTTATTATTGTTTAACATACTCACTTGGGTTGATACTAATGGACAAAATAATCCAGTTGTACTAAAATATAGCATTCCTACAAAACAATTATCAGAGTTGAGTATTCAAAAATTAGGGCTAAGGGGTGTCTTTTTTAATGATCCAGACTTTAATTACTCATTAAAAGAGAAAAGGAATGGGACTATTAAATTAGAGCTTTTAACAAAAGGACTATATAAAATTGAAGACGGGATTGACGGCCATATTGTTTATTTAGAAGAAGGTGATAGTATTTCAATTTCGCTTAATGAAATACCTAATTTGAATAAAATAGTGTCAAACAATACCTATATAGGTTATTTCAACAATTTAAAAGCCACAGGAAAATATGCATGGCATTATACTTTTTTTGATGAATATAAAAAACGTACAGAAAAATTATACCCTCTAAAAAATTACGAAATTGCAAATAACATAATGGCATTTAAAACGAAATGCGATAAAGCATTACTTATTGGGAAAAATCTTCTAGACTCGCTATATAGAATTAAAAAAATATCAAATAATTTTAAATTAGTTGCTGAACAAGAATTAAATGCAATGTATGTTGGCAGAATGTGTACTCCGCTTTCATTCGTTCCAAAGAAAAAAATTAATAAGGGTTATTTTGAAAAACTTAATACGTTAAGTTTTAATGACTCGTCATTTGCTGTTATGTGTAAAGATTATTTACAGGCAGGAGCACTTTATACCTATTACATACACAATTCGATAAATACTAATCAACTATATTCCAATTTGAATAATGAAATGAAATCAATTTTGGAGAATTATTCAGGCATTATAAAAGATAAATTATTAGCATGGCAAATACAAGATTATATTGGAAAGAATTATCTACTATTTGACTCTTGCTATCAAGTGTTTTTAAATGAATGTAAAGATTTATCACTTAAAAATGCGACTATAAATATGGTTAATTCATTTGAACTAAAAAACAAAATATCAAATTCTATTAAATTTGAAGAAATATTAAATAGTACAAAAGTACGTAATGTAAATAATATCAAAAGTTCTATACTATCACAATTCCAAGATTCTGTTCCTACTTTAATTGATTGCTGGGCTACATGGTGTATTCCATGTAGAGACCAAATGCCTTTTATGCATACTTTTGAAAAGAAATATAAAAATAAATTACATGTAGTGTATTTGTCTTATGATACAGATGAAGTGAAATGGAAAAGCTATCAAAAAAAGAATAATTTAGGAGTAAATCAATTCATTATTGACAATGACTTTGGTTCAGCATTTTCCAAGTATTTTGATATTCAAGAAATACCACGTTATATACTAATATCAAAAGGAGGCGTTAAAGTATTAAATGCGAGAATGCCATTGCCAGCTCTACAAGACGAATTTGAAGAAGAGTTAAAAAAATATTTGAAGTAATATAATACCATAGTTCCTTAAATTAGATGTATGAAAAACATACTTAACTCTCCAATTTGGAAATCAGTATTTGTAGTAGTTTTAATGATTACAATGTTTTTAGTATTGCGTTTCATTGATAATCAAACAATAAAAACTTTGATTGGAATGAGTGGGTTTACTTTAATGTTATTTTCTTTTATTAGAAATAAGAAATCTACAATATGAGAAAGAATACAATATATACAATCCTTATAGTTTTTTTTACAATCAACTTCATTTTTTACAAAATGACTAACAGGATTTTAATGAGTGGTATAACATTGGGTATAATAACTGGAAGTGTTTTGTTATTAAAAGATAATTACCAAAGAAAGAAAATCAAATAAGAAAAAATGGTGAAAATATATAAACAAAGAGTATTTCTTCAATACTCAACATCTTTCCTTACAATAGTTACTTCGTTATTTGTTTCAATGAATAATGGAAGAAATATTGAAACAAAAATGACAGGTCTATTTTTTATTTTAGTAGGAATACTTTATATAATTACACAAACAAAATATATCATTGAAGGTGATAAACTCCTGTTGAAAATTGGTAAAATTACAGAAACTACAATTGATATAAATAAGATTGAAAATATAAGTTTAGTGAAAGTAAGATTTATGAAATCACCAAAATTGGTAATAAGAATTGGTAGATACAATAAGTTTAATTTTTTTCCAATCGTGAATGATATTGATGACTTCATTAAAGATATTCAACACAAAAATCCAAATATATCTGTTTGTTTAACTTAACTCATACAACTCCAAGATTTGGTTAGTTTCAAAATTGGTATAACGAAGTGTAGTTGAAATTAACATCCACTGCAAATTCTTCCAGATAGGTGTTCTGGAACACTTTTTATCGTTCTGGAACATTCTATAACGTTTGGGGAAAGCCCGGAACGATCTTGAACAATCTTTATTGTTCTGGAACATAATAATGTGCTAGATGGTTAGGTTATTCATTGCAGCTAAGACAAGCAAAAGTGCAACGTTGATATTATATCACTTGGTTTCACTTTAATTTTTGACGAAGAATTATTGGGTGTTGAAGAAAAATCATTCATTAACCTTAATTAACTTTTGACTCATCTTGGTTAACTGGGTTTTTGAAGTTTGCCTGGTATTTTCGTCCTTAAATTGATAATATGAAAATAGCAGGCTTTATTTTGATGGTAATTATAGGAATAGGTAATCTATCCGCACAGTCTACTGCATCTGTAACAGGTATCGTATTTGACACTATAAGTAAAAAAGGGTTAGCTTATTCTACCGTATCAGTTGTTCATGAAAAAGATTCTACTCTTGTGAGTTTTACAAGAGCAGACTCGACTGGAAAATTCAAGCTATCAGGACTACCCAAAGGCGATTACATAATTAACTTTTCTTATGTAGGCTATATTCCTAAATGGCTTCCGATTAAACTAACTTTAGCAGAACAGTTAGATCTAGGAAAAGTAGCCCTTAATGATTTATTGAATGCAAATAATGTTACAGTTACAGCAAGAAGGCCACCTGTAACTATTAATAATGACACAATAGATTTTAACACAGAAAATTTTAAAACCCAGCCTAATGCAATAGTAGAGGATTTATTGAAAAAACTACCAGGTGTTACTGTTGATAATGATGGAACCGTTAAAGTAAATGGCCAAAAAGTAAATAGGATTTTAGTAAATGGGAGAGAGATTTTTACCGGTGATCTTAAAATTGTTACTAAGAATTTAGATGCAGAAGCAGTTGATAAAGTACAAGTTTTCGATAAAAAATCTGACAGAGCTGAGTTTACCGGTATGGAAGATGGGCAATCTGAAAAAACAATCAACCTGAAACTAAAAAAAGATCGAGATAATGCAACATTTGGCAGAGTAAGTGCAGGACAAGGAAGCAATAAAAGATTCGATGCTCAATCAAATCTTAATAATTTCAAGGGAGATAAGCAACTCACTTTTATCGGAATGGGAAATAATACCAATAAGCAAGGTTTCTCCATTAGTGATGTACTAAATTTTACAGGAGACTTGGCACGTGGAATGCGAAACGGAGGTGGGGCAAATATTAAACTTGGGGGAGATGATAATGGAGGCTTGCCTATTTCTGGCATGGGGCCCAACCAGCAAGGGGTTGCTGATACTTATGCAGGAGGATTAAACTACAATAATATTTGGAAGAAAAAAACCGATCTAAATATGAATGGCATGTTCTCCGATGTTAATTTAATTACAGATAGAGATATTAATCGTAAAAATATATTGCCAGGAAATAATTTTGACTATGTTTCTAAGTCTAGCAATGCAAAGCATAATCAACAACAAAGAGTCAATGCTATTTTAGATCAAAAAATAGATAGTTTTACTTCATTTCGATTTACACCTCAATTAACTTTTCAAAATAACAATAATCGAACCATAAGCAATTATGTTTCTACAAATGACAAAGGGTTTAAATTAAATGAAGGGACCTCAAAATCATCCAGTACATCTGATGCAATTAATTTTAATAGTAATTTATTGTTCAGGCATAAATTTAAAAAGAAAGGCAGAACGATATCATCTACAACCAGCTTAGCCTATAATTCTAGTAAACAGGATGGTAATTTAAAAACAACCAATCGATTTTTTATTGCAGGCATTCCTTTGCCTGATTCCATAGTAAATCAAAGCAATTTAAGAGATGCAACTACCAGAAGTATCGGAAGCAATTTAATATATACTGAACCCATTGGTTTAAAATCTTTGTTAGAGGTTAATGGATTTTACAATACCAATAACGGCGAAAGCAAAAGAGATACTTATGATTATAATGGAAGCAGTGGCAAGTTTGACATTAAGAATACTGCTTTAAGCAATGATTTCAGGAGCATCTATAATTATGGAGGCGGGGGCGCAAGTGTTAGAGCCAATTTTAAGAAGCTTAATTTAACAGCTGGTACAAATCTTCAGTTTTCTGAATTGCAAAGTATCAATAATACCAATGGATTTATAATTAATCAAAAATTCACCGATTTATTGCCACTAATAAATATTCAATACAAGCGGAAAAATACAAGTTCAATTGGATTGAACTACAACACCTCTACTTCACAACCGTCAACTTTTCAATTACAGCCAGTAGCAGATATTAGCGACCCACTAAATACCTATATTGGTAATCCTAATTTAAAACGTAGTTATAGTCATAGTTTATCGGTCAATATGTCTTCAATAGACATCTATACTCAAAATAATCTTTTTGCATTTATCTCTTATAATCAAGTAAATGATGCTATTGTTACATCTGACGTTATCAAACAAAATGGAGCTAGGGTATCTAGACCTGTTAATGCAAACGGAAACTTTTTTTTAACAGGTAATCTAAGCGCTGGTTTTCCAGTTAAAAAAATAAAATCAAATTTAGATATAGGCTTTAGTGCAAATGTTTCTAGAAATATGAGTTTTGTAAATGGAGACCCAAATGCCATTATTAATTATAGTATTACACCAAATTTTGGGTACCAATTTGTACTTGATACTAGTTTTGACATCTCATTATCGGCCAGAATCAATTTTAATACAGCAAAATACTCTTTACAACCTCAGTTGAATAATAAGTTTTTACAGCAAGTATATAGAATTGATATAAACAATTATTTTATTGGAGGATTTGCACTAAACAATAATTTAGATATAAACATTAATTCTGGAAGATCAGACGGTTTTAATGCGACAGTGCCATTATGGAATGTTTCTTTGGCAAAAAGTTTCTTAAAATATAAGAGAGGGGAATTAAAAATATCTGTATTTGATTTACTAAATCAAAATCAAGGAATCAATAGAACCGCTAATCAAAATTTTATTCAAGACACTAGATATAATGTATTACAACGCTATTTCCTATTGAGTTTTAGCTATCGCTTAAACCGTTCAGCAGCTAGTAATAGCGGAGCAAGGGTAATAATTAAAGCCTTTTAAAAAAAAGAACCGCATTTACTGCGGTTCTTTTTTAACTTATTTAATGATGATGTAAATGATTAAACTAGTTATTCCCTCTTCTCATTTGCATCATTCCTGGCATTTCTTGTTGCATCATGTCCATTTGCAATTTTTGAAATTCTTTACGTCCAATTATTTTACCTTTTGTTGGTTCTTTTAATTCTTTTTTATTGAGCGACGCTTTTACTTCTGTTGCTTTAAAAATAGTTGTTCCATTATCTACATCTATTTCTAAAATTAATCCAGGCAATAAGCCATAGTTTTCAGGACCCGCAGGCGTAAGAATATCACTCGTATACCAAGCTACCGTCTCGATTTCTTTGGGTGCTGGTGCTGGGGAATTAGATTTTACAGTCTCCTCTGAATTAGGTCCACCCATACTCATAGTTCTCATTGTCATTCTTGGGGCTATTGTTTTTCTAATAGCTTTATAACAGGTATAACCCAAAATTTTCTTGGTTTCTTCTGTTAACTTCCAGGGCTGTGGATTTAATGTATCTACAATTAAAAATAATTTGCCGGCTAATTCAGTAGATTGTAGCCCTTTCTGTTGTGCAAAGTTTTTATATAAATCACCACCATCTGGACCACCTCCGCTGAATCTAACTGTTACGCCTCCACCTCCGCCACCAGCAAATGGGTCAGGCGCCTCTACTTCGGGAATTAAACGGTAAACAGATAAGCTGTCACTAAACAACAACATATGATTACTTGATCTGAACTCAGGAATAAATGCTTTCATTTGTTCATTGGGTAAGATCTTGTGCATATTCTGCTTTTTTTCATAAAGAACTGTTCCTTCTTTTTGCTGGGCGCAAAGAGAGCTAATAGCCATTAAGGCTAATGAAGTAAACCAAATTTTCATTTTATTTAATTTTTAGACTACAAATTTAGAGGAAGGAATATTAAGGATCCTTATTCAAAGGTTAATTAAGGTTAATGAAACCAAGTATCAACATTACTAGCTTTATATTTGTTGCAAATCATGCAATATCAGGAATCATGAAAAAACTATTTATTTCGAGGCTAGTAATGATTAGTGCAATCATTATGATTGTGGTATTTCAGATATATTGGATAAATCGGTTATTTAGCGAAGAAAAAGAACGGCTACAAAAACAGACCGATGTTCTTTTCAAAGAATTGGTATACAAATTACAGTTGAACAGATTTAAAAGGGATACATTAATCTATAATACCGGCAAGGGAAATAATTTATTTGCATTAGAAGCAGTGAACTCTTATTTAAAGGATAGAGATAGTCTAAAAGCAAAAGTAGCTGTTCCCAGAAAATTAGAGAACCTAATTATGAAGATGGCAAAAGATACAATGATTAAGTCTTTAACCGTTACAGGCAAAATTCCGAATGATACCAAAAGCATTAAACTCTTTTTTGATAGTAGTATTCAACAAAAGCCGAATGAAAATGGGACACGTATTGTAATTAATGCTGTTTTTTCGAATCAGCCTAAATTAGATTCTTCTAAAAATTCAATGTTAGAAAAAATATCTCGAATTAATAAGCCGTCAATACTTGTATTTAAGTCGAATCCAGAAATCGAAACCTTTAATCAAATAGACAGTCAAACTATAAAAGCAGAAAATGCTGCTAAGATTAGTTTTAAAAGAAATTTCACTAGTATTCTTACAAGTAGTAAGCCAATTGCCGATTCATTGTCGTTAAAAGAGTTAGACTCCAGCTTTCAAACAGATTTAAAGAAAGCCGGTATTTTATTGTCTTATCAAATAAAAAAGGGCCTTTATGATTCTATCCACTTAAAGGATACAGTGTCTAACAAAGCATTTAAAACTAGTATTGCTACTGTTGGATTCATTAGCCCAAAATGGTATCAAATAGAATTTGAGTCTCCTTCGAATTATTTGTATAAAAAGATTTCCCCTCAAATACTATTTTCTTTACTCTTGATTGTTTTTACTACAATTGCTTTTGTTTTTCTATATAGAAATCTATTAACCCAGCAAAAATTAGCCGCATTTAAAAATGATTTTATTAGCAACATAACTCATGAACTAAAAACCCCTATTGCTACTGTAAATGTTGCTATAGAAGCATTGCAAAGTTTTAATGTATTAGAAGATTCAAAAAGGTCTAAGGAATATTTACACATATCGTCAGCAGAATTACAAAGGCTTAGTTTATTGGTAGATAAAGTACTAAAACTCTCTATGTTTGAGTCTGATAGAATTGTATTGGAAAAAGAGTGGTTTAGTTTTGATCGATTGATCACAGAAACAATTCACTCCATGCAACCGCTCTTTGATAAGAAAAAAGCAAAAATACAATTTACAAATAACGAAGGGTCGGTCTCTATTTTTGCAGATAAATTGCATATATCCAGCGTTATTTATAATTTATTAGACAACGCTTTAAAATATAGTGGATCAAATGCCATAATTGATATTGCATTGTCAACTCCTCTAAACAATATCATTGAATTAAAAATCAAGGACAATGGGATAGGCATTGAAAACACATTTCAGAAAAAAATCTTCGAAAAATTTTTTAGAGTTCCAACAGGTGATACGCACAATGTTAAAGGATATGGATTAGGTCTGAGTTATGTAAGTCATATTGTTAAACAACACCAGGGGGAAATTGAAGTCGAAAGCGTTTTAGGGAAAGGGAGTACTTTTACGGTTAGGCTTTCTACTCATCCTACTAAACAGTTTAATATTTAAATTGACATAAATTCTAAATCATTATTTGCACTATAAATTATGGCTATTAAAATTTTATATGTAGAAGACGAAATATTTTTAGGGAAAATTGTTTTTGAAACACTTATTTCCAGAGGGTTTCATGTACAGATGGAATCAGATGGTAATAAGGTATTAAATGCTTTTGAGAAATTTGTGCCTGATATTTGCGTTCTAGATATAATGCTTCCCAATAAAAATGGTTTTGAATTGGCCTCGGAAATTCGAAAGAAAAATCAAAAAGTTCCAATCATCTTCTTAACTGCAAAAACTCAAACTGATGATGTAGTTAAAGGATTTAAATTAGGAGCTAATGATTATATCAGAAAACCTTTCAGTATGGAAGAGTTGATTGTAAGAATTGAAAGTATTTTTAAACTGCCTGCGATTGATCTTTTCCCTCGTAAAGATGCTATTCTTAATATAGGCAAGTTTATCTTTGATCCTAATAACCAATTGTTGACTATTAGCAATGAAACACTTAAGCTTTCATTTAGAGAAACAGAATTGTTACAATATTTATTTCTGAGTAATCATTCTATAATTCAGCGTAAGGATTTGATGAACCATATCTGGGGAAATGACTCCTTTTTTAATAGCAGAAACCTAGATGTCTATATAACCAAATTACGCGGATATCTAAAAAATGACCCTTCTATTCAAATTATTACTATAAAAGGAGTTGGTTATCGTTTTGTAATAGGCGGAAAGCAGTTATAAGATTTTACATAGAATTTGCTTTTAGGACCTTTATTTGCGATAGTTGTTTTAAATGCACTTGTTAATAGAAAGTATACCCTAAAGCAAAAAAGCCTCACGCAATATGTTTTAATTATGTGATATCTTATCGCCTTTCACAGGAGAATAATCTGACTTAAAAACTCCATTTACCTTAAGTTGATCAAAGAAGCATTTGGCACCAGTAGCTTTAGTCATATCTTCTGTGTTTTGTAGATGAAAATGCAAGTGTGGTTCCGAAGAATTTCCAGAATTACCGCACAACCCCAATAATGCTCCTGTGGTTACTTTTTGTCCCTGCTTTACAACAATTGAATGTTGTTTGAAATGAGCAAAGAATACGAACTCACCATTAGCGGTTTTTATAATAACAGTGTTTCCTGGTATATAAATAGGATTAAGGACCCCTGGAATATTATCCTTTATACCATCCACCACCAAAACAACTTCCCCGTCACAAGGCGCATATAATTCCTTACCAAAAGCATAATAGTCCTCGTTAGCTTCACCTGTACCTTTGTGGGTTAAACCTTTTTCATCATAGATCAAAAAATCAAATGCATTTTTTTGAGCAACACTTTCTACATGGTAGTTTTGCTCCTTCGTATCTCCTCCCCATGTTACTGACCACTCCCCTTTAAATGGCAATTTCATTTTAGTGTTATTCCTTATTATTTCTTTTGCTTCATTATAAGGTTTAAATAACAAACCTGCAATTTCATTCTTAGGGTTCAATGTTATTGTCATACCTAAGACAGCTTTATCAAAAGTAGTTTCATATAATGCTGACGCACTTTGTAGTCTAACAAACCTTAATTTCTTAATTACTCCAAATTGGACTTTTAGCCCTGCCGTTACCTGAGAAAATTTATCAAGTGGTAAAGCAGCATTCATTTCCGGGGAAAACATTGCTACAATACTGTCATTTTTATCAACATTATAA
>JACCDM010791511.1_pt1 | contig 11234 bp, 9 predicted proteins | sample 7445851 | NCBI WGS metagenome assembly JACCDM01 (sample SAMN15323438, study PRJNA562643) | freshwater metagenome | isolation source: river surface water | place: USA:Blue River Watershed | collected 2017-08-16
CTTCAATATTTCAATAATATCTGATAAATTATTAACTAAAATTATCCCTTTAATATCAAAAAATTCAGAAATATTTGGACATCCTAAATAAATGGGTACTGTTTTAGACTGAAAACAATCAATTAATTTCTCTGAAAAATAATTTTCAGACAAAACATTTTCTATTGCAATATGAAATTGACAAAAAAATAATTCATTTTTAGATTCCTTCGCGGACATTTTTAACATTTTTTTCCCAGAATAATTAAATGACTCGTTAATACTGTTGAAAAAAAATAAATTTATATCAAAATTTAAATCCAACAATTCTACTAATTGATGTCTAAGTCTATGCAATGGAGTTATTTTTTTTCCCCCAATTAAAGTGGAAACACCAAATTCCTTATTTTTAAACTGAAAATTATGAACCCAAGTAGTACCAAAAGGTAATAACTTTGATTTAGAAATAGATTTCAAAATAATTGGGTCATGTGTTAAAATAAGATCAAATTCACTATCCTTAATATTTAACACTTTGTTCCTCATTTCAGAAATTCCGTTAGGTTCTAACAGAACCAAAATTCGATTGTATCTTTTCTTTTTGTTAGGAATAATATCGATATAAACCTCTAATGGTGCATCTAAATATATTACCCTATTAAAACCGAAAGTGCTAAAAAAACGCACCTTATATAGTTTCTTTTTTTGTTTACAAACAATTAAATTATACACACTTATAAAAAAATAACTCAAGTTGATCATGCTTTCATATTTTTACGCATGGAAATTAAATGGAGAGCAATTTGAGCAAAAGTGCTGTTCGAATTATAAACAACAAAATTGGTTTTAGATAATAAATAAATATCTATGATAGCTTCTATGACACTGGCTTCGGAACGGTGAATATTGTTAGACCAACCTTTCAGAAAATTATTCTTCTTCGGATGACTATTTTTTTTTCGAATAATTACATTATTAGGAAATTTCTCTTTTACTTTATTTTCCCATTTTTGACTATCTGAGCAAAAAAGAATGGTACAAGATTTATCTAATTCAATTAGCTCCTCTATTGAATCTAAATAAGTATCAAGTTTTTCATTAATAAAATCAGTTCCCCGAGCATGAATTCCAAAAACAGTATTATCAATATTATTCAAACTAATAAAATTATTAATTCTTAAATCAATTTCATTTTCTAATTGCAAAACATTAAAAAAACCTGCACAGTCAACTAAATTTAAAAATAATTTATTATCATAAATAATTATATACTTTTTCGGATCTAAATATACATCATCTAATTGAGCCAAAGTTTTTAAACCTACTTTTTTATATAAATTATATAAAGATGAATCTTTAAACATTTCAAAATCGCCAATAATATACTCTAAATTGGAATAAATGCTAACCTCTGATGGATCTAATTCATTAAGATCAAAATTTATAAATCTATTTTTAAACAAATTATTAAAATCAGAATAACATACATCCGTTTTGTTCCAAACTAGTCCCAATTCACGCGATAATTTATTTGAAAGCTCAAAAGAGGATGAGAGGGGCAACAACCTGTTACCGATTCCACCCGAACAATAAGAAATTATATACTTCATATAATTTTTTTTATAAGAGATTTAATCATTCCTAGGATGGAAAAAGTAATGAAAGGTTTCTCTGAATCTTTAAAAAACGAAAGCAGAATATCTCTTTTTTCAAAAATTTGAGGCCAATTATTAATATTATTTCGATAATCATACTTAGCTTTCTTTAAAATAATTGTCATTCCCAAGTCTGCATAATTAGTATAAACATCAATAAAATCGTCGGTAAAATTTAATTTAAAAATACTTTTATTTATATCTCGCTCTTCTGAGTTTATTTTAATTTTAAAAAATTCTTCAACAGCTATTTCTGGAGTTTCCCAATCAATACCCCCAAATGTATCATAACCTTTACCCGAATTACCCGTTAATTTACCCTCACAACTATGACCTTTTTTATGCACATATCCTTTCCAACTGGTATCATGAAATACAGCATAACCTCCAACCTTAATTATGTCCCACCAATAATATAACTCACAAAGAACTTGTTCTTTAGCATGAACAGAATCAAAAAAAACTAAATCTACATTTCCTTTATCCCATTTACTTCCAACTAAAACTGAATCATCCTTGATGAAATTATAATTGGAATTGTCACTAGAAAAAATTTGAATGGGATCAATAGCGTAAACAATATTGTTATTGATATTCGCATTTTTGATCATCATTTTAGAACTGGCCCCTTCATATACACCAATATCAACTAAAATTCCATTATTAATTGAATTAATTATTTCATTGAATTTATTGAACGATACTTCTCCAAATTCATTAACTAATTGAGCCTTTTCTTCCATACAATAATTTTATAAATTAAAAGTTATTAAAATCCAATTTTTTCATTCTCAACAAATGGGTAGTTGTTCTTATTTAAATAATAATAAATAACCGACTTATAATGAGCATTTTTAACCTCTGGCTTTAAATAGAGAAATTCCTGAACAACATTTTTATCTAGAAATGGATATCTAGCCTCGATACCATATGCCCCTGCTACATATTCTTCCTTAGCAAGATAAGATTCCATCGAACTATTAAAAAAACTAGCCCAAGGGAAAATATCTTCAAGTCTTTCAGGAAAAAATCCTCCAAAATTACTGTGAGGATATTTTTTTACACCACCAAAACCATAATCAGAAAAAATTTCATCTGCCCCTTGCCCAGATAAAAATATTTTATTGCCATCCTCTATAGCTTTAGAACAAACATGTGAAAGGTGATTTGCACCGTTATCATCAACCAGATTTAAATAAAATTCATTATAATCTGAAGTACTTGAAAATGTTACGAATTTAAAAGGCTCAGTATTTTTACAAATAAAGTCATGAGCAATCTTAATTTCATCTGGCTTTTTAGTCAACCTATTTATGGTTACTTTACTCGATAACCCTTTGAATCGAGCTTCAAGTACATTTTCATTTTCGGTTCCAAGAACAGTATATGTTGTGAAATTTATATTTTGTTTTAATAATTCACAACAAATTGCACCACTGTCATAACCACTACTTAGTCCTAAAAATAATTTTTCGCGAATATTATGAGTCCGCTTTCTAATTGATTCTTCAAAAGCAAGTATCCAATCATTCACATCCTCTTTGTATTGGGTTACAACAAATTCTGTAACTAAAAAACTTTCAATTAAACTAGAATCTTTTAAATTAATTACTAATGTTGTATTCGGTTTCGCACTAACAACATCATTGTATCCTAATTTAATTAATGGGTCACTATATGTTGAACAACTTAAATTGTCTTTGCCTAAAGAATAAAATACAGGTTTTGTCTTAAACGTATCGGTACTAATTACTAAAATATTTTTCTTTAAATCAATTAATACAAGTGCAAATTCTCCATCTAATTCTTTCGTAAATCTGGGGCCATATTTTTCGTACAATGGAATTAAACATTCACCGTCTGATTTATAATTACCAAATTTCGCAAATTCATAAATTTCTCCATTATAAAGACAAATAATGTCTTCTTTTATAAAGGGCTGCATAGTAAAATCACCGGTGATACTTAATAAATTATGAACAAATGAATAGCCAGAAAAATTGAATAAATTAGTATGGTCCGGTCCTCTAAACTTATTATAAAAGTTAACTTCTTCTAAGTTTTTAATGTATTTATCTGTAAATATAAAGCTGCACATATTAATAAAATTTATTTCTTACTTGAGGCATTATTTTGTTTGAATAAAAGCCATTGTTTGCAAACCCTTCTAAAATAAATGGCTCTATTTTAAGTTTATTTATAACAAATGGCAAACTTATTTGATCCCTTGAGGAATACTTACAAATTATCTCCCACCACATTAAGTTAAGCGTATTTATTTTAGGAGTATTTTTTCTAATACTACAAGGTAATTCAAAGAGACCGAAGTTCTTTGGAAATTTTTTTGATTTGTAAAAATCAATTTGACTTTTAATTAAATTCACGTGGTCATAATTAAGCTTAATTAACTCTTCAGCTTCATCATAAACACAATTTCTTTGTGAATGCTTAAATAACGCTATATCCGCTTCAAAAATAATATCCTTAATAACATGGTGGGGATCTAAAACTACTTCATGAGTGGAATCAACCCAGAAGTAATAATCATATTCAGGCAAAAATAGGTGAGGTAATACCTTAAATATCTTGGCATTTCTTCGACCCTGATATTTATCATCTATAGTAAAATCCGATATAAGTCTTTGATTCCAAATAGAACTATTTTGTATTTTATCCACGAAAGCAAAATAATCAACATTATCAAATACAACTTTAGGATTTTTCAACTTATTGGACATCCCACTAATAGAAGTAATAACTGCTATTTTAAATGTAGATCCATGTCTAATTAGATTTTTTTTGCCTGTAAAAAAATTTGCTAATAGCATTTAAAAAGAAATTAGATAGTTTACTTGAAGAGGAGTTATTGTAAGAATACGTATTATACGTATTATACTTATTCTTTACATATAATTCCTCTTTCCTTTTTTTTATTTCTGGTATTGTATCACTCAATCTATTCCCCCAAATTCTATTTACGATGCTTATTTTATTAAAAATTATTGGCAGTCCATAATTAATATATAATTGCATATAATATTCGCAATCCATCATCCAAATCAAGTTTTCGTCAAACCTTTCCTTAACCGATTTTCGTATAGTTAAAACACTTGGGGAACTTATTGTATTAATTCCGCCAACCAAATTACTATTCCACTTAGGATAAAAATTATTGTAATAATCAACTCCATTATTTGAATGGGTGCAAGCACATACTAACCAAAATTGTTTTTCATTAAATGCACTAACTATATTAGAAATTACATTAATATCATATAAAAAATCATCTTGAAAAAGAATTTTAATTAATTCTCCGTCACAATTATCTATTGCATTGTTTATGTTACTTGAAGAATTCCCTCTTTTATATTCATTTCTCAAATAGAGAATATTTAACCTATCTGTCCAATTTTCGCAAAGTTTTTGAATATCATTTGTTATACTATGATCGGAAACTACCACTTGTATATTATTATATGTCTGACTTACTATTTTAGAGAAATTAAATTCTAAAAAATTAACCCCATTCCCATGCATTTCATACACTGGTATCGCTATAGAAACTAATGGGTTACTATCAACTAATTCATTCATACAATCATACCCTATTCTACTCTAAAAAATTTATAAAAAGATTTATGAAGAGAATTGCCATTCAGGTGTCAAAAAAAGCATTCCCATTTCTCTTGGTAATTCTCTATTAGTTTTTGTTCCTGCACCACTTATTTCAAAGGACAATGCACTTTCTAAATAATCACAAGCTTCAGACTTTTCTCCAATAAAAAAATTAACATAATACAAATCGGGATAAAAGGACAAGTTAGACATTTTTACTCTTGCTATCATCGTTCCACTTAAAGTAGGAGTTAAAACATCCGAGTCTTTGTTGTACATATAACATAACTTTACACCATCGCTTGAAACTATTTGAATTGCCAAATCAATCTCCCCTCTCTTAAAATTAATATCAGTCTTAAATTCTATGTGAAATATAATTGATTCATCCATCAAAAATTTTCTCCTGACTTTATTATCAATCCCGCTCATCCAAACTCTCGTAAATTTCACTTTATTATTATAGCCTACCTTGAATTTATCATTTATTTCAACATATGATTTGTGCATCAAATCAGAGCCTAAATAATCTTTTATAACGCTATTTGTATCACCATTAGAAGTAATCATTCCATCATTTAACAATATTGCTTTATTACACAACTGTTTAATTGCCATCATATTATGACTAACGAACAAAATAGTTCTACCTTCGCCTGAGCTGATTTCACCCATCTTACCTAAACATTTTTGTTGAAATTCAGCATCTCCTACTGCAAGAACCTCATCAACAATAAGGATTTCTGACTCCAAATGTGCTGCTACAGCAAATGCGAGTCTAACGTACATCCCTGAAGAATACCTTTTCACTGGAGTATCGACATAACGTTCAACTCCTGCAAAATCTACAATCTCATCGAATTTACGCTCAATTTCTCTCTTGCGCATTCCAAGAATTGCACCATTTAAAAAAATATTTTCTCTTCCGCTTAATTCAGGGTGGAATCCAGTGCCAACCTCAAGCAATGAAGCAATTCTACCTTTAATCTTGACTTTCCCAGTAGTAGGAGATGTTATTTGAGACAAAACTTTAAGCAAAGTACTCTTACCGGCACCATTCTTCCCTATTATGCCTACTGCACTTCCCTTTTCAAATTCAAAATTGATATCCTTTAAACTCCAAACTATATCACTAGTCCCTTTAGTTTTTCTATTATTGGCTTCTCCAATTTTTAAAAAAGGATCTTCTTTCCCCCGCTTAATTGCCCACCATCTTTCAATATCACGAGAAATGGTACCAGTACTAAACTGCCCTAAATGATATAACTTAGAAAGATTTTCAACTTTAATAACAGGTTCAATCATACTGTATCTATAAATGTTTTTTCTACTTTATTGAAAATTATAATCCCACTTAAAAGAATTGTAAAGGATATAAGAATTGTATATATAAATGTTGCCAATGAAAACTCCCCTTTCCCTAATAATCCAAGTCTTGAAATCTCAACTATTTGTGTCATTGGATTTAAAGTTACAATCCACTTAAATTTATTAGAGACTACTGATAATGGATAAATTACAGGCGTAGCATACATTAATAATTGAACACCGAAAACAACCAAAAAAGATAAGTCCCTATATTTATTGGTCATAGCAGTAATAATCATTCCCATTCCAAGACCTAGTGCTGCCATTAATATAATTTGAATTGGGAATAAAAGTAAAAAAATAGTTGGTGAAAAATTAGCTCCTCTATATAAATAGAAAAGCATTACAATTAAAAGTAACAAAATTTGTACTGCAAATTTTAACAGATTAGATAATACAATACTGATAGGTATAATTAATCTAGGAAAATATACCTTTCCAAAAATACTGGCATTATCTCTAAATACAGTTGAAGTCTTATTAAGAGATTCTGAAAAGTAATTCCAAATTGTTATTCCAGTCATATAGAATAGTGGCTGCGGTAAACCATCAGTTGAAATTCCGGCTAATTGACCAAAAATAAAAGTAAAAGTAATTGTTGTAAATAAAGGTTGAATAAAAAACCATAATGGGCCCAATATTGTCTGTTTATAGAACGAAACAAGATCCCTTCTAACCAATAAGAAAAGCAAATCTCTATATTTCCACACTTTTCCAATACCTAAACTAATCGAAGAGGATTTAGGCTCTATAATTGTATCCCAATTTTCGGATTTATCTAACTGCATTTAAACTAAAATTTAATCAATGTTCTGGTAACTAATAATCCTGATAGAAATATACCTACTGTTAAAGACAAAGCAAAATATCTATAATATCCATTAGATGCAGGACCATCAGGAACATTAATTGGCTTTAAAAAAGAAAAAACTGGTGTTTCTTTTTTAAGTTCTATTTTAGCCTGCTCTAACTGAGTAGCGATTTGATTGAAAAGGGTGAAGGTTAGAGTAACATCATTATTCAGAACTTGCTCGCGCGATTGAAATGACTGAAAAATAGCTCCTAAACTATTATCCTTAAACCCTGCTAAGCGTTGTTGCGCTAATTTATAATTAGACTCGGCTTCCGAATATCTTGATTCTAAAAATCTAATATTATTTTGTTGCTTGTGGGTTTTCTGAAATGTAATGTAATCGATTAATTTTTTTAAGACTAACTGGCATGTAATTGCACTAATAAATGCATCAGGCATTCTCACAGAAACTTTACATTCCTTTTCTTCAAAATTAACTAAAATACGGCTTTTCAAATTTGAAATACTACTAAGTCTATCTCCGCCTAGTTTTACAATTGGGGGAACTTTTACTGAAAATAACATTCCAGGGGTAATTACTGAGTCAACTAAAGAACTACGATTTTTATTGACGTAATTCTTCTTTTTTATCGACTTAGGAATTGAAACATTAACTCCAGAAATAAATTTAATCGATTTATAGTAGGGAAGAGGAATATTATTAATCAAAAAATCTTCTAATGTTGTTGAATCTTTACCTGAAACATTAATAGGTACCTTTTCTGCTAATAAATCACTTAAAAAAGCGTCTGATAAAACTATATCTTCATACATTTCTGGACTAAAGTCACTTGAAACTGATACTTGGGGAATATTTACCCCTAACATACCCCCCATACCAGCAAGAGTACTGTTTTCAGAGGCTTTTTGAGAAATTAAAACTTCTGCCTTTGATTCATATTCTACATCAGTAAATAAATAATATGCATTACAAATTGCAAATAGAGCAATATTTATGAGCAAGATCATTATGAGATTAACCCTAATTGATCTAATAATTAATCTGAAAAGATCATTAATATTTATCTCTTCCTTCGATAATATTTCTCTCAATTCTGATTTCTTGGAACCCATATTATTTAGTTAAATTAGAAATCAATAAATAAGTTGTAACTAGACTTGATGTTAAACCTAAAACTCTATCAATACTAAAATTACTTTTAGGCTTCATATCTTTCGGTATAAATACCTGTGATCCCGGACTAACCTTGGGGTAAAAACGAACACCGAGAAAGCTTCTTGTACGCCTTACTGAGCCATTTGCTGTAACAACATATGAGCGTTTCCTTAATGCAGTATTATTAAATCCACCAGCTTGATCTACAAAATGCTTCAAAGAGGATGAATTTTCATATTTTACTGAAACAGGATATAGCACATCTCCAGAAACTGAAACAGTTTCATCAAAAGTTGGAATATAAAGAATATCCCCTTCTCTTAGAATTACATCTGCGTTTCCTCCTGGGGATTTTAGGATTTTTTCTAAATCAATTGATACAAATTGATATTCACTTTCGCTAATATTGACATCTTTTAACCCTTTTAATACAGACTTTTGAATTGATGTTTTTATATTTTCGATATCATTCAAATCAACCTCTTTTTCTCCATTCGACTCTGAATCAAACTTATTTTTCTTTTCTATAAGGTCTATTTGTCCTTTTAGTTGAGAAGCTAAAATTCGATTACTTTCAGACATCCCACTTTGTGTAATTTCTTGATTACGTTTATCTAACTCCTTGAGATTTATTAGATATTCGTCGACATTACGACTTGGCTTGAAGAATATAGATCTTCTAATCAATATCGCTCCCTTTAAATTTGCCGATGGAAGCACTCCTCCCGCACGATATAACAAATCGCCTACTTTAAGATCAAACTTATCAAGTACATATTTCCCTGTATAGCTTGCCTCCCCTTGGACGTGTACGTACTTAAAATTCTTATATCCAATGGATGGGCGAACAAATACTTGATCAAACGGCTCCAAAGTAAGTTTTTTCTCTTCAGGATGGATGGTCAAATCTTCGTTAACTTCTGCTTTAATAACTTTCGCCAATTCAGTTGGACTATCTTTTACTCGTCTCACTACTTCAATATATGACCCAGATGCAGATTTCTTCAATCCTTTTGCCCTAATAATTAAATCACCTATTGTCATACCTTCAGAAAATGGGAATGCCCCCTTTTGATTTACTTCCCCATCAATTGAAACTGAATAAATTTCTTTTAAATCAAAATGGCTTGCTACAACTAAAACATCTTCTTTTTGGACTAATCTATTGTGCTCATTATCCCCATTTAATGCTTTTTTCAAGTCAATATCTAACGCTTCCTGAGTATAATCGCTTCCTGAACGATATAAAATTGCTCGACCTAAAAAAGCATCGGGCTTTAAGCCTCCTGCCTTCTTTAATAAATCTGCAATACGCTCGTCTTTACCGGCAACATAGTCTCCTGGAAGGACAACTGCGCCTATCACTTGAACACGATTTTGGTAAGATGATAATGATTTCCCTACTGATACTACATCGCCATCTTCAAGAGTTGTTTTATTAAAATCTGTGGTTTCAACATGTAAAATACTTTTATCTACCCCATTATAGCGCTGAATAGTTACATGTTGTTTAAATGCAGTTTCCTTAAATCCATTTGCCATTTCGACTAATGACGAAATGGTCTCTTTAGGTTTTGTCTCAAAAAACAAAGCACGTCTAACTTCACCTACTATTTCAACACGATGTAGGTATTTAGGTACTAATAAAACGTCCCCATCCTCTAAGCGAACGTTATGATCTGTTTTACCCTTCAAAAGAAATTCATACAAGTCTATTTCAGAAACTAATTTCCCCGCCCTAAATAACTGAATGTTTCTGAAACTACCTTTAGTAGTGGGTCCCCCAGCAGAGTACAAGGCATTAAAAGCTGTAGTATACGACGGTAATTGAAACGTACCTGGAGCTTTTACATCCCCTACTATATTGACTTTAATAGTCCGTACATTAGCTAGTGTAACTTGTAAATAACTACTCGGCGTTGCTCCTCCTAATCCGGCATAGCGAGTGCCTATTTTTTGGGTTAGCAAGGATTTAACAGCCTCAATAGTTAATCCACCTACATGAGACAATCCCACATTCGGAATCACCACCTTTCCTTCATTACTAACTTTTAGATTAATTGTGGCTTGAGCAATTCCATAAATCTGAACAATTAAGTCATCTCCAGGGCCAACCACATAATTTTTAGGGGTTGCCATACTTAAATTAGGAGCAAAACTTATTCCTTTATTCGCGAAGACTTCAAAGCCGAATATTTTCTTCTCTTCTTCAGATAGACTTGAGGTATCTTTTTTAACTTGGGGATCAAGGTTGTTTTGAGTTTGAGCTAAATTTACAACTTGTTTGGTATTGCCTGAGATAGTGTTTAAGCCTGTCTTGTTTCCCCCTAAACCATTGGCTTTCATCATTAAAGCACTGATCTGAGCGTCAGAATACCCTTTTGATTTTGCTAAAGCTTGCAATTCAGCTGGGGTCATCCCTCGTTCTTCTGCCTGCAAAACAATTTGATTCAATTGATCGTCCGATGGCATCGTAGTCGCCTGAGAATTAGCTTTATGGCTTAAAAAGCTAATGGATAAAACAAACAATAATTTAAAGCAATTCTTCATAAAGTAAATATAAGAACATTTAGAGAGATTTCTCCACGGCTTCGCCGTCCTGAGTCACATTTTCATGCCCTCAAAAAATTAGAATTCGGAAACAAAG
>JACCDM010397320.1_pt1 | contig 11226 bp, 12 predicted proteins | sample 7445851 | NCBI WGS metagenome assembly JACCDM01 (sample SAMN15323438, study PRJNA562643) | freshwater metagenome | isolation source: river surface water | place: USA:Blue River Watershed | collected 2017-08-16
GCCACGGTGTTCGATGTAAGTGAAGATGTCCGCCAAAATTTGACAAGGGTGAAATTCGTTGGTTAAACCATTGATGACGGGCACGCGCGAGTGCGCTGCAAACTTTTCAATCTTGTCTTGGCCATAAGTGCGAATCATGACCAAGTCGACCATGCGACTGATGACGCGGGCACTGTCCTCAATGGGTTCAGCCCGACCCAGCTGGCTGTCGCCAGTGGTGAGGTGAACCACTGAGCCACCCATTTGGTACATGCCTGCTTCAAAGCTCACACGTGTTCGCGTGGAGGCCTTTTCAAAAATCATGGCCAAAGTACGGTCGGTCAGCGGTTGATATTTTTCATAGGCCTTGAACTTGGCTTTGATGAAGGCGGCACGTTTGAAAATGTGTGCGTAATCGTCAGCGCTGAGGTCTGTGAATTGCAAATAGTGCCGCAAAGCTTGCGCCTGTGCTGGGTTGGCCATCAGTGTTGCTCCGATAAAAAGGTCTTGACCAATGGCAGCAAAATATCTGCAATTTCATCGGCTTCTGCTTGCGTCAGAATGAGCGGGGGCACAATGCGGATGACGCTGTCAGCTGTGACGCTGATCAATAGACCTGCATCTGCGGCGCGTTGTGTGAGCGGGCTGCAGGGCTTGGTCAGTTCAATGCCCAGCATGAGCCCTTGGCCACGAATTTCTTTGATGCCTTGAACACCTGCCAAACCTGTTTCTAGTCTTGCTTTGAGGTGTGCGCCTACGCGTGCAGCGTTTTCAAGCAAACCATCTTTTTCCATGATGCGAATGGTTTCAACACCAGCGCGCATGGCTAAGGGGTTGCCACCAAAAGTGGTGCCATGATTGCCCGGTTGAAAAATATGGGCTGCTTTGGGGCCAGCTACGACAGCAGCAATGGGAACCCCCGAGCCCAAGCCTTTGGCCAATGGCATGACGTCCGCTTTGATACCAGCCCATTGGTGTGCAAACCATTTGCCAGTGCGGCCCATGCCACATTGCACTTCGTCAATCATCATGAGCCAATCTTTTTCATCGCAAAGTTTGCGAACGTCGCGCAAGTAATCCATGTGCATAGGATTGACGCCACCTTCGCCTTGGATGGTCTCGAAAAAAACTGCAACCACGTTGGGGTTGTTTTCTGTGGCTTTTTTCAATGCCTCAATGTTATTGGCGGGGACTCTGACAAAGCCTTCTACCAAGGGCCCAAATCCCTCTTGAATTTTACTGTTGCCTGTGGCGCTCAATGTGGCAATGCTGCGGCCATGAAAGGCCTTTTCGTAAACAACTATCTCGGGTTTTTCAATGCCTTTGTTGTGGCCAAACTTACGTGCCAATTTGATGGCCGCTTCATTGGCTTCAAGGCCAGTGCTGCAAAAGAAAACATTGGTCATGCCAGAGAGTTCAACCAATTTGGCTGCCAATTTCTCTTGATTGGGCACGTGGTAGTAGTTGCAGCTGTGAATAATTTTCCCCAACTGATCTTGCAGTGCAGGAACCAACTCAGCATGGTTGTGACCTAGGGTGTTGACCGCAATGCCACCTAAAGCGTCCAAATAAACTTTGCCATTGACATCCCACAATCGGCAACCTTGACCGTGACTCATGGCGATGGGCAATCGGCCATAAGTGTTCATGGTGTGCGGGGAAGTGGCTTCAATGAAATTGGACATGCAAAGATCTCCTGTCAAAAGAAATCGGCCCAACGAAAGGGCCGCTGAAGGTAGATTTTAGAGCCAGAATTTGGGTGTTAAGTCTTATATAAGATACAATTCTTGGGCAATGCGGCTCTGCGGTGATCCTGCTTGTCTGCTTTAACAATTTCACAACCTCCGATCGATGGTTTCAAACAACGCCAAAGAAATAATGATTCAAGGTATCACCTTGGATGGACGCACTTTCAGGCCCAGCGACTGGGCTGAAAGGTTGGCGGGCGTGATGGGCCAATTTAGGCCGGGTGGTGCAACGCCCGGCAGTCACTTGAGTTATTCCCCTTGGTGTATCCCCCAAACTTTAGAGGGCATCAAGTGCGTCATCATTCACACCGACCTCCGTGAACATGAGCCCATGGCGTGGGACTTTTTAATGAACTTTGCAAAAGACAACAATTTGCAAGTGTCTGACGGCACTTAATATTTCACCCACAAAAAAGCCGTCCTAAGACGGCTTTTTGCTTTTCTTTGCTGACAGCGCACCCGTTTCAAACGGCGGCAACCCTGTTGGGTGCCGGGCTAATGATCAATTGATCAGGCGAGTGCCAAGGCTTTCACCTTGGTTGACAAGCGGCTCTTATCGCGAGCTGCTTTGTTCTTGTGGAAGATGCCTTTGTCGGCAACGGTGTCCACAACGGCTTGCATTTTTGCAAACAGTTCTGTTGCTTTGGTTTTGTCACCGGCCAGAACAGCTTTTTCAACGTTCTTAACAGCGGTGCGGTATTTGGAGCGCAGTGAGGTGTTCGCTGCGTTCAATTTCACGTCTTGACGTGCGCGTTTACGGCCTGATGCCAGGCGGGGGTTCTTTTTCTTGGGTTTTCCAGAAGCCATTTTGTATGTCCTAGTTGTCTGAGGATGTTGTCAGCAAAGCCGGCTATTGTAACAGCCTAAAAACCATTGCGTCCAGAGACGCGCAAAGGGGCTAAGGAATCGCTACACTCTTGGCGTGAGCCTCCTTAAATCCGCCTCTACTGTCTCTCTCTGGACCTTGGCCTCCCGTGTCACGGGCTTGGTCCGAGAGCTTTTGATTGCCTCAGCTTTTGGCGCGAGCGCATTGACCGATGCGTTTAATGTGGCCTTTCGTATTCCTAATTTGTTCAGAAGACTGTTTGCTGAGGGTGCATTCAGTCAGGCATTTGTCCCAGTGCTGGCGGCAAGCAAGGCCAAGCATGGCGAAGATGCCACCCGACAAGTGATTGACCATGTGGCAACTTTGTTGGCCTTGGCCTTGCTCATTTTGAGCATTGCGGGCGTCCTTTTGGCGCCTTGGTTGGTTTGGGCAATGGCAAGCGGTTTGAAACAACAAGCCGATGCCTATGCCGCCGCAGTCCACATGACGCGGTGGATGTTTCCCTACATTGGCTTTATGTCGATGGTGGCGCTTTCTGCTGGCATCCTCAATACATGGAAAAAATTTGCCATTCCTGCAGCTACGCCAGTTTTGCTCAATATGTCCATGATTGGTGCGGCATGGCTTTTGGCACCTTGGCTGAAATCAAAAGGCTTTGAATCAATTTATGCGCTACCGGTGGGCGTCATGCTGGGCGGTTTTTTACAATTGGCCGTCCAAATCCCTGCGTTAAAAAGTTTGGGACTCTTACCCAAGTTAGGCGTCAGTTGGCGTGCAATGCGAGACGCTGCACAAGACCCTTCATCTCGCCAAATTGCCAGCTTGATGTTGCCTGCTTTGTTGGGCGTAGGTGTTGCACAAATCTCCTTGCTCATCAACACACAAATTGCGTCACATTTGGCGCCAGGCAGTGTCAGTTGGTTAACTTATGCCGATCGATTGATGGAATTTCCAACGGCCATCTTGGGCGTGGCCTTGGGCGCTGTGTTGATACCTCAATTGGCTGCTGCGAAGGCCAAGGGTGATCAAAAAGAATACGCAGCCATGTTGGATTGGGGTTTGCGTTTGGTGGTGGTCTTGGCTTTGCCATGCGCTGCGGCACTCTTGACGTTTTCTCAGCCCTTGGTCTCGGTGCTGTACCACTATGGGGCATTTACTGACAAAGATGTGCAGCAAACCACATTGGCCCTCAGCGGCTATGGCGTGGGCTTGTTGGGTTTGGTTGCCATCAAGGTTTTGGCGCCTGGCTACTATGCCAGCCAGGACATTAAAACACCTGTCAAAATTGCCATTGTTGTTTTGTGTTTTACCCAGTTGATGAACTTCATACTGGTGCCTTATTTGGCCCATGCAGGTTTGGCTTTGTCGATTGGTTTGGGCGCCTTGCTCAATGCGGTGTGGTTGTTGATTGGTTTGTTGCGCAAAGGCAGCTACAAGCCGCAAGCAGGCTGGCTCAAGTTTGGCTTGAAAGTTATCTTGGCCACTGCTTTGCTGACGATATTTTTGGTGTTTGTTTCGCAAAAAATTGACTGGTTGCAGATGCGACAACAAGCGGGCTTGAGATTGGTTTTCATGGCTGCTGTTTTGGCTTCATCTGCAATTTTGTTTTTTGGCACCTTGCGTTTATGTGGACTGCGTTTGAAAACATTCTTGCGTCCTTCAACAACTTAAGCGATTTATGAAGTTTTCCATAGAAGCTGTTACGCCTCTGAGTTATTTCAAAAGCTTGGTTGGATCAGAAAAGCAATTTCCATTGCTTGAGGCTGCCGCGTCAATTGCGCAAGACGAAGAGCCTAACTTGGACATTCAAAATGTCTTGGCCACTTGCGATGCTTTGTTGGTCCGACTCAAGAGACGTGTCAAAGCAGAGGCTGACCCGATGCGCAAGCTGTCCGTCTTGAATCAGTTTTTCTATGCAGACTTGGGCTTTGCCGGCAACGCCAACAACTTTTACGCCCCTGAAAATAGTTACATCAATGAGGTGCTTCAATCGCGCCGAGGCATTCCCATTTCAATCGCTGTCATTTGGTTGGAATTGGCGCAAGCCTTGGATTTGCATGCGGAAGGCGTTTCATTCCCTGGCCATTTTTTGGTCAAAGTCAATTTGCCCGAGGGCTTGGTCGTTTTGGATCCCTTGACGGGTGACTCTTTGGGGCTTGAGAACTTGTCAGAAAGATTGGCCCCTTTCCGCCCAATTTTGGGAGACTCAACCGACACGGACATACCTTTGGGGCTGTTTTTGCAGCCCGCACAGCCGCGTGACATCTTGACGCGCATGCTGAGAAATTTAAAAGAAATTTTTACCAGTCAAAAAGATTGGCAGCGCTTGATCGGCGTGCTAGACCGACTGATCGTTTTGCATCCGCAAGCGCTTGATGAAAAGAGAGACCGCGGTCTGGCCTTCATTGAATTGGGAAACACCCAAGAAGCACGCAAGGACTTGTTGCAATATGTTTTGGGACTGCCCGATGCAAGCGATGCGCCTGAAATTCAGAAGCGGCTGGCATTGCTCCAGCCCTGATTTCAAATACCAATTGCAAATTAGCTGACGATGACCTGCGCGCCATCGCCTTGTGCTGCAATGACGCCTATTTCGTAGACCTTTTCGCCAGACTGACGCAAAGTTTCGGCGCAAGCTTCTGCGTCAGCGGCATCGATGACGACAACCATGCCAATGCCATTGTTGAATGTGCGATTCATTTCGATGTCGTCAATGCCCGCTGTCTTTTGCAACCATGCAAACAACTCAGACTGTGGCCAGCTTCCTTTGCGGAGGTGAGCCGCAGTGCCCTCTGGCAAAACTCTGGGAATGTTCTCAAGCAAGCCACCGCCAGTGATGTGCGCCAAGGCCTTGATAGGGTGCAGGGACAAAGCATTCAAAACTGATTTGACATACAGGCGCGTAGGCGCCATGACTGCTTGTTTAAAGTTTTGCCCGTCTAAGGTGGCGGGCAGATTGTTGGCAGCGCGCTCAATGCACTTGCGCACCAAGCTGAAGCCGTTGGAGTGAACGCCATGCGAACCCAAGCCCAAGACAATGTCGCCTGCTTTGACATTTTGGCCCGTCAAAATTTTTGATTTTTCAACGGCGCCCACCGCAAATCCTGCCAAGTCGTATTCGCCTGCGGGGTACATGCCTGGCATTTCAGCGGTTTCCCCACCAATGAGCGCACATCCCGACATTTCACAGCCATTGGCAATGCCGCCTACGACTGCTGCTGCCGTGTCGACATCGAGCTTGCCACAGGCAAAGTAATCGAGGAAAAAGAGGGGTTCGGCACCCTGAACCAAGACATCGTTGACGCTCATGGCGACCAAATCGATGCCGACGGTGTCGTGCATGTTCCATTCAAACGCCAGCTTGAGCTTGGTGCCTACACCGTCTGTGCCAGAGACCAAAACGGGCTCTTTGTAGCGCTTGGGGACCTCAAACAGCGCGCCAAATCCACCAATGCCAGCCAAAACGCCTTCACGCATGGTTTTCTTGGCCAATGGCTTGATACGTTCAACCAAAGCATCGCCAGCAACGATGTCGACGCCAGCGTCTTTGTAAGAAAGAGGTGTTGAGCTCATGAGAAAAAAGGGGAAATTGGTAGGACGGAGGTCGGGGGGACTAAAATCAAGACTTATTTTAGGTGCTGTAAGCCTTGCATCTGAACTCAGCGGCAGGTTCTTTTCATTATCTTTAACTTCAAATTGACACCATGTCCTTGATCCAGTCTCCCAAAAGTTTAAGCATCGGGGTCGGTGTCGCAATTTTGGTCGCACTCCTGCTCTGGATGCTTGGCCCCGTGTTGGTGCCTTTCTTGGTGGCTGCCGTGTTGGCTTACGCCTTGCACCCCGCAGTGATCAGCCTGCAAAAGCGATTCACTTTCTTGCCCCAAGCAATTGCTGTGGTCTTGGTTGAAGTTTTTGCATTGCTGGTGGTCGTGGGTGTCCTCTTTTTATTGATCCCCATACTGACCAAAGAAATTCCTTTGCTGCAGCAGCAGTTGCCAAACTTGCTAGACCAATTGGCCCTGACGCTCAATCCATTGTTGGCGCAGTTTGGTTTGAACTTAACTTTGGACATCGGCAGTCTCAAGGCGCAAATCATCAAATACCTCAGTACCAACCGTGATGATTGGATGGATCCACTCATTGCGTCTTTGAAATTGGGCGGTAGTTTTGCGTTGGCAGCGCTTGGCAATTTCATTTTGATCCCTGTTGTTCTGTTTTACCTTCTGAACGAATGGAATCGATGGGTTTCGCAAGTGGTGGCCTGGGTGCCTCTTCCTTGGCGTCCCACTTACGACAGCTTCATGACAGAGTGCGATGCCGTGCTAGGTCAATATTTGCGCGGACAAATTTTGGTCATGTTGGTTCTCTCGGTTTTTTATGCGCTGGCATTGACCCTGTTTGGTTTAGATTTGGCATTGCCCATCGGGGTGTTCACGGGCCTGGCTGTCTGTGTGCCCTATTTAGGATTTGGCCTGGGCTTGATATTGGCGTTGTTGGCAGGCTTGTTGCAATTTGCCTCGTTCAAAGCGGTCATCATGGTTGCCGTGGTTTATGGGGCAGGGCAGTTGATTGAAAGTTTCTGGCTGACGCCCAAATTGGTCGGTGAGCGCATTGGTCTTCATCCCTTGGCTGTCATTTTCGCGCTGTTGGCCATGGGTCAATTGTTTGGCTTTGTGGGTGTGTTGGTGGCATTGCCGGTCAGCGCGGTGCTTTTGGTTGCCATTCGGCGCGCCCGACAACAATATTTCAGTAGCAACTTGTATCAAGGTCCTAGCGAATGAAGCAAATGGCCTTGGACATTGGCTTGCAATCGCTGCCCAGTCTGGAAAGTTTTTTTGCTGGCCCCAATTTGGCAGCTTTGCAGCACTTAAAGCTTTGGACTTCGGGCAGCATGCCTAGCCCAGTACCCACCTATTTGTGGGGCGAAGCGGGTTCTGGCAAGACGCATTTGTTGCGAGCAGCCTTCGCCGCATTGAAAGACCAAGGCTTGTCTGTCGGTTGGATTGATGACACGAAGCAGACGCAGTTGGCGTTTGATGAGTCTTGGGTGGCGGTCATCATGGACGATGTTCATCTGTACAACCTAGAGCAACAGCAGGCAGCCTTCAACTGGTTTGTAAATGCCCTCACGCCAAAGTCTGGTCAACCTCGTTGGGTATTGGCTGCTGGCACACTTCCTCCCGCGGATTTAAAACTCAGAGACGATTTGCGTTCCCGCTTAGGCTGGGGTCATGTGTTTGGTTTGCATGTTTTGAGTGAGCCCGAAAGACTTTCGGTGCTGAAGCAAGAAGCAGAGCAGCGTGGTTTGCATTTGAGTGAAGAAGTGATGTCATTCATGCTGAACCGCTTTACAAGAGATTTAGGAAGCTTGATGACACTTTTGGATCACCTTGATCAATACGCGCTGCAAGCGCAAAGAGCGATCACCATTCCACTGATCAAGTCGATGTTGGAGAACGCATGAATTTGACGCTCTTCGATTTAGATCACACCTTGCTGCCCATTGATTCTGATTATTCTTGGGGTGAGTTCTCTCTCAAAATAGGATGGGTTGATCCCGTTACGTTCAAGGCCAAGAACGATCAATTTTTTGCAGACTACCAGTCAGGCAATCTGAACATCCATGATTACGTGAGGTTTGCAACTGAAGCGGTACGGCTCAAAGGACCTGCATTGGCTGCGCAAGCGCATCTTCAGTTCATGCAAGAGGTCATCCTCCCAAGCATTCAGCCAGGCGCCCTCAATTTAATCAAGCACCACCAAGATGCCGGTGATCATGTCATGATCGTGACCGCCACCAATGAATTTGTCACTCGACCCATTGCCACGGCGCTGGGCATTCAAGAACTCATTGCAGTAGAGTTGGCCAAAGATGCCAATGGTTGGATCACTGGTGACATTTCAGGAACGCCCTCTTTCAAAATGGGCAAGGTGACACGGGTTGAGCAGTGGTTGTCTGCCCATCAAAAGTCATGGTCTGATGTGCACTTGACGTTTTACTCAGACTCCCTGAATGATCTTCCTTTGTTGGAGAAGGCGCAGATGCCTGTGGCCACCAACCCTGATGCGCGTTTGCGTCAACTTGCGACCGATCGAGGCTGGCGCATACTAGAACTGTTTACATGATCAAAAAATTCATACAAAAAATACTGGGTAAGCCAACAACACCCAGCTCGGCCATTTATTTTGGTCAGCGCGTTGAAATTCCACCTGCGGTACATGGCATCAATGTTGACTTGGTCGATGAACGTGCCGTGAATGTTGTCAGAACATTACAAGACGCAGGTTTTGAAGCTTATGTGGTGGGCGGCGCAGTTAGAGATTTGCTGCTGGGATTGCGACCCAAAGATTTTGATGTGGCCACTGATGCCACACCAGAAGAGGTCAAGGGGCTTTTCAGGCGCGCCTTCATCATTGGCCGTCGCTTTCGAATTGTGCATGTGGTTTATGGCAGAGGCCGCGAGCACGAGGTCATTGAAGTTTCAACTTTCCGAGCCCATCTAGACAACCGAGCTGCTGAGCAAGTTGCTGGCAATGAAAAAACCAGCAAATCAGAATTGGCTGGAATGAAGCATGCGGTTGACTCAAGTGGGCGCGTGCTGCGCGACAACGTTTGGGGCCCACAAGACGAAGATGCAACACGTCGCGACTTCACCGTCAATGCGATGTATTACGACCCAGAGTCACAGTATCTGGTTGATTATCACGGTGGCATGCAAGATGCCAAAAAGAAAATTTTGCGCATGATTGGCGACCCAGTTGCGCGCTATCGTGAAGACCCTGTGCGAATTATTCGTGCGGTTCGCTTTGCAGCAAAACTAAGTCCGCTTGGGTTTAAGTTGGAGAGTAAAACCGGCAAGCCATTGGCCACCATGCTGAAACTTTTGGCCGATGTTCCGCAAAGCCGTTTGTTTGATGAAATGTTGAAGTTGTTGCAAACGGGCCATGCGCTTGCATCCATTAAGCAGCTTCAACAATTGGGTTTGCACAAAGGCATTTATCCGCTCTTGGATGTGGTGGTCGAGAGGGCAGATACTGCCTTCGTCAAGGCTGCGTTGCTAGACACCGACAGGCGTGTAGGTGAGGACAAGCCGGTCGCGCCCAGTTTCTTGTTGGCCTGTGTTCTGTGGGCTGATGTCAAAGCGGGTTGGGACCTGCGTTTGGCAAAACGCGTACCGCCTTTCCCCGCTTTGCAAGAGGCCATCGACGAAGTATTTGAGGCTCGCATTGGCGATGTGTCTGGCCGCGGCAAGCTCGCAGCAGACATGCGCGAAATTTGGATGATGCAACCCCGTTTTGAAAAGCGAATTGGCAGTACGCCCTTCAGTTTGGTTGAGCAAGCCAGATTCAGAGCTGGATTTGATTTCCTCCGATTGCGCGCTGAGGTGGGGGAGGTGGAAGTTAAGTTAGCTGATTGGTGGCAAGAATTCAGTCTGGCCAACGATGCCACGCGTGAGGACTTGATTCAACAAGTTAAATCCGAAAAGCCCAGCAATGTTCAGTCGGCTCCAGGCAAAGCGCGACGTGCGCCCAGACGCCGAAAGCCTGCCAGCAAAGTTGGGGGCAATGATGCTCAAACACCTGGCGAAAAACCTCAAGAATGAGTTCAGGTGGGCATCATGCAACGAGATGAGGTGTTGGTTTATTTGGGCTTGGGGGCCAACTTGGGAGATGCCCAACAAGCTCTGAAAAATGCATTCGATGAGCTGGCCAAAATGCCATCAACGGACGGGCTCATTTGCTCTTCTTTTTATCGGTCCTCGCCAGTCGATGCCAAAGGCCCAGATTATGTCAACGCAGTGGTTCAACTCAGGACCCGTTTGAATGCCATCGAACTTTTGCATGCCTGCCAAGCCATTGAAAATCGTGCTGGAAGAGAGCGTCCTTACCCCAACGCCCCTCGAACTTTGGACATTGACATTCTTTTGTTTGGTGAAGCTGCGGTGGCCTCTGAAGCATTAAAGGTTCCGCATCCAAGGATGAGGGACCGTGCTTTTGTTTTGGTCCCTTTGCAAGAAATTGCGCCCCATTGCGTCCGTGCCGAGGATCTGCAAAAAGTTGCTGATCAAACGGTTTGTCTTATCGCTTAGGCGCTTCACCGGCAGGACGCGCAGTGCCTTGGCTGATGGCTTTGGCTTCTTCAATTTGAAATTCAAAATAGCGTTGAAAGCTGAACACAATGCTGGCCATCAAAATGGTGGTGCCCATGAGCAAGGCAGCTGCGGCACCAAAGATGGTGAGCCAATTGCTGGTGTCTGCGTGTTCGGATGAGTCTATGCCTGCATTGAATTTGGCATGCCATTTTTCAGGTGGCATCAAACCATAAATGATGGCGTTGAGTGCGCAGCCAGCAAAAGTAAATCCCAAAAGCGGAATCAAAATCCAACTGAGAACGTCGTCTTGCCCGAACTCTAGGGTGCGTTGAATGCCATACCAACCCAGTGCCGTGGGCAAGGGGAGCAGCCAGCTCAAAAGGCTGGAAAAACCGTACAAATAAATGCGAAGCACGCCCAAAGGGCCCAGCAAAAAAGACAGCCAATCAGACAGTGTTTTGTTTTTCATAAGCTGCATTATTCAGGAGAACGTTTGTCTCCGTGCCCTAAAGCCTTTTCCATCATGACGATATCTAGCCACCGATTGAATTTCCAGCCGCAAGATTTCACGGTGCCAACA
>JACCDM011198246.1_pt1 | contig 11226 bp, 7 predicted proteins | sample 7445851 | NCBI WGS metagenome assembly JACCDM01 (sample SAMN15323438, study PRJNA562643) | freshwater metagenome | isolation source: river surface water | place: USA:Blue River Watershed | collected 2017-08-16
AGTTCAATTCCACTTTCTGACCCAAATCTATGACTGCCTCAAAATCTTGATTCTGATAACCCTGCCAATCACCAGAACGCCATTCTTCAGAGCCTAATATGCCATTCACCAAGGCATCATCGCCACCCCCAGAATATTGTTTGTTATAAGCTCCAGAAATAGAAACCACTTTGTATTGATTTTCTTTTTTGGTAAAAATGGCCACAGAACTTGACCAATTTTGATTCCATTTTGTAGATGCAGCAACTTCGCAATTGCCATGAATTACAACATTCCAAACTTCTCCTTTTGCCAATTCTTTTTGCTGTGTCATTGGCTTATCGAGTCCAGCATATTTAATTTCCAATTGCAATGAAACCTTATCTGTTTGATTCACAAATGAAAAATCGCTAGGCACCACCGAAATGGTATGTTTGTTCTCAGTAAATATTCGATTTCCAACAATGGTTGGAGCTATTTCAGAATATTTTCGACCACTTTCAACATCCGAACCTGCAAATTTCAGGGTATCTAATCGCTTGTTTAAATCGAACTTCAAGACCCCATTGTACAAATCTTGATACTTCAAAAACAATCGCGTTTTTTGATCATTTGCATTCGCCAATCCCGCATTTTTGAGCTCATAAACCGTGTTCGAATATAATCTAGGTCGAACATTGATATCCAAAGGCCTCAAATGTGAAGAATTTTGTATTTTCATCTCAATCTCCTCAAAAAATGGGACCCCTACAGCAAATTCATTGCTGCCTGGTGTTACTGGATAAAATCCAAGCGCCGACATAACCGCCCAAGCACTCATTTGGCCACAGTCTTCATTTCCAATTAAACCGTCAGGTGTATTTTTATAAAATTCACGCCAAATTTTGCGCACCAAACGTTGCGTTTTTTCAGGCTTGTTGCAGTAATTATACAAATATGCCATGTGGTGACTTGGCTCATTACCATGCGCATATTGTCCAATCAATCCAGAAATATCAGACTGTTCCCTTCCAGTGGTTTTTGATATTGTTCCGAATAATGTATCCAATTGTCTTTCAAGTGCTTCATCACCACCTAGGTAATTTTTCCAAAGATTTATTTGATGAGGGACATAGAAGCTGTATTGAAATGAATTGGCCTCAGTAAAGTGATTGTTCACCTCTCGGGGCTCAAATGGCGATATCCACTCACCGTTCACTTTTGGACGCATGAACTTAGTTTTTGGATCTAAATAATGCTGCCAGCGATTGCTTCTGCGCATATATTCATTGTAAATAGATGTCCATGAATCAGATGCAACTTTATTTGAATTCAATTTGTATTTTTGAATCACTTGAGCAATACACCAATCATTGTATGCATATTCCAATGATTTTGAAACCGATTCAGATTCCGATTTGACGTCTATATAATCATTTTTGAATATTGATTTTTTAAGTGTCCCTTGTTCATTGACCTTCATTCCCAAGCTTTCTTCTTTCCTATCCGAACTATGACGCATCGCTTCAATGGCCAAATCAATGTCAATATTCTCAATATCTTTCATCAAAGCATCGGCAATGACAGACACGCTATGATAACCAATCATGCAATCGGTTTCACAAGACCCAAGTTCCCAAACAGGTAACCGGCCGCCTTGAACATATTGCAACAAGAAAGTATTCACAAAATCGGATGTCCTTCCCCTATCAATTAAAGTCAACAATGGGTGTAACGCACGATAAGTATCCCACAAAGAAAAGACTGAAAAATAATTCCGCGTTCCTTGATGAATTTTCTGGTCTCTGCCTCTGTATTTACCATCTTCATCTGATGCCAAACTTGGATGAATCATACAATGGTACAAGGCCGTGTAAAATTTAAAGAAATCTGCTCTTTTGTAACTCAAAGAACTTGAACTACCAAGCACATCAATTTTTGACAATTCCTTGTTCCACGCTTCTTGTGCCAGTCTTTGTGCAGATGTCACATCAACCAACAAACGCTCATTATCAGAAGAAAGTTTTGTTAGTACTTGTTTTCGAATATTCAACTCTGCACCTTCTAACGAAGTAAATGAAATTCCAACGGCAGAATGAATTCGAAACTGCGGGGTTTGCATATCACTCATTCTACCAAAGAACAAGATTGCCACAGATTTATCTTGGTTAAATTGAACCGACAGTATTTTCTCTTGGAAGTAACTGTAAAAAAACACGGACTGATCATTTGCCCAAGCTTTGCTTCTTCTAAATCCTTTAACTGTATGTCCATCAGCTAAAACTTCAAGTTGATGTCCCAATAAATAATCCCTATGCTTCAAGTCAATGACCACAAAAATGCTGTCGTTTTCTTTTATTTCGTTCACAGAAAAAGTATATTGATGAATTCCCACACGCGGCAAAGCCGACAGTTCAACCTTCACAATGTTATCGTTTAAATAATTCGAATAGTATCCTGGTTCAGCAATTTCTTGGGAATGCGAGAATTTTGACCGGTATTTCAAAGGACTGAAACTAGAAGCCCCCATAATTGGTTGGAACAATACATCGCCATAATCTGAGACACCGGTTCCACTCAAATGGGTATGGGAAAATCCATAAATAAAGGTATCGTCGTAATAATATCCTCCGCAACCATCCCAAGAGGCATCGGTTCTTGTATCTGGACTCAATTGCACCATACCAAAAGGCCAAACAGCCCCTGGAAAGGTATGCCCATGACCGCCAGTTCCAACCATTGGATTCACAAAATCCGTGGGTCTTGGCGAGGCGTAGTCTGAAGCTTCAACTACATTTTTCCCTTCAAGCATTATTTCATCTTGAATCGGAGGATTCGCAACATCGTTTTCAATGTCAATCTTCGGAGGTAGGAACTTCACCGTTTTAATCTGCTTGGTGGATTTGGATTTAGAAACCGTTGTTTTAGGTTTAGGCTGAGCCACAACCTTTTTTTGGGCGGCTGCATCAACCGGCAATGAAAATATAATATACGAAAAAACGGACAGAAATCCAAGTTTAATAGCAGAAAAATGCTTCATAGAGTCACGAATATAACAAAAAAAGGGGCTGATAAACCAGCCCCTTATATAAACATTTGAATGTTAAATGATTAATCTTTACAATTCACAGTAATGATTGCACGTCGGTCGATATCGTTCACTGCAGAAAATGCCGGTTGATCGATAGTAACTGTAATGTTTCCTTTATACCCTAAAACATTTACAATGAAATTCTTCACGGCATTTGCTCTGTCGTTGCGCAATTTATCGTTCACTTTTTTGCTACCAGATTTATCGGCAGAAGCAAAAATAGACACATTAAAATTGTAATGGGTAGCGCCTTGATCCATCGCAGACTTCCAACGATACAATTCTTGCATTGCATTGGCAGTTAACGCTGAAGAACCCAAATCAAAGAAAACAACTGAGGTATTTGATCTTTCAAATTCCATTTTTGCTTCTTTTTCCATTGCTTCTATCTCGTTCAAACCTTTTTCTAATTCAGCAACCATAGCTCGTGCTTTTGAATTATCGGCATCTAAAGCTTGAATTTTTTCAGTGTGTTCAGCAACTGTTCTATTTAAATTAGAATTATCAGTCACCGGAGCAGCATTTTTCCTAATTAAATCGGTGGTTTGATTTGACACAAATCCAGACAATTTAGATTTGTTGTATGCTTCTTGTGAACTAATACAACTTGTTAAAAATACAGCACCCACAAAAAATGGTGCAACTTTCGCGAATAATTGATTCTTCATGATCTTAAAATTGTTTGCAAAAATAACGACGCAGGTATAGTTTATATTTATTTAAATCGACGAATGGTAAACAATGTCCAACGAAATACACACTTTGCCTTTATTTTGAGGAATTTAGCATATCTAGGGCAACATCTACAATCATATCTTCTTGACCTCCCACCATTTTGCGGCTTCCAAGTTCTTCCAAAATACTTCGAGTATCTATGCCATAACGATTGCCTGCTTTTTCTGCATGCAATAAAAAGCTAGAATAAACGCCTGCATAACCCAACGACAATGTTTCGCGATCTACCCTTACAGGTCGAATTTGCAACGGTCGAATTAAATCGTCGGCAGCATCCATCAACGCATACAAATCGCAGCCATGCTCAGCTTCCATTTTATTGAGAACGGCAATGAGTACTTCCAAAGGAGCATTACCAGCACCGGCACCCATTCCTGCCAATGAGGCATCGAGTCTGTTGGCACCATGTTGCATGGCAACAATTGTATTTGCAACGCCTAAACTCAAATTGTGATGACAATGTATCCCAACTTCAGTTTCAGGATTTAAAACATCTTTAAACGCCTTTACCCTATCTGCCACACCATCCATTAACAATGCCCCAGCTGAATCGGTTACATAAACACAATCAGCACCATAACTTTCCATCAATTTTGCTTGCTTTGCCAATTGAATTGGATCATTCATGTGCGACATCATTAAAAATCCCCCAACATCCATTCCTAAATCTTTAGCTGCAGCAATATGTTGAGCTGCAATATCTGCTTCTGTGCAATGAGTTGCAACACGCACCGACTCAACGCCTAAAGCTCTCGCTCTTTTTAAGTCGTCGATGGTTCCAATTCCTGGCAGTAACAATGTTGTTAACTTGGCATGCTTTAAATTAGCAGCAACTGTTTCCAACCATTCCCAATCTGTATGGGCTCCAAAACCGTAATTAAAACTGCCCCCTGCCAAACCATCACCATGAGCAACTTCAATTGCATCTACTTTGGCATCATCCAATGCTTTTGCAATGTTTAACATTTGCTCTTTGCTATATTGATGGCGAATGGCATGTTGCCCATCTCTCAACGTAACATCTTGTATATAAAGCTTTTTCATTAGATAGATTCTCCTTTCATTTTAGCTGCCATTCTCTCAGCGGTTGCCAAGGCAGCACTTGTCATAATATCTAAATTACCAGCATATTCAGGTAAATAATGTCCGGCACCCCTCACTTGTAAAAGCACCATAGTTTTTAGTCCATGAACATGCCCAAGTCCCTCAATAAAAACAGGATTTTCTTTAGGAATCACTTCAAATTGAACTTCCTGATGCAATTGATATCCAGGAACATATTTTTGAACTTCAGCCACCATTTCATTGATGCTATTTACAATATCGTCTTGATTTGCCATTTCACTGAGCGTGAACACAGTATCTCGCATCACCAAAGGTGGCTCTGCCGGATTCAACACAATGATTGCCTTGCCTTTTGATGCACCGCCCACTTTTTCAATGGCATGAGCCGTTGTTTCTGTAAATTCGTCGATGTTGGCACGTGTTCCAGGACCCGCCGATTTGGAAGCAATGGATGCCACAATTTCACCATAGTGAACTTTTGAAACCCTAGAAACAGCAGCAATCATTGGAATGGTTGCTTGACCGCCACATGTTACCATATTTACATTTGGCACATCGTGTAAATCTGCAAAGTTTACAGGAGGCACTAAAAACGGACCAATAGCAGCCGGAGTAAGGTCTATGACCCTTTTATTTGGAAATTTGCTTATTTTTTCGTAATTTACGAGATGGGCCTTCGCTGAAGTGGCATCGAAAATGAAGTCAATTTCATTCCAATTTTCCATATTCAACAATCCATCAATGCCTTCATGTGTGGTTGGCACCCCCATTCTTTGAGCCCTCGCCAAACCATCCGATTCAGGATCGATCCCCACAAAAGCACCCATTTCTAAATGCTTTCCAGTTCTCAAAATTTTTATCATCAAATCGGTTCCAATATTTCCAGAACCAATGATCGCTGCTTTAAATTTTTTTGTCATTTATTCAGTCATTTTAAATGAAACTTCACCAAAACCTTCAATTTTAGCCACAAAATGATCGCCAGCCACAGCCGCACTCATTGGGCCCAAAGCACCAGAAAGTATTATGTCTCCTTTTTGCAAAGGCGTTCCCAATGCACTCATTGTATTTGCCAACCACACCACAGCGGCAACAGGTGAACCCATGCATGCAGCCCCACTTCCCTCAGAAACAATATCATTATTTTTTAGGAGGGACATTTTACAGCCTACTAAATCCACATCGTTTGCATTGTATTTTTCATTCGCCAACACAAAATGACTTGCAGAAGCATTATCGGCAACGGTATCCGTGATTCTGATATTCCAATTTTCGACTCTGGAACCAACAATTTCAATGGCGCCACAAACGTATTCGGTTGCATTTAAGATGTCTGATTCTGTATAATTTGAATCAGGCAAATCCGATTTTAAAACGAAAGCAATTTCAGCCTCGGCTTTTGGTTGAAGAATTTCTTTCATCGAAATTTCACCACCATTTTTTACTTCTGTATCGGCAAATAAAATTCCAAAATCGGGTTGATCTACTCCCAATTGCTTTTGAACCGCAAGAGATGTTAAACCAATTTTAGCACCAACCCGAATAGCCCCGTTTTGCAAACGGTGATCAATATTTACTTTTTGAATGGCATAAGCCGTTTCAATATCGGTATCGCCAATTAGTTCGCGTATTGGCGAACAAGGAAGGTAATTTTGCTGAGCATTTCTTAACTGTAATGCCGCTTCATTTATTTTTTCCTGTTGCATCATAAAACGCTTCAAAGGTACATCTCGAAAGATGAAATTTGATGGTAAAAATAAATGCACTTACTTTGCACTTATGAAAACGATTGAGAACATTGCCGAGGAAATTCATTTGGCTGCCACAAACGCAACTGAAATAGAACAAATTAGCTTAAGCCAAACAATCTCATTGTCAGATGCTTATCAAATTCAAGAGCATGCAATCAATCATCGTTATCATGAGGGAGAAACCTTAATTGGACTCAAAATGGGGTTTACTTCTGAGGCTAAAATGAAACAAATGGGCGTTAACGACATGATTTGGGGTCGTCTAACGAGCTCCATGTTGATTCAAAATCACGGTAAAACAAACTTTTCTAAATACATACATCCAAGGGTTGAGCCTGAAATTTGTTTTATGATTTCGAAGGACATTGATGGCGTTTTAGATGAAAACCAAGTAAAAGATTATGTAAATGGCGTTGCGGGTGCAATTGAAATCATTGATTCACGTTACAAAAACTTTAAATTTTCCTTGGAAGATGTCATTGCCGACAATTGCTCATCTATTGGATTTGTAGTTGGTGAGTGGTTTCCTACAAATACACCAATTGACAATTTGAAAATCGATTTATTGATTGATGGTGAAATAGTAGAAACAGGCAACTCAAACGACATTCTTGGAGACCCTTGGAAATCATTGGCTGCCGCTACCCGATTGGCTCACCAATACAACCAACCTATAAAAGCGGGCATGTATATTATGGCTGGGGCCGCAACTTCGGCAGCATTTATCACACCAAATCAAGCCATTTCAACGAACATTGAAAGTTTGGGTTCGGTTTATTTTGAAGTTACGGAATAGTCATTTGTATACGTTCTCATTACATTGCATTAAGTCTGAGAAAACATACGCTCCATTATTTTGAAATTCAGTAATGATTTAATAAGGTTAACCTCTTAACAAGGATAAATTGCGTGTGCTTCTTTGCATTGTAATTTTTCAATGAATCGAAAAAACTTCCTTGCCACTCTTGGTTTGACCGCCGCATCGGGCTTCATCAATGAAATCAATGCTAAAATTCCCAATGTTCAAACACCTCCAAAACGTAAAAGAGTACTTAGGATAGCTCATTTAACCGACATTCATGTTCACAATGACAAAACATCCATGATTGGTTTTGAAAAGGCATTGTGTGCAGTAAATGATTTAAAAGATAAAGTTGATTTCATAGTCAATGGTGGCGACTCTATCATGAATGCAGTTGCATTGAGTAAATCTAAGGTCAAGTCTCAATGGAATGCTTTCCATTCTGTATTGAATCATAACAATAGTCTTCCAGTTCATCATTGTATTGGCAACCACGATCTTTTTGGTTGGGCAATTCCGGGTACAAACAAAGAAGATGGAAAATTTTGGGCATGTGAAGAATATAAACTTAGCAAAAAATACTATTCGATTCAAAAAGATAATTGGAAGATGATTGTTTTAGATAGTATTCACATGAGAAACACAATACCCGGTTACTTTGGTAAACTAGATGAAGAACAACTCAATTGGTTGCAAAATGAATTAACCAATACTAAAAAAGACGAATATGTATTTGTTGTTTCTCACATTCCAATTATTTCTATTTGTAGTATGTTCGACAACACCAAACACGATAAAAACAATTGGTTTGTACCCGACAATACCCTCCATGCCGATGCCAATATTTTGAAGAATATGTTTCATCAAAATGGAAAAGTAAAAGCTTGTTTAAGTGGACATATACACTTAATTGATCATGTGAATTATTTAGGAACAGATTATTATTGTAATGGTGCAGTTTCTGGAGGTTGGTGGAAAGGCGAATACCAACAATTCCCGCCTGCTTTTATTGTCATGAATTTTTATGATGATGGCACCTCTGAAAGAGAAATCTACCATTATCAATGGAATTAAAATGAAGTAAGTGTTAAATTTACACTTTTAACTTAGGGTTATTTTTTTCATAATTCTAATCGTTTCATTGCCTAAAATTTTGCAGTTCACTACATTTTATCCTAATTTAGCCGAATGCTTAGTGACATAGAAATTGCACAACAGGCTAATTTAAAGCCTATCACGCAAATCGCCGAAGAAATTGGCGTAGATCATAACAGCCTTGAGCCTTATGGTAAATTTAAAGCTAAAATTGATTTCAAGGCCGACAAAAATAGAATTCAACAGAGTAACCTCATTTTGGTGACTGCTACCACTCCAAATAAAAGTGGTAGTGGAAAAACAACAACTTCGGTTGCATTAACTCAAGGACTTAAAAAAATTGGTAAAAATGCAATTGTTGCATTGCGCGAACCGTCTCTAGGACCCTGCTTCGGAATGAAGGGCGGTGCTGCCGGCGGAGGATACTCTCAAGTACTCCCAATGGAAGACATCAACTTGCATTTTACTGGTGATTTCCATGCAATTACATCTGCAAATAATACCCTTGCAGCGTTAATTGACAACTATCAATACATCAACCAAGGAAAACCAACGGCTCTTAAAAAGGTACTTTGGAGAAGGGTTTTAGACGTAAACGACCGTTCGTTGCGTTACATCACTTCTGGCTTGGGTGGAAGCACAAATGGCATTCCTCAAGAAACTGGATTTGACATCACACCGGCTTCTGAAATTATGGCAATTCTTTGTCTTTCTACGTCTCTTGATGACTTGAGAAGAAGAGTTGGTCAAATTTTATTGGGTTATACTCATGAGGGACATCCTTTCAGAGTTGACGATTTAAAAGTAACTGGTGCAATTATCACTTTGCTAAAAGATGCAATAAACCCTAATTTGGTTCAAACACTTGAAGGTGGAGCTGCATTCATTCACGGTGGTCCTTTTGCAAATATTGCACACGGTTGCAACAGTATTCAAGCAACTTATGCCGCACTACAACATTCTGAATATACCGTTACCGAATCTGGATTTGGTAGCGATTTAGGTGCCGAGAAGTTTTTAAACATCAAATGTAGGGCTGCTGGTTTGGCGCCTAAAGCAACTGTTTTGGTTACAACAACCCAGAGCTTAAAACTACATGGAATGGTTCCTGAAAAGGAAATCAAATTACAAAACAAAGAAGGATTACAAAAAGGATTGGCAAACCTAGAACGCCACATTCAAAACTTGCAAAACTTCGGACAAACCGTTGTGGTGGCTTTGAATCAATTCCATTTCGACTCTGAAGAAGAACTTCAAATGGTGGAGGATTTCTGTAAAGGATTAGGTGCAGCATTCGCAAGAAATCAAGGTTTTGCAAATGGTGGTGATGGTGCTGTTGAATTGGCTAAGAAAGTGGTTGAGATTGTTGAAAGCAATCCTTCTCAAGCAATCATTCACACTTACGAATTAGAAGATTCAGTTGAAACTAAAATTGAGAAAATCGTTCAGAAGGTTTATGGTGGCAAGAACATCATTCTTGGCGATAACGCTCGAAAGTCCCTTAAAAATATAATTGAACTCGGTGCCGACAAATGGCCAGTTTGTATTGCTAAAACTCAATTTTCTTTCACCGACAATGCTAAAAAAGTAGGTGTAGAAAAAGACTTTACCATTCGAATTGACCAATTGATTATCAACGCTGGTGCTGAATTCATTGTTGCCGTTGCTGGTGACATCATGAGAATGCCTGGCTTACCGAAAGAACCATCCGCTTTAGGCATGGACGTTGTGAACGGCAAAATCACCGGGTTGAGTTAATTCAATCATTACTATATACTAAAAGTCCCTCAAAATCGAGGGACTTTTTTTTCGCATAAACCGCAAAAGAAAATTTGAACATTTGCAAAAATTGCAATAAAAAAAGGATCCCCGAAGGGATCCTTTAAACTAAACGTGTTGTGAGAAAATTATTATTTGTTTACAATTACTTTTTGAGAAAATTGTCCTTTAGCAGAAGTCATTACAACTAAGTAAATGCCGTTGCTAACATTAGAAGTTTCGAAAGAAACAGTGTTGGTTCCTTCGTTGATAGAGATTGATTTTTGAATCAAAGCTTTACCAGACAAATCAACCAATTGAATAGAACCGTTAAATGTAACATTAGAGTTAAAATCAACGTTCAATTGATTTACTGCAGGGTTAGGATAAACATTCACACCAGAAACTTCAGAAATGTGATTCACAGCGTTGAATTTACCAAATAAATCTACGACAGCATTATTGAAATTAGCCATTGTTGTAGTTGTTTTACCAGCAATAATTCTGAAGTCATTACCAGAAATATCAACCAAAACATTTCCTTTAGCGTTCGTAACATCATCAATTACGTTACCATTTGCAGCCAAACGCAACCAAGCATCCAAACCAGCAGGTGTATTCTTGCTATCAACTTCAGCCAAACCTGTATTTGTTACACCTGTTGCAGCGGCAGAAGCAGTATTTAAGATATAGTTGTTTCTAAACAAATTAGAAGTTTCAGTCACTGTTCCATTTGGCTTAACACCAGATGCTACCAACACGCTATCACCATCGAACATTACAAAGTTTCTGTAACCAGTGAAAATAGAGTTGATAATTGACAAACGGCTGTTTCTTCTAATTCTAGCACCACGACGGAATGCAGATTGAGCAGTTTTACTCAAATTAGAATATTTTTGACCTTCACCAATTGGACCAATACAAGTTATGTTCGAAAACAAAGGAGCAGTGTATGGTTTTAAACCAGAACC
>JACCDM010280698.1_pt1 | contig 11222 bp, 10 predicted proteins | sample 7445851 | NCBI WGS metagenome assembly JACCDM01 (sample SAMN15323438, study PRJNA562643) | freshwater metagenome | isolation source: river surface water | place: USA:Blue River Watershed | collected 2017-08-16
AGCTGCGGTTGAAATTGCATTTTTCTTCCCAGGCATGCAAGTTTTCTCACGTTAATTCATCCCATTGATTGACTCACGCATCAACTTACTGAACTTTGATCCTGAGGGAATGAGCGATTACATCGCGTCCCTCCAGGAGAAACCGTTTCGTGCTCAACAGTTGATGCGCTGGGTTCATCAGCGCGGTGAGGCTGATATTGCTCAGATGAGCGATTTGGCCAAAACATTCAGAGCCACGCTCGCTGAAAAAGCTTGCGTATCGGCTCTACCAGTTATCAGCGATCAGCAAGCGGCCGATGGCACCCGTAAATGGTTGTTAGACGTTGCTGATGGCAATGCAGTAGAAATGGTTTATATCCCTGAGGATGATCGAGGCACTTTGTGCATCTCTTCTCAGGCAGGTTGTGCCGTGAACTGTAGTTTTTGTTCTACAGGTAAGCAGGGCTTCTCAAGAAATCTCACCCTCGGTGAAATCATTGGTCAGTTGTGGATGGCCGAACACACTTTGCGCAAAGAACCTGGCGCGATCAAACGGATTGATGGTTACGACGGTACGCCACTTGATGAACACGAAGGCCGTGTTATTTCAAACGTGGTGATGATGGGCATGGGTGAACCTTTACTCAACTATGAACCCGTGGTTGGTGCGATGCGTTTGATGTTAAGTGATAACGCTTATGGCTTGTCGCGTCGCCGTGTGACTTTATCCACATCAGGTGTTGTTCCTATGATGGATCGTTTAGCGAATGACTTGCCTGTGGCATTAGCTGTTTCATTGCATGCTCCAAACGATGCGCTGCGTGACGAGTTAGTTCCAATCAATAAAAAATATCCGCTGAAAGAGTTGATGGCTGCTTGCATGCGTTATTTGCCATTTGCTCCGCGAGATTTTTTAACATTTGAATATTGCATGTTGGACGGTGTGAACGATTCTGATCAGCATGCAAAAGAGTTGGTAGAGTTGCTCAAGAAGATTCCTTGCAAATTGAATTTGATTCCGTTCAATCCTTTCCCTGATTCAGGTTTGAAAAAATCAAATCCTGCGCGAGTTCAAGATTTCGCCAAGCGATTGATGGATGCTGGAATCATCACCACCGTTCGTAAAACTCGTGGCGATGATATTGCTGCTGCTTGTGGGCAATTGGCTGGTGATGTCAAAGACCGTACCAATGTGAAGCAAAGAATGCAGGTGGTGAAGTTTGAAAAAGGAGTCACTCGTTCATGAGTTCGAATCCTACTTCACCAGTCAAAAGAAGAGTTAGTCAGCAGTCCAACATTGAGTGGGCTGGTCAAGTTGTCACGGTCGGTGGTGATGCGCCTGTGCGCGTTCAGTCAATGACGAATACTGATACTGCCGATGTGATTGCCACAGCGATTCAGGTGAAAGAGTTGGCCAGGGCTGGTTCTGAAATTGTCCGCATCACGGTCGATACTCCAGCTGCTGCTGCTGCGGTTCCTGCGATTCGTGAGCAATTAGACAAAATGGATGTATTTGTTCCCTTGGTCGGTGATTTTCATTACAACGGTCATACCTTGTTAAAAGATCATCCCGACTGCGCCAAAGCTTTGTCAAAGTATCGAATCAACCCAGGTAATGTTGGTCAAGGTGCTAAGCGTGATGTGCAGTTCTCTCAAATGATTGAAATGGCTTGTCAGTACAAAAAGCCGATTCGCATTGGGGTGAACTGGGGAAGTCTTGATCAAGATTTATTGGCAAAACTAATGGATCAGAATGCCGCTAGCTCACAGCCTAAAGAGTTGCGTGAAGTGATGGCTGAAGCTTTGATTCAATCTGCTTTGCAATCAGCAGCAAGAGCTGAAGAATTAGGTTTGCCGGGTAATCAAATCACTTTGTCTTGTAAGGTGAGCAATGTTCAAGATTTGATTTCTGTTTACAGAGACCTTGCTGTGCGCTGTGATTATCCATTGCATTTGGGTCTGACTGAGGCAGGTATCGGAAGCAAAGGAATTGTTGCTTCGACTGCCGCACTTGCGGTGTTATTGCAAGAAGGTATTGGTGACACCATTCGCATTTCTTTAACGCCTGAGCCAGGAGCTCCTAGAGAAAATGAAGTGATTGTGGCTCAAGAGATTTTGCAAACCATGGGCTTGCGCCATTTCACGCCAATGGTGATTGCTTGCCCAGGTTGTGGGCGCACGACCAGTACTTATTTCCAAGAACTGGCTTCACGCATTCAATCGTATTTGCGTCACCAAATGCCGATTTGGAAAAAGAATCACCCAGGTGTTGAATCGATGAACGTCGCAGTGATGGGCTGTATTGTGAATGGTCCAGGCGAGAGCAAGCATGCCAATATTGGTATTTCTTTGCCAGGCACTGGAGAGTCTCCAGCAGCACCTGTGTTTGTTGATGGGGTCAAGGTTAAAACCTTGCGTGGTGACAAGATCGCCGAAGAGTTTCAATTGATTGTTGATGAGTATGTGAAAAATACATACCAGAACAAAGTGAGCGGGTAAGCATATGAGCCAAATTAAACAAAATAAAATCACTGGTGTGCGTGGCATGAACGACATGCTTCCTGCGGAAGCGCCTTTGTGGGCTCATTTAGAGCAGTCTATTCAGAGCTTGGTGAGAGCTTATGGTTATCAACAAATTCGTACGCCGATTGTTGAGCAAACAGCTCTTTTTAAACGAGGCATTGGTGAAGTCACCGATATTGTTGAAAAAGAAATGTACTCTTTCGAAGATGGTCTTAATGGTGAACAGTTAACTCTCAGGCCTGAGGGGACTGCAGCAGCTGTGCGAGCAGTGATTGAACACAACATGCTTTATGAAGGACCAAAACGTCTTTGGTACACAGGCCCGATGTTCAGACATGAGCGTCCACAGCGCGGTCGTTATAGACAGTTCCATCAGTTGGGTATTGAAGCTCTTGGTTTTGCTGGACCTGACATTGATGCAGAAATCATTTTGATGTGTCAGCGTTTATGGGATGACTTAGGTTTATCAGGCATCAAGCTAGAGTTGAACTCGCTTGGTCAAGCCAGTGAACGTGCAGCGCATCGCGACGCTTTGATTGAGCATTTTAAAAAACATGAATCTGAGCTTGATGAAGATTCGAAGCGACGCTTGGTTTCAAACCCGTTGCGCATTCTTGATAGCAAGAACCCTGCGATGAAAGCCATCGTTGAGTCAGCTCCGCAAATCTTAAATTATTTAGGTGAAGAATCTCTCAAGCATTTTGAGGGTGTGCAAAAGCTGTTGAAGGCCAATAATTTGCCGTTCACCATCAACCCTCGTTTGGTGAGAGGTTTAGATTATTACAACTTGACCGTCTTTGAGTGGGTGACAACTGAGTTGGGTTCTCAAGGAACCGTTGCGGGCGGTGGTCGCTATGATCCTTTGATTGCTCAGATGGGTGGAAAAGCTGCTCCAGCATGTGGTTGGGCCATGGGCATGGAGCGTGTGATTGAATTAATGAAAGAACAGGGCTTGACCAGTGACTTGGAGGCCGGGTGTGATATTTATATGTTGCACCAAGCTGGTGAAACGCTTGAGCCTGCTTTTATCATGGCAGAACGTCTGCGCAGCGCTGGTCTAGAAGTCATCTTGCACTGTTCAGCTGATGGCGAGGCCGCCAGCTTTAAATCACAAATGAAAAAAGCAGATGCCAGCGGTGCTGCATATGCGATTATTATTGGACCTGATGAATTGGCGGCGAATCAGGTTCAGTTAAAAGATTTGCGTCGTGATGGTCAGCAAATCACGGTCTCAATGGATAACTTGGTTGATGAAGTCATCAATCAATTAGTCAGCACTTCAGAATAAGAGAGTAACTATGCATTTCAATCTAGAAGAACAAGAACAATTGGCCGAGTTAAAGGCTTGGTGGAAACAATATGGCAAGTGGTTGATTGCGATACTCATCCTTGTTTTGCTTTCATACACTTCATACACTGGGTGGAATTGGTGGCAGAACCGTTCTTCTCTTGCTGCTAGCAAGCTTTATGACACTTTATTGGTCTCTGCTCAAAAGCAAGATGTGCCAGCAGTTCTAAGAGCTACCAAGGATTTGCAAGATCAATATTCTTCAACCAGTTATGCCGGTATGGCTGGATTGGTTGCTGCTCAAGTCGCTAATAGTTCAGGTGACATGGGTGCTGCCGAACAACAGTTGCGTTGGACCATGTCGAAGGCTTCTTCAGATGCTCACCGTGATGTTGCCAGAGCGCGCTTGGTTTCTTTATTGATTGATAAGCCTGATTTTGCTGATGCTGAAAAAGTGGCCAGTGCTTCGGTATCAAAAGCTTTTGAGCCTTTGCTGTTAGAAAGACGTGGCGATGTGCTGTTAGCCCAACAAAAAATGGCTGAGGCTCGTAAGTTTTATCAACAGGCTTGGGATAAGTTAGCTAAGAACCCTGATGCTGCTGATGAATCAAAACGTTTATTGAAAGTTAAATTAGATGCTGTTGGAGGTCGTTAATGACTAAATCTTTATCTAAGATTGCATGGGCTTTTTTAGCCATCAGTTTTTTGGCCTCATGCTCTAGCGTTAAAAAGCGTGAGCCTGCAGCATTAACAAAAGTTGATGAGAAAATTTCTGTTACCTCTGTGTGGTCTAGCAGCGTTGGTAAATCTGATACGTTTGTGATGAGACCGGTGTTGGCTGGTGATTATTTATACACATCAGCAGGCAATGGCACAATTTCCAAAATCGAAGTCCTGACAGGTAAATCTGTTTGGCAAGTGAAGGCCCCTTCAGATATTTCATCAGGCCCTGGTAGTGATGGCAACGTTGTTGTGGTTGGCTCAACCAAAGGCCTTGTGTATGCCTACGATTCAACTGGCCAAAAGATCTGGGAAGAGAAGGTTGGCGGAGAAGTTTTGACTGAGCCTCTTGTCTTGGGCGGTATTGCAGTGGTTCGTACCATCGACAATCGCTTTATTGGCTTAGATGCAAAAACAGGTAAACGCCGTTGGTCTTATGTTCGTCCTCAAACAGCTTTAGCGCTTAGAAATAGTTTTCCAATGGTGCCAATTGCTGCTGATGCATTTGTGACAGGTTTTTCTGGTGGCAAGATCGGTGTGATTGGTTTGTCCTCAGGAAGTCTTTTGTGGGAAGCATCTTTGTCTTACCCTAAAGGTTTCTCAGAAATCGAGCGTATGACAGATGTTTCTGCTAGACCAACTGTTTTAGGTCGTCGCTTATGCGCGGTGGCCTTTCAAGGAAGAATTGCTTGTGGTGATATGACCAGTGGCAATTTAACTTGGGCAAAAGATTTTTCAAGTCATACAGGTACAGCTCAATCACAAGATTTGGTGTTTGCTGCTGATGAAAAATCTCATGTGGTTGCATACAAAGCAGCGGATGGCGTTGAAGTTTGGCGCAATGAAAGCATGACTTGGCGTGATGTTGGCGAGCCTTTAGCAGTTGGTCGTGTGCTTGTGATGGGTGATAAGCAAGGCTACCTTCATTTCTTAGAGCAAAACAGTGGCCAAGCGATTGCCAGAGTTCGTGTGGATAGCAGTGGTGTTAGCGCTGCTCCAATTGTGGCTAATGGATTGTTGATCATTCAAACACGAGGCGGCACTTTATCTGCCTATCGTCCTAATTAAAAATACATCTGCCTGAGTTGGGCTTTGATCACAACATCAAGCCTAACTTAATCAGAGACTTAAAGAATTTATGAAACCAGTTATTGCCATTGTTGGCAGACCAAACGTTGGTAAATCAACACTATTCAATCGCTTGACGCGCTCGCGTGATGCCTTGGTAGCTGATTTTTCTGGCTTAACGCGTGATCGTCACTATGGCAATGGCCGTGTGGGTGAACGTGAGTTCATTTGTATTGATACGGGTGGTTTTGAGCCTGTTGCTAAAACAGGCATCTTGGCTGAGATGGCCAAGCAAACCAAGCAGGCAGTGGTTGAAGCCGATGTGGTGATTTTCTTGGTGGATGCTCGTTTGGGTATGGCACCTCAAGACCGAGTGATTGCTGATTTTTTACGCAAGACTGGTCGCCCTGTGATTTTGGCCGTCAATAAAGCTGAGGGCATGGCTCATGCCACTGTTACGGCAGATTTTTATGAATTAGGTTTAGGTGAACCAGTAGCAATTTCATCAGCGCATGGTGATGGCGTTCGTTACATGATTGATGATGCTTTGGATGCATTGGGATTGCCTGATGAGCCTGAAGAGGATGATCGCACAGATAAGCCCATGCGAATCGCTGTGGTTGGTCGACCAAACGTTGGTAAATCCACATTCATCAACACCTTGATCGGTGAAGAGCGAGTAATTGCATTTGATATGCCTGGCACCACCCGAGACGCCATTGACGTGCCATTTACTCGCAACGGTAAACCTTACGTGATGATCGATACGGCTGGTCTTCGTAAGCGCGGTAAAGTTTTTGAGGCCATCGAAAAATTCTCAGTGGTTAAAACTTTGCAGGCGATTGCTGATGCCAACGTGGTGATTTTGATGTTGGATGCCCAGCAAGATATTTCTGAGCAAGATGCTCACATCGCAGGTTTTATTGTGGATGCTGGTAGAGCATTGGTGTTGGCAGTGAATAAATGGGATGGCATGGATGATTACCAAAAAGAACGTGCCAGAACAGACATTGCTAGAAAACTTCGTTTCTTAGACTTTGCCAACGTTCATCCGATCTCTGCAATCAAAGGTTTTGGTATCAAAGAGCTTTTTAAAGATGTTGACGCCGCTTACGGCGCTGCCATGTCTAAGTTGCCGACTCCTAAATTGACGCGTATTTTGGAAGAGGCTGTTGAGTTTCAGCAACCTAAGCGTGTTGGCATGTCGCGACCTAAGATGCGTTATGCGCACCAAGGTGGTTCAAACCCTCCGATTGTTGTGATCCACGGTAATGCCTTGAGTGGTGTGACTGATAGCTACCGCCGCTACCTAGAAGGTCGTTTCCGAGAGGCCTTTAAGTTACGCGGAACTCCTTTAAGACTTGAATTCAGAACCGGTCAAAACCCTTTTGTTGACTCGGATAAAGGCAAAAAAAAGAAGTGAAAAACACTTTTCATACAGCTTAGTTAAACTTAGGGCTAATCCACTGATAACAACGATTAACTGAGACTAGATTACTAGAGTAAGACTCCAAACAACCAATAAGAAAGAAGGAGCAGGCATGAACAATAATAAAGGCCAACTTTTACAAGATCCATTTTTAAATGCTTTGCGCAAAGAGCACATTCCCGTATCCATTTACTTGGTCAACGGTATTAAGTTGCAGGGAAATGTGGAATCGTTTGACCAGTACGTGATTCTTCTACGTAATACTGTGACTCAAATGGTTTACAAGCATGCCATTTCAACTGTAGTTCCTGCTAGAGCAGTAGAGTTCCGTGCGGATGAGGGCACCTCAGACGCTTAACTTCTTATGCAAGCAGTTAAAGCAGCCCTTATTGGGATAGATCCTGGCGGTAAACCTGACTTTGCAGATAGTATGGCGGAGTTAGGCCTTCTTGCATCCAGCGCTGGATCTCAGCCTGTGATGACCATGATTGCCAAGCGATCAAAACCCGACCCAGCTTTGTATATGGGTTCAGGTAAAGCCACAGAGTTAAAAGAGCAGATGGCGGCCAATGAAGTTGAGTTGGCGATTTTCAATCATGCTTTATCACCCGTTCAGCAACGTAATTTAGAGCGTCACTTGCAATGTCATGTGATCGATCGAACTGGCTTAATTTTGGATATCTTTGCTCAAAGAGCCAAGAGCCATGTCGGTAAGACCCAGGTGCAACTCGCGAATGTTCGCTACCAAGTATCTAGGCTTGTCAAAGCATGGAGTCACTTAGAGCGTCAAAAGGGTGGTATTGGTATGCGCGGTGGTCCTGGTGAAACGCAAATGGAGTTGGACCGAAGGATGCTTGAAAACAAGGCTAAGCGCTTGCAAGCTGAATTGGAAAAGCTACAAAAGCAGCAGGCTACCCAACGTCGCTCTAGAGAAAAGGGTGGTGTGTTTTCAGTTTCATTGGTTGGGTATACCAATGCGGGTAAATCTACTTTGTTCAATGCTTTGACTAAAGCTGGCACCTATGCCGCCGATCAACTCTTTGCGACTTTAGATACCACCTCAAGAAGGGTCTACTTGCCTGAAATTGGCAATGCTGTGGTTTCTGATACGGTTGGATTTATCCGAGATCTTCCTCACCAGTTGGTGGAAGCTTTTAGGGCGACTCTGGATGAAACCGTCAGAGCTGACTTATTGCTGCATGTAGTTGATGCATCCAGTTTTGACCGCGAGCAACAAATGATTGAAGTTGATAAGGTTTTGACTGAAATTGGGGCGCACGAAACCCCTCAGTTAGTTGTGGTTAATAAAATCGACCAGGTCCCAGCTCTCATGGAGAGGGGCCCAGTTGTTCGTTATGACAGAAATGGCAAGGTCGCCGCCATATACATATCAGCTAAAGAAGGTATTGGCTTAGATTTGTTGCGTCAAACATTGGCTGATTTGGCCAGGAACACTGATAGAATGAAGGTTCCTGTAGATGAGGTTCCTTCTGTTGCAGAATTAAGTTCACAGGCCCCAGCTAAACGCTGGGAATCGTTAGATGTTTTTCATACTCGTACAGGAATGTATTCTCCCTTCGATGCGTAAATTACTACAAATATTCTCTGTTAATGATCCCGGTTGGGGCAATAACCATCAGTCCGGCCCAGATCGTGGCCGTGATGAAAAGGACGCGACACCACCTCGTCAGGAGGAGAGACCTCGTCAACCTCAAAAACAAGATGGCCCACCTGATTTAGATCAGTTGTGGACGGACTTCAATAATCGCCTGAATAACTTATTCAAAGGTAAGGGCCAAGGTGGGGGCAATAATGAGCCGCCATCATCCAGAGGTACTGGTGGCGGTGATGGCATGAAGTCAGGTATTGGCGCTGGCGTAGTGGTTTTGGTTGCTGTGGTGGTTTGGGTATTCAGCGGCTTTTTCATGATTCAAGAAGGTCAAACTGGCGTTGTCTTGCAGTTTGGTAAATACAGTCACACCACTCGTCCTGGTATTAACTGGCGCATGCCTTGGCCTGTTCAATCCCATGAAGTGGTCAATTTGTCTTCAATTCGTTCAGTTGAAGTGGGTAGAGCTAATTTAATCAAAGCATCAAATCTCAAAGATTCTTCAATGTTGACTGAAGACGAGAACATCATTGATGTGAAGTTCGCTGTTCAATACCGCCTTAAAGATGCTTCTGAGTATTTGTTCAATAACAAAGACCCAGATGCTGCCGTTGTTCAGTCTGCTGAAACTGCCGTGCGTGAGATTGTCGGTAAGAGCAAGATGGACAATGTCTTGTATGAGAATCGTGAAAAACTGGCGATTGATTTGAATGCATCTATCCAGAAAATTCTAGATAGTTACAAGGCTGGTATTTTCATCACCAGTGTGACTGTTCAAAACGTACAACCACCTGAGCAGGTTCAAGCAGCATTTGATGATGCTGTGAAAGCTGGTCAGGACCGTGAGCGTTTGAAAAACGAAGGTCAGGCTTATGCCAATGACATCATTCCTAAGGCTCGTGGTGCAGCCGATCGTTTGATGCAAGAAGCAGAAGGTTACAAGGCCAAGGTCACTGCAACAGCAGAAGGTGATGCAACTCGTTTCAAGTTGATTCAAGTTGAGTACGCCAGAGCTCCGCAAGTGACTCGTGAGCGTATGTACATTGACGCTATGCAAGAGATTTATAACAACGTGACCAAGGTCATGGTTGATCAGCGCTCAAGCAACGGTAGCTTGTTGTACTTGCCACTGGATAAATTGATTCAGCAGGTGGGGCCAAGCACAACTGCTCCATTGCAGACTTCAAACACCATGGCAAATACACCTGCCGCTACGACAGCTCCTAATCCTAACTCACCGATTGTGAATCCTGCAGCAGCTCCTGCTGAAAGAAGAGACACATCTGGTTTGAGAAGCCGTGAACGATAGGAGACCAACAGAATGATGAATCGAATTTTCCCAATTGTTGCCGGCCTATTTATTTTTATCGGCCTTTTATCGTCCACTATTTTTGTTGTTGATCAACGTCAGTACGCTGCAGTGTTCGCTTTTGGTGAATTAAAGCGCGTGGTTGAAGAGCCTGGCTTGCAATTCAAGTTGCCACCGCCATTCCAGAGCGTGCAATTTTTTGAGCGCCGTATTTTGACCATTGATACTCCAGATGCTGAGCGTTTCATCACTGCTGAAAAGAAAAACCTATTGGTCGATTCTTTTGTGAAGTGGCGCATTGTTGAACCGCGTAAATTCTTTATCAGCTTCAGAGGTGATGAGCGCATGGCTCAAGACCGTTTGAATCAATTAGTCAAGTCAGCACTGAATGAAGAGTTCACCAAGCGCACAGTTCGTGAATTGATTTCTGAGCAGCGTGAGCAAGTCATGCAGAACATTCGTAAGAAAGTTGCTGAAGAAGCTGCGGATATTGGTATTGAGATTGTTGATGTACGTTTGAAGCGAATTGACTTATTGGCAGAGATCAGTGAGTCTGTGTTCCGTCGTATGGAAGCAGAGCGCAAGCGCGTGGCCAATGAGCTGCGTTCAACAGGTTCTGCTGAGTCTGAAAAAATCAGAGCTGATGCTGAGCGTCAACGCGACATCATCTTGTCTAAAGCGTATCGTGACGCGCAAAAAATCAAAGGTCAGGGCGATGCTCGTGCCACTGCTTTGTATGGTGAAGCATTCAACCGTGATCCTCAATTTGCACAGTTTTACAGAAGTCTTGAGGCCTATCGCAGCAGCTTTAAAACTAAGCAGGACTTGATGGTAATGGATCCAAGCTCTGAATTTTTGAAATTCATGAAGAGCAGCAGACCGCAGTCTTCAAATTCAAACGCGGCGGCCAAGTAATGAATCGCTGGTTATTACCTGAAAACATTGCAGATATCTTGCCGTCTGAGGCAAGAAAGATTGAAGACTTGCGCCGAATTCTTTTGGATCGTTTTCAGGCCTATGGCTATGAATTGGTCATGCCTCCGATGTTGGAGTACTTGGATTCATTGTTGACTGGTTCTGGTCAGGACTTAAATCTCAAAACCTTTAAATTGGTGGATCAGATTTCAGGTAGAACCTTGGGCTTGCGTGCCGATATGACGCCTCAGGTTGCCAGAATCGATGCACATCTCCTCAATCGCCAAGGCGTGACACGCCTTTGCTACGCTGGATCAATTCTGCACACCCGAGCTGCTGCTGGCTCAAGCTCTAGAGAGCAATTGCAGTTGGGCGCGGAGAT